>Ga0209640_10001340_pt1 | contig 20757 bp, 18 predicted proteins | sample RifCSP10_1_FD_184018 | JGI IMG/M metagenome (GOLD analysis project Ga0209640, IMG submission 184018) | Soil microbial communities from Rifle, Colorado - Rifle CSP2_sed 10_1 (SPAdes) (version 2) | ecosystem: Environmental > Terrestrial > Deep subsurface > Rock core/Sediment | place: Rifle...
CCGAAACGGTGTCTAGCAGCGCCCGGTTGCGACCCGTCAGGCTGCCACGTGCGTGCTCGATTTCGGACTCGCTCGGAGTCCCGGTATCGAGATCGAAGGTCTGCCGTACCGCGTCCAGTTCCGGATGGTGGCCATGGCTCTGGGCCACCTGGTACAGCAGTTGACGCGTTGGTTCCGCTGCCGGCGCGGCGGCATCGGCATCGGCATCATCGAACGCGCGGCGGGCTTCGCGCTCGACCGCACCAAAGGCGTCGCGCAGCGCGCTGGTGGGCGGCAGTGCACCATCCCGCAGCGCGCGTGCAACCGCCGAGGCGACCCACACCATGCGCCGGAGCGACAAGCCGGACATCTCCGCGAGCAGCCCGTCGACGGCACCCGCGAGCGCGTCCGGATCGGCCGGCACGCCGTCGTCGGGCCAGTTGCCCAGCGCCGCATGCAGCGCGGGCAGACCACGACTGGCGCTGCTTGCCGACGGTGATGCGCCTGCGGGAGGCAGATCGGTCGGCAGCGGCCGGTTGAGGTTGGGGGCGAACAGCGCGCTCTCGTTGAGCGCCGCTTGTCCGCGCATCGCGCGTCACCGATCATTGCACGCTTTGCATGCTTACTAAAGAATCGCTGTATAAGAAATAGAGCGACGCTGTGGTGTCACCGCGAGTCGACTCGGCAGACCTCAATGGTCACCTCAAAACCGGCCATTTAGGGTCAGTTCAAAACCGGCCATTAACTGGGAGCGTCCGAGACAGGTTAGTATTAGCCTTTTGCCTCCTGATCAGGCAAGTCGTTTTTAGTTCTCCAACTGCGCGGGCCGCATTTTAGGACATGGCCGTGATGGAGTAAGCGGTCAAGCATGGCGGAGACGGCTGCGCTGTCGCCGAGTAGTTTTCCCCAGTCTTCCACCGGACGATTGGACGTCATCAAGGTGCTGGCCCGCTCGTAGCGGCGCATGACGATTTCCAGAAGATCCTCGGCCGCGGTGGACGGGAGTTTACGCATACCGAGATCATCGATGATGAGCAGCGCGACGGTGGCCAGCAGTTCCATGTGCTGTTTGCGTGAGCCGTCGATGGTTGCTTCAGCAATTTCATCGAGCAAGGTATGGGTTTCACGGTAGAGCACGCGGTAGTTTTGTTGGATGGCGGCCAGACCGACAGCCTGAGCCAAGTGACTTTTGCCAGTGCCGGGTGGACCTAAGAATAAAGCATCTTCATGTTTAGCGATGAAGCCGGCCGTCGCCAGATCGAAGACCAGAGAGCGATTGAGTTTTTTGTTGAAGGTGAAGTCAAAGTTGTCCAGGGTTTTCTGGGGATCGCGGAACTGGGCTTGTTTTTGGCGCCGCTCGAGCAATCGGTTACTGCGCCGGGACAATTCATCGGAGACCAGGCACGAGACCAGATCGATGGGAGCCATCGATTGGGCCTGGGCCTGGAGTAAACGGGTTTCTAACACGGCGGCCATGCCGCCCAAGCGCAGTTGTTTTAGGGCACGGTTAAGTTCAATCAGATTCATTTTGTGGCTCCTTTTCATTCTGTTGGATTTTGAGGTTGATCAGATCACGATACTCGGTCAGTTCCCGGATCAGCGGATCGACATGGCGTAGCGAGAGCTGGGGGCGGCGCTCCAGATAACGGCGTACAAAGCGGTAGGACTCCACCCCCAGATCCAAAGCTGCGGCACAGGCATCGTCGACAGCGGCGACGCCATGTTTTTTGGCCAGCGCCACCACACCGAGGATGCGGCGGATGCCGAGTTCGGCTTCATTGCGATAGATGGCCTGGCAGAGCTGGCCGATGTAAGTGCCGGCCTTAGCGGCTCGGGCCAATAGTTGCACGGTAGAGAGCGGAGTTTTCTTAGAGCGGTCCTCCTCGTTGATGCTGTAATTGCCTGGGAACTGGCGCAGGTGTTCGCGCAAGAGCTGATAATTTTGGGGGTTAAGGATGCGCACGTGAAGAGCATCCCATTGGACTTTGACCTCGCGGCCGATCCAGCCTGGGGGTAATCCGTAGTAGGCCCGCTCGACTTCGACACAGTTGTCCAGATGGACCACCCGCTCGCCGTACTGGTAATAGCGAAACGGCTCGATCGGCAGCGGCTGCAAGAACGGCTTTTCCTCGGCGAACATCACGGATACTTGGCGTTTGGTGGTGCCGTGGATGCGGGTATCGGCCCAGCGTTGTTCCCAGTGATCGAGGTAGGCTTGGGCTTGTTCCAAGCTCTCGAAGCGCTGACCCTTAAGCGGGGTTTTCTGCGCGTGTCCGACGCCGGCTTCGACTTTACCTTTGCGATCCGGGTCTCGGACTCGGCACGGCATAGCCGTGACGCCATAGTGAGACAGCACATCGCGGTAGAGCGGATTGAGTGTCGGATCGTAAATGTCGGGCTTGAGTACACCCTCGCGCAGATTGTCGAGCACCATTACACGCGCCGTGCCGCCGAGTCGGCGAAAGGCTTTCTCGTGCAGTTCGGCCCAGGTCTGAGAACTGGAGCGAAACACCAACAGACGGACCGACTTGCGGCTATAGCCCAGGGTCAGCACGAACAGCCGAGTGCGGCGGTACTTCCCGGTCTTGTCGTCGCGCACCATGGGACCGGTGCCGTAATCCACCTGGGCCTCTTCTCCAGGCGCGGTCAGTATAATACCGACGGCTTGAGGGGAGTGGGTGCCACGCAGTTTGCGAACAAAACGTTTGACCGTTTGATAGCCGCCGCTATAGCCGTACTGATCAACCAGGTCTTGCCAAATGGCTGTGGCGTTGCGCCCACGGCTCAGCCAAAGCTCAATGCTCTCCCGATAGGGTTCGCAGGCACTGGCGCAGGGATTTGGGTCGGCCGACTTCGGTTGTAGAGACTCTGAAAGTTTCTCTCCAGAGTCGGTGGTCACCTTATTGGCCGGTTTTGCCGCGGGCGAATCGGCCGGCAGCTCACGGGTTGGGGTTGTGGCTCCTTGTCGGCCAGGGCGACCACGACCCCGAACCGGGATGCCAGCTGCTTTGAGATAAGCGCTAACGGTCTCGCGGCGAACGCCGGTGTATTCCTCGATGCGCCGCACCGACCACTGAAGTCGCCCAAGCGCTATGACTTGTTGCTGTTTTTCTTCGTTCAAGACATTGCTCATGGCGCGCAAGGCTAAATGCCTTCGCTACGCCGTCAATGTCTCGGACTCTTTTACCGCTTAAATGGCCGGTTTTGAGGTGACCACTAATGGCCGGTTTTGGGTGACCGCCGAGGTGATTAATGGATCACTTCGAGGTGTATTTCAAGAATCTGGCATCCGCCAGGAGCTTTCGAGATTCGTCACGCCGCAAAGGCCGTCGGGGATTTTCCGCCTTGTTGTGCGTGAAACACGTACGCTTTGCGGTCGAACCGCTTTTTCGAAGGGCGCTTGCCCGCATAATCGCCTCTACATCTGGCACTTACAAGTGCCTGGAATTAACGCTGGATCAGCAGCGCAGTGGTATAGTTTTTGAAACCTAACCTTATAACTGCGGCGCCTCCTCGCAATGAAGACCTGCAGCAATGGGACGGCGGACATCAGAGAAGCGTTTATGAATACTTCCGTGCTGATTGTCGACGACGAAGAGAACTTGTTGGTGCTGCTTGACTGGATTCTGACCAGGGAAGGCTTTCACGTCAAAACGGCCAGTGAGGCAGATCGGGCTCTTAATTTCCTTGATGAAGAAACATTCGATCTGGCGATTCTCGATATGCAAATGTATCCGATGGACGGCATAAGGCTGCTCTCAGAGTTGAGAAAACGCTCTCCGTCGACTGCTGTCATAATGACCACGGCCTACCCTGCACCGGATACTCTTAGTGAGTGCATAAAACACGGCGCCGATGCATTGCTTGCAAAACCAGTAGACCTTGATGAGCTTAAAAATGTAGCACGCTCTCTGGCTGATTAAGGATCTGAAACACGAGTGAACTGCTCGGCACCTTAACGCGCCCGAGAGATGGAATGAGCTGTCCGTGCGGTTCTATTTTCGAAAGAGGTGCCCAATGAAAAAATCGTTTTCCTTAGTGGGAGTCCTTGTGGTCTTTTTACTGTCGGTTCAACCAGCAATCGGATCGAACCCCACAATCGTCGGCGAGATTTCAGGCGTGGAATTATGTCCGCAATCCGCGTGCGGTGCCGCAATTTTCACGGGGACGTGCGATTGTAAAGTTAACAACCTGCACACAGTCGGTTTTTTCTGGGTCGCCGTACAACATGCCCCGTTGCCCGATCCTTTTTTTTCTTCCCCCATCTTCGCAGGCAATTGGAATTTGACAACACTAATGGGCAATTTTTCTGGTGACGTGCTTGAAGGAAGTATTTTCAACAATAATGATACACCTTTACCGTCACCGCACGGCTTCGCCTTGAAAAAGGCGGCACCGGTGACGTGATCGTAACAGGATTGCTCGATCACAACGATTTTCCACCGACGTTCGAAGGCCAGCTTATTCAGCCAGAGTTCTAACTAAATCGGCGTTTGAGCCGAACTCACTAGCCTCAGAACCTCAGCAACGCCGACTCCAGCGCATCATGAGGCTCACGGCAAAAGTGGTCGAGTAGAAGAAAACCCAGACAAATGACGATTGCCATAACCATGTTGACACCATCCTCATATTGTCGCCTCCCGATGCCGAAAAAGGAAAGCAGCCAAATATCACCACTAAAAAGCGAACGCAAAACTGCCTGGATTAATACAATCTATATTTTGCGCATCACAGATGGCGGGGCCGAAACGATGACCGAGCCATACAAGGACGTTTCAATAATCGGCGGGACCGAACCCATACTTGAAACGCTGCTGGCTCGTATTAACAGCTGGTATGATACCGGCAATATCGACTATCGGCGGGCCGACCGCTCTCTGGTGGAACTGATGCGATTCCGCCTCGCATGCATGAATTTGAGGATGAGAAAGTTGCGAAGTGGTTCGGCTTTGAATTAGCCCGGTTAATCGTCGATTCGTGCTATCGGGACTTGTCATCGAGCGCTATAAGGCGGAAAGACGCCGCATACAGCAAAGCCGCCGCGGTCGTTGATTGGAAGAAAGTCGACTGCCTAGCTGTAAGCCTAATGGCCAGGGGAGAGTTCCAAACGTTTCAAAAGCTCACGATCGATTTCAGCAATCAGTTCTGCAACAGCCCCCTCGTCTCTTTTGGATTGGTGTTCGAGCAGAAATTCTCTAAGGCTGGATAAATATTGTAACGGTTCATCTGTAAATATCGAGCTAGAGTTTATCACCATTGCGACAGTGCTCCTGCGATCGTCCTAACTCCGTTTCTCCGGTGTTGGGAATATTCCAGGCGCCGATTTGCACCGGGCACTCTTCAAAAGACGGTAATTGCAAATCCAGCTATTAAGGCAAAATAGCTAGCCCAGAAGGCGAGAAACGCCCAGTCGGTACTGGGTGAGCGAGGATTTGATCTGGCGTCAGCATTTTGTGCGATTGTTTCCATGGAACTTCTCCCTACTACTGTAGGGGGGCTAAAGGGCAAAGCGTATGCCAGGGAAGTTGTGAGAGCAATCTGGAGTAAGTAGGAGCACGCAGGGAACCTAATCGAAGAAAGGCGTTCAGAAATACGATCACAGTGGGTGGAGCTACCAAAAAACGTCACGCTGAGTAAGTCATAAGCAGACCCTGTTTTAAGCGACTACAGTGACTGGCGGCACAGTGCTAAGCCAATTAATAAATGGAAAAGCAGAAAACTGCGAGCTTTGCCGTAAGGTCGCTGATGCGGCTGTGCTCCCGTCCGGTAGAGTGCGACTGCGGGGCGCATTGCGGATCCGCAGGATTGTGCTCGGTATGGGTTGCCTGCCGTACTGGGACGAATCATCGGCAGATGAGTTTCGCTGGGCGCGTCCATCACAACCTTGCCCCCTTAAACACCCAACCACCTGGTTGAGACACCGATTTAACCGGCTCAGAGATTACTGCTACAGAGGGAAGCACTTCCGGGCATGCCCTGGCCGCGAAGTCCGTAATCTGTTTCGCGCCGTCCTCATCGGTGAGGACTCGTACCTCCTGATGGCCTTCTTGATTTCGCATGACGAGACCGTTTTTAAGCAACTCATACTCGACTTTTCGCGCCGTTGCGCCTTGTCTGAAACTGATTGCGGCAGTTGCGCTTGTCAACATTGAATATCTTCCCCTCATATTTTCACGTGAGTGCGAAATGGCGCGCAATCGAAGCACCAAAACGGCGATAGGCGGGGCACCAGTGCGGTCAAAGATCAGAGCGAGGTGGCAGGTATTCATCGATCAAGACGCGCGGTGATAGATATTTCGCGAAACATTGCCAGCCAGCTATCAGGTCTGGATGATGGTGACGCAGTGAAACGGCTTTAGCGACCGGGCATCGGAATCCGAGACTAAGAATTCTTTCTGAGAGAATTTTCATATCTGCAATGAACCCGCGAGGAGCGGACCCGTTGCTCGACTTGGGGTCTCAAAGAAGAAAAAAGGGTCCGCGCGCTATCCACCCGGAACGTCCCCCAAGTCCCCGAAGTCCACCCAAAAGCTTTTTCATGCCGCAGTACCAAAAAAACCAATCGTGGCGAAAACATGCTATAATTTTTGTCCTATGCAATATTTACGATCTCCTCGCTCAAGTTTGGAAGCGTAGGCGGGAAGTGCGACTGCAATTCTCAATTCGAGATGATACATATGGAACCTGCTGGCCCGTTTTCTCTGCCTGAGCGGATCGCGGGACTTAGCCGACTGGCATTCGACCTTTCGTGGGCTTGGCATCGGAATGCCAGAGAGGTATTCCGCCATCTTGACTACCCGCTTTGGCGGCTGACCGCACATAACCCCGTGCGCATGCTTTCCATGGTATCGCGCGAGCGACTTGAGGATGCCGCATCGGACCCGACATTTCTTGTCCTGTATGATGCAGCGATCGAGGATCTCGGTAGAGCCCGGACGGCTAAAGACACCTGGTGGTCGCGTCGGTTTCCGGATTTGCCAAAGCGACCGGTTGCCTATTTTTCTGCCGAGTTTGCCATTCATCAGTCGCTTCCTATCTATGCGGGAGGGCTTGGTGTACTTGCGGGAGACCTTTGCAAGGAGGCGAGCGATCTGGGATTTCCGCTCATTGGAGTCGGCTTCATGTATCCACAAGGATATTTCCATCAACGTATCTCCTCTTCAGAATGGCAGGAGGAAACGTATGAACGGCTGAATTGGGATCACGCCCCGGTTGAACGGCTAACGCACGGCAATAAACCTCGCGTAGTCATGGTGCCGCTGGGCACAAGGCATCTTTATGTATCGGTATGGCTTGTTCGGCTTGGTCGAGTGAAGCTTTTTCTCCTTGACACAGACCTGGTTGAGAACGCCCCCGAAGATCGAGAGCTTTCAGCGCGGCTGTACGGCGGTGACCGGGAGATGCGCCTGCAGCAAGAAATCATCCTTGGTATTGGCGGTGTTCGGGTTCTCCGCGAACTGGGCTACGATCCCGTAGTTTGGCATCTCAATGAGGGACACACAGCTTTTGTAGTGTTGGAGCGCATACGCGAGGGGCTTGAGCTTGGGGAGAGCTTTAAAACAGCTCTGGAGCGAGTTCGTAGTTCCACCGTCTTCACAACCCACACGCCGGTTCCGGCCGGCCACGATGCGTTTTCATTTGAAATGGTGGAAACCCATCTGGCCGGCCTTTTGGGTCCATTCAACCGGCACCAAGCGGATTTTCTGGAGTTAGGGCGCTATGACAACGACAACGGTGTGCTGTTCAACATGACCGCTTTGGCCTTGCGAACCACTGGCGGTATCAACGCAGTAAGTCAGATGCACGGGCGAGTAACACGAGAGATGTGGAAGCCGATCTGGTCCGGCCTCGCTGAAGGCGAGCGCCCAATTAAGGTGGTGACTAACGGTATCCATGCCCCGACCTGGATTGCTCCTAATCTGTCCCGGCTCTTTGACCGCTACCTCGGCAGGACATGGTTGCATCATCATGATGAAGTCGAGTTCTGGAAGAATATCCTCGCCGTACCGGACGAGGAGTTGTGGAACGTTCGTCAGGAACTTCGGAGCTACCTCATTGCTTTCATGCACGAGCGCGCCCGACAGTTATGGGCGGAAGAAAAAGTTAGCGCTCCGAGAATCGTGGCAGCGGGAACCCTCTTGGATCCGGCAACTCTCACCATTGGATTTGCGCGCCGTTTTACCAGTTATAAGCGTCCCGACCTGATTTTTCATGACCCGGAGCGGCTGGCCCGAATTCTTACGGCACCGAGGCGACCTGTGCAAATCATCTTTGCTGGGAAAGCTCATCCGGCGGACGAAGCTGGCAAGCGCAGTGTGCAAGAAATCTACAAGCGAGCAGTCGATCCATCCTTTGGCGGCCGAATTGCCTTTATGGAGGACTACGACCTCCACGTCGCACACTTTCTGGTGCAGGGGTGTGATGTTTGGTTGAATACGCCGCAAAAGCCCCATGAGGCAAGCGGAACAAGCGGGATGAAAGCCTCCATCAATGGAGTAATTCACCTAAGCGTGGGAGACGGCTGGTGGGCGGAAGGCTATACGGGGTCCAACGGCTGGCTAATCGGAGGAGGCGCTGATGGTGATGATCCAGTAAAGATGAATGCCGCCGAGGCGGATTCGCTCTATAGGCTCTTGGAGCTGGAAGTCGTACCGACCTTCTATGATCGCGACAGAAGCGGCATACCAAAGGGCTGGCTTCGGATCGTCAAGGAGGCCATTCGCACTGTGATGCCTCACTTTAGTGCCCGCCGGATGATGAAGCAGTATGCAGAGGAAATGTACGAATCAGCGGTACGCCGGGCGGTTCCGAATTGGCATTGGCAGAAAACAATTGAATAGGGCTCTTCTTAGTCTATCAGCGAGTCGGACACTCTCTTGCTCCGCGGGCTTTTTTTCGCGGAGACTTCGCTGCCTAAAAACTTTCTTGCAGAACAAATGAAGGCTGTATACTACCTTTAATTCCATACAACGGAAGGAGAACTGTGCAAGGTACAGAGATCGATCGCGACGAAGAGATCCGGCGACTTGCGTACAAATTTTGGCAGGAGGCGGGGTGTCCGGTTCAACACTGGCTCAAAGCCGAGAGAATATGGTTGGAAGAACATCGCCCGAAAGACAAGCCTGAAGTGTCCGCGTCTCCTAAAGGGAGAAGACGAAGACAAACCCGCACTTTTGACAGGAGAGCTGACAAGGTTAACGACTCAAGCTAAGCTACGCCGCCGGTTGCCGCCCATCCCAATCAGACCAACACTCGGGTGAAAGACCATTCCTTAAAACCAAACTCGTATCGCTCACTCGCAGCTTCGAAGTCTAGCGAAGTGTTCTGGAGATTCACTCCGACGTGGTACACGACCCGATGACTATTTCGTGCGGCAACAAAATCGAGGAAGCAAGGTCTTGTTGTGCAGCCGTACTAGAGTGAGGCGTATTCGTCGTAGATGCTGTCGAACTTGCCCAGCTTAAACCCAGCCATGTTCCGGCAAATCTTGCGAACCTTCTCCTGATCCTCGTCGCTGGTCGCGCTCTCCGCGATGGCGGTGGCCGCGCGCTCGGTGTGCTCGACGTCGGCGCCCTTGTGAACGATGAAGAACTCGCGGGCTTCCTCGGACATGTTGTATGGTTCCTTCGATAGGTATTCGTCGAACTCTGCGGCGTAACATTGGACCATCGTCTCGTTGGACAGTGCCATGGCACGCATCTCAACGACAGACACCAGGAATATCCCGTGAATGCACAGCGCTGTGTGCACCAACGCGCCGCGCACCGGCACGGCCTTGTCGAAGTCCTTCTCCGTCAGACCCAAGGAGAAGCCCAAAGTCTTGCACATGTTGGGGTGGGTCAGTTCCTCGCCCATAGCCGTGGCGTACGCTGTAAACGTCCGGTCATCGGCGGCGTGTTGGGTCGCCCCAAGAGCGAACGCCTTGAGAATGCCCATATTGTGGATGTAGTGCTGCAAGGCGAAGCCCTGGATCCGGCGGGTGGTGAGCTTGCCTGCTCGCAGGTCGGAGAAGTAGCGGCTCTCCATCAGCCGGTCCGTGCCCGGCTGGATGATGTCCCTGAGTACGGAGTCGATGAACTGCCGGTTGCCCGTGTTCGTAGTCATATAGGTTGTTCTCCTTTACGAGTCGTGTAGCCGGTCCTTGAGGAACAAAAAAGCCAGCACACTCTAGCGATAAATCACCGGAGCGGCTGGCTCTAAACTCTCCTTTTCATATCCCCCTCCCAGGAACGGCTTACGCTCCTTCGTTTGGCCTCAGATCATGTCAGAAGCCTGCTCAATCGATGGGGGAAGCTTGTTACGCGGCGAGCAATATCACACAAGGAAGATCTGTCAAGCAGCATATTTCGGCTCAGGATTGACCTGAACGCCTCAATTTGATCTCGCAGGATTTAGTCGTAGGAGGCGTCAGTTAAATTTCACTAGATTGGCTTGATGGTGAAAGCTAATCAATTACGCCGTTAAACATTTGACTTAAGCGGCCCGTTAATAAAGTACTTCAGCCTTTCCGGCAGTTCACGTCCCTCCGGAGAGGTATGCGCGGTGCGTTTGGGGTCAATTCTGCAGTTAGCTAGTTAGGGCAAGCCGGTTAGAGATCGCGATCACTTCTAACCTCCCTCTGACAAGCGATGGATTGCGGTCTCGGTCTCGACCGCGAGGCATTCGACCAGTTGCGCGGCCATTCGGCGCTGCGCCAGACGGACGCCTTGGCCTGCCCAGAGTGACAGAAACTCGGCGCGACCCTGCTTCGCCGCAGCGCTGCGTAACGGTCGCGTCAGATCGTTCTGCAGCGGAAACGGCAGAACGGCCCCGGAAACGTCGCTTAGTTCGAATTCCTTCATGAAGCGATTGACGATGCCCCGCGCCGGCCGGCCGGAGAAAGCCCGCGTCAGCCGCGTCTCATGCTCGCGCGCCATGAGGATCGCTTCTTTGTAGACTTCCGGGATGCCAGCCTCGTCGCACGTCAGGAAAGCCGTACCCATCTGCACGGCGCTCGCGCCGAGCGCCAGCGCGGCGGTGATACCGCGGCCGTCCATGATACCTCCCGAGGCGATCACCGGCACCGTCACTGCGTCGACCACCTGAGGCACGAGCGAGATCGTGCCGATCATGCCCGAGTCGAAATCGGCACCGAACGTCGCGCGGTGACCGCCCGCTTCGCTGCCCTGCGTGACGATGGCATCGACTCTGACATTCTCGAGCGCGATCGCCTCTTCGACGGCCGTGGCGGTGCCGATCAGAAACATGCCGCGTGCTTTGATCGCGTCAATCACGCTCATTGGCAGAATGCCCAGAGTAAAACTAAAGACCGCAGCGCCGCTTTCGAGAGCCGCGGCTAATTGTTCGTTGAACGAGTCGCGCGGCCGTGCGGGCACAACGGGTGGCGGCAAACCTAACTCTGCGAAGAAAGGAGCAACGCGCTCCAGCGCCGGCTGCGGATCGCTCGGCAGATCGGGCGCGGGCAGCGGCGCGAATAGATTAATTCCAAAAGGTTTCGACGTCCGCGTCCTGACCTCCCGCGCAGCGTCGCCGATCTGCTCTGGCGTCAGGTAGGCCGCGCCAATGAAGCCGAGCCCTCCGGCATTGCAAACGGCGGCGACCAGCGCAGGCGTGTCGCTGCCGCCGGCGAGCGGCGCCTGGATAATCGGAAAGGTCATCCCCAAGCGTTTCGTTAAATCCGTCTGGATCGACATACGGCACCTCCTATGGGATCATTGGGTGAAAATATTCTCGACTTCAGGTTCTGGATGCTCGTTTACCGGAGTAAACCGGTTCCGACGGCGAGTAAAATGGTTTGTTGTGATGACTGATATCTGAAGAAGTGATTTCGAGCGCGAGGTCTGACCGTGTTATAGTCGGGCGCGGGAAGTGAAATGGAGAGCAGCGATCTCAGACTGTTTGAAGCGGTCGCCCGCTTGGGCAGCATCACTGCGGCGTCGGACGAGCTGCACACCGTTCAATCGAATGTGACCGCGCGAATCCATGCGCTCGAAGATGAGCTTGGGGTCGCTCTCTTCCGCCGCCATAGCCGCGGCGTCGTTCTCACGTCCGCGGGCGAGCGGCTGCGGCCTTACGCCCTCGAGATCGCCCGACTCCTGAAGGACGCGGCCAACCTCGTGGGCGACAAAACAACGCCGCGCGGCAGGCTGCAAATCGGCTCTCTCGAATCCACCGCCGGCGTCCGCCTGCCGCCGATTCTCTCCGCCTACCGGCAGAAATGTCCGGAAGTCAATCTCATCCTGACCCTCGGCACGACCGGTCATTTGATCGAAGAAGTGCTCGCCTCCCGGCTGGAGGGCGCTTTCGTGGTGGGACCGGTCGAGCACGCTGAAATCGTCGAAACCCAAGTCTTCACCGAAGAGATGGTTCTCGTCACGTCGCCGAAATTCCGCTCGCTCAATGAATGGGTCCGCTCGCCGCAGAGTGCCAACATCCTCGTCTTAAGCGATGGATGTTCCTATCGCGCCCGCCTCGAGCGGCTTTTGAAGGAATTCGGTGTCGCTTCCTTCGGCCAACTCGAATTCGGCACCATCGACGGCATCTTTGGCTGCGCCAGAGAAGGGCTCGGGATTACCATGATGCCGCGTTCGGTGTCGGAGCGCGCAGCGCAAAACGGCCAATTGGGAATCCATGCGCTGCCGCGCGGCGAAGCGATGGTGCCGACGGTGTTCATTCGGCGCAAGGACGCGGTAGTGTCCCCCGCCTTGAGTCGATTTCTCGAGTCCGCTCTTGCATGCGCGAGCGCCACGGCGGCCACAGTTCGTTCTGCTCGAAAAGCCAAAAGGCCGGCGAAGCTCTCGAAAATCGCCTAAAGAGCAAATTCGTAGCGCGTTTAACCAGAGCGAACTCTCCAGAACCGCGCGCTGGAATCGTATGGACAAACGCACGATTTGAAAGGGGGGATGAGCGCATGTTGGGCGAACATAACGAAAGCCATAGAGATTTCATTAGGGCGGCCTACCAGCAAGCTCTAAAGTCATACAAGGAAGGCGGTCTTCCAATTGGAGCGGTGATGGTGGAGCACGGAGCGATTATCGCTGCCGGCCACAACCGCCGCGTGCAAGAAAAAGATCCGACGGCTCACGGCGAAATGGATTGCATCCGCAAAGCGGGGCGCCGTTCGAGATATGACGGCATCACGCTCTATACCACACTGAGTCCCTGCATGATGTGCTCCGGGACGGTGCTTCAGTTTGGCATAAAACAAATTGTCGTAGGGGAAGACAAGAATTTTCCAGGGAACATTGATTTTTTGCGCGCCCACGGGGTCGGCGTCGCCCTGCTTGACGACCCGGATTGTATTTCCCTGATGCAGCGATTTATCAGTGAGCGACCTGACCTTTGGGATGAGGATATCGCGGGGCGAACCCAGGTTTAACGGGTTATGATGAGCGTGAGGTCTTGCAGTGCAAAGCGGTACCGAGGGCTTCCAGTAAACTCTGAATTGCCGGATGCCAAAAGCGTAGCGTTCTGCCACCAGTTGCGTACGCAGGCACACCCCATCACTTACATATAATTAGGAGCGCTTCGTGCCGATTAGCACGGGCTGGGAAAAAACACCGTCCAGCCGTTTGACAGCCGCGAAGCCTGCCTCCTCCATCAGCGTCGAAACTTTGTTTGGGCTTATCGCGTAATAGCGTGAGCGCATCGCGTGGGTCTGGACAGCTTTGGAACTTCGACTCTCTTCGACGAAATACATCGTCAAATCGTAGTGGTTTTCGTCCCAATCCCAAACTTGGAAGACCAGGTAGCGCTCGTCGGCGGACTCGCGCACGCCGTAGGGTTTTAATATGCCTTTGCCGCGCTCTTCCCGGTCATAGTCGCGCATCGTGATCAAACACCCGCCGCGCGGCCGAAGACAGGCGTGCATCTGCCGCAGCGCAATCAGTATGTCGTCGTCGTTCAGCAGGTGCGGAATAGAATTGTCGCAACAGATCACGAGATCATAACCGCCGCCGTGATGCCGATAGGCGTTGCGCATGTCGCAAACGGAGAAGTCGATCTCCAAGCCACGCGCCGCCGCCTCGCGTCTTGCGCGCGCGATTGCCTCGGCCGACAGGTCCGAACCCGTGACGTGAAATCCCGACTGCGCCAGCCCAATCACCTGAGTGCCGATTCCGCAGGAGAGATCGAGGACCCTGGTTATTTCCGAGCCCCATTCGCTTTTTATGATTTCTGTCAGTTGTTGCGCCTGGCGGGCAATGCTTTGATCCCAATCTTGAAAGATCAGGTGATAAAAGCGCGCGAGTTGATCGTAGAATTCGATCATGAAGGCGTCAAAGTGAGATCCGACCGGAGCCGCTGAAACTATTCTCGTCTGCGTTTCGAAAGCCGCGACATCGTAAGCCAGGCGCCGCGGATCTCCGATCCATTCGAATACCTAATCCAGATCCAACGCAAACCGGTCGCTTCATCAATTTGCCGGATTTTTTCCGCTGAGAGAGCCGTGATCCGCTGCTTGATCAAAACTTTGGGCAGGGTCGTGATATCGTCCAGGTTAGCCACGCAACCGGCCGGCATACCGTCGCTGCGATCGAGAGAAACTTCGACAGGAATGTTGCGTATGTACGAGTGACGGGGCAACTGTGACAGCGGCGCGCACCCCATACGCCGCATCGCGGCTCAAGAGCACGGCTGGACGTCTTCCGGCGGGCGGTGGCATATCAACCCACCAAACCTCACCGCGTTTCATTTACCACTTTTCTTTCGGCAGTCGTTTGGAAAGCAACCGAGCGGCGCTCTCGGCCCAGGCGAGATCTTCCGGTTGGCTTCGGTGCCCTTCGATGTACAACCGGTCCATCTCTTTGGCCTGCAAGCTTTTCAAGCGCTGTTGACATGCCTCTCGGATAAAGGCTGCGCGGCCCTCGGCGAGAACACCTGCCATAAGATCGATACGTTTTAACAGCTCGTCGTCGATCGGCACCTGGATGATCTTTTTGCTCTTATGCTTTGTCATGGATAACCTATTTCATTGTGTAATTTCTTACACACAACTTAATGATACGGCAGGTTTACAATAAAGGCGAGTGATCGCACACACTTGAAGGCGAGCAAAGCGATCGTCAGAGTTTGCACCGAATGAGGTGCAAAAAAGTAGGGTGCGTGAACTATTTTTTCGCCGGATCGTAGCCGAGGATCGGCGAGAGCCAGCGCTCGACTTCCGCGACTCGCATGCCTTTGCGGGCGGCGTAGGATTCGACCTGGTCGCGGCCGATGGCGCTTACCGCGAAGTAGCGCGCCTCGGAGTGCGCGAAATAGAGGCCGCAGACCGACGCCGCCGGATACATCGCGAAGCTCTCGGTGAGAGTGATTCCGGTCGCCCGATTGACGTCGAGCAAATCGAAAATGATCGGCTTCTCGGTATGATCGGGCTGGGCGGGATAGCCGGGCGCGGGGCGAATGCCGCGATATTCTTCCGCAATCAGATCTTCCGGACTAAGCCTCTCGTCTTTGCCGTAACCCCAGTCGGCGCGCGCTCGTTTATGTAAATACTCGGCGAAGGCTTCGGCCAGCCGGTCCGCCAGGGCTTTCACCATGATTGAATTGTATTGGTCCAGATCTTTCTCAAAGCGCTCCGCTAATTCCTGCGTGCCGTGACCGGCCGTAACCGCGAACGCGCCGATGTAATCGACATGGCCGCTGTCGGCCGGCGCGACATAGTCGGCGAGCGCGAGCTGCGGTTTGCCGCGCGAGTTGTCTTTTTGCTGGCGCAAGGTGTGCAGCCGCGCGAGCACTTTCGCGCGCGTGGCATCGGCGTAGACGACGATGTCATCGCCGTCGCTGTTGGCCGGATAAAAGCCGTAAACCGCGTTGGCCTTGAGCAGGCGCTTGCCGACGATTTCTTTCAATAGCTCCTGGGCATTGTCGAACAGCTCCCGCGCCGCCGCTCCCCGGGTCGGGTCCTGCAGCAGGTCGGGATAGTGCCCGCGGATTTCCCAGGTATGAAAGAACGGCGACCAGTCGATGAACGGCACCAGCTCCGCCAGGGGAAAATCTTGCAGCACCCGGCTGCCGGTAAACTCCGGCACGGCGATGTGATGCTCATCCCATTCGGTGTGTAGTTTGTGGCGCAGCGCTTCCTCATAGGTCAGTAGCTGGGTGCCGACGCGGCTCTCGAATAGCGCGCGGATCTCTTCCTGTTCGCGGCGATTCTGCTGATCGAGCGTTTGGCGCGCATCGGGCCGGGTCAAGGCGCCGACCACCGGCACGGCGCGCGAGGCGTCGACCACGTGGATCGTCTCATGTTTATAGCTCGGCGCAATTTTGACCGCAGTATGGCGCTTGCTGGTCGTGGCGCCGCCGATGAGCAGCGGCAGCTTCAAGCCGCGTCTTTCCATTTCGCCGGCCACGTGAACCATTTCATCGAGCGATGGCGTAATCAGCCCGCTCAGACCGATGATATCGGCATTTTCCGCGATTGCGGTTTCGATAATCTTATCCGCCGGCACCATGACGCCGAGATCGATCACGTCGTAATTGTTGCAGCTGAGCACGACGCCGACGATGTTCTTGCCGATATCGTGCACGTCGCCCTTAACCGTGGCGAAAACCAGCTTGGGGCGCTCGGCGGTGTCTTGCGCCGCCTTTTTTTCCGCTTCGAGGAACGGCGTCAAATACGCCACCGCTTTTTTCATTACCCGGGCGCTCTTGACTACCTGCGGCAAAAACATTTTGCCGGAACCGAACAGATCGCCGACCACGTTCATGCCGTCCATCAGCGGCCCCTCGATCACCGCCAGCGGTTTGCCGTATTTGAGCCGCGCCTCCTCGATATCCTGATCGATAAAGTCCGTAAGTCCCTTGACCAGCGCGTGCGACAAACGTTCTTCGACCGCCCCGGCGCGCCAGCCGTCGTCTTTGACCACCGCCTTGTCGGATTTTTTGACCGTCTCCGCGAATGTGACCAAGCGCTCGGTCGCGTCGCTGCGGCGATTGAGCAACAAATCTTCGACTAATTCGAGCAAGTCCTTGGGAATTTCTTCGTAGACGGCCAACATGCCGGGATTGACGATGCCCATATCCATCCCTGCTTTGATGGCGTGGTACAAAAAAGCCGAGTGCATCGCCTCGCGTACCGGATTGTTGCCTCGGAATGAAAAGGAAATGTTGCTGACGCCGCCGCTGACTTTCGCCAGCGGCAGATTCTGTTTGATCCAGCGCGTCGCTTCGATGAAATTAACGGCGTACTCGTTGTGCTCTTCGATGCCGGTGCCGACCGTCAGAATATTCGGATCGAAAATAATTTCCTGGGGTGGAAAGCCGACTTGCTCGGTGAGAATCTTGTACGTGCGCGCGCAGATCTCGGTTTTGCGCGCCAGAGTATCGGCCTGGCCGCGCTCGTCGAACGCCATCACGATCACTGCCGCGCCGTAGCGGCGCACCAGCCGGGCTTGCGCGATGAATTTTTCCTCACCCTCCTTGAGGCTGATCGAATTGACGATGCCCTTGCCTTGCAGACACTTGAGCCCCGCTTCGATGACCTCCCATTTGGAGCTATCGACCATCACGGGCACGCGCGCGATGTCCGATTCGCCGGCGATCAAGCGAAGAAATTTTTCCATCGCCGCTTTCGAGTCGAGCATGCCCTCGTCCATGTTGACGTCGATGATCTGAGCGCCGCCTTCGACCTGTTGGCGCGCGACGCTGACCGCTTTGTCGTAATCGCCGGAGAGGATGAGCTTGGCGAACACCGGAGAGCCGGTGACGTTGGTCCGCTCGCCGATATTGACGAAGTTAGACTCGGGCCGCACGCTGACGCTTTCCAGGCCGCTCAAGCGCAGATAGGGCTCTACGGTGGGCACGGCTCGCGGCGGCTTGTCTTTTACGGCCTCGGCGATGGCTCTGATGTGCGCCGGCGTCGTGCCGCAGCAACCGCCGACGATATTGAGCCAGCCGTTGTCCACCCATTCGCAGAGCTGCGGCGCAAAGGATTCCGGCGTTTCGGGAAACCCGGTTGGCAACAGCGGATCGGGTAGGCCGGCATTGGGATGGCTGCTCATATGAACCGGCGCGATGCGCGCCAGTTCGTCGATCAGCGGGCGCATCTCCTTGGGGCCGAGCGCGCAATTCATGCCGACGCTCAACAGCGGCACATGCGAGATCGAATTCCAGAACGCCTCGACGGTTTGGCCGGTGACGCCGCGATTGCTGCCGGGCTGAATGAACGTGACCGACGCCATCAGCGGCAGATGAACTTTTCGTTGGTCGAAGAGCCTGGCGATGGCAAAAAAAGCCGCCTTGGCATTGAGCGTGTCGAAAATCGTTTCCACGAGCAAAATGTCTGCACCGCCGTCGATCAAACCGCGCGCCTGGTCATAATAGGCCTGAACCAATTCGTCATAAGTGACCCCGCGGGTCGCCGCGCTGTGCACGTCGGTCGAGATCGAGCAGGTCCGGTTGGTCGGACCGATCGCGCCGGCGACAAAACAGCGGCGCGAGGGATCTTTCTTCGTGACCCTCTCCACCGCCCGGCGCGCCGCTTTGGCGCCGCCGACGTTCATGTCATACACATGCGGCTCGAGCTTGTAGTCGGCCATCGACACCGAGGTGGAATTGAACGTGTTGGTCTCGACGATATCGGCGCCGGCTTCCAGATATTGCACGTGCAGATCGGTGATCAGGTCGGGCTGCGTGATGCACAGCACGTCGTTGCATCCCTTAAGATCGTGAGTATGGTTCGCGAATTGGCCGCCGCGGAATGCCTTTTCGTCGAGTTTGTGCGTCTGGATCATCGTCCCCATGGCGCCGTCAAGGACGACAATGCGGCGGCACAATAGTTCACGGAGTTCTCTTTCACGATCGGTCATCGGTTCGCCTGCCTGCTCTGTCTACTCGCGGCGACCGGCAAGCTCGCGCGCGCGACAAAAATTTCCACGGGCCGATTGCCGTTGCGCGCCAACCGCGCGCCGGCGAAGGAACCGGTTAAAGAGTAGTCGATCGATTCGGCTCCGGCATCGCGGAACCAGCGCTCAATCGCCGGCCGGCCGAATCCCGGCCACTGGTGCGCCATCTGCTCGCGCATCCACTCCTGCTTGTGCTCCACCAGATCGACGAGGATCACGGCACCCCCCGGCCGGGTGATGCGGCAAAGCCCGGCAATGGCGCGCTCCGGGTCCGGGAGAAAGTGGAGCACCATCACGCAGAACGCCGCATCGACGCTGTTGGCTGGCAGCGGCAATCTGAGCGCGTCACCGCGGCGAAACTCGACGTTGTCGAGCTTGCGCTCTTTGGCGATAGCGCGCGCGCGCCGCAGCATCTCACTGGACAGATCGACCCCGATCACCCGGCGCGCGAACCGGGCCAGCTCGAAACTCAAGCTGCCGGTGCCGCAACCGACATCGGCCAACGTGAGATCGCGCGGCAGCAACTTTTCGATCGCCAACGAAGTTACGCGATCGTCGAAATAACTCTTGCGGATGCGCTCCCAATCTCCGGCCACCGACTCAAAGTAACTCTCCGACCGGCGCAAGCGCCGGCGCCGGCAGGCAGCCAGGCGCGCCTGATCTTGCTTGACCTCGGGGATTTCCGCGATGCGCGTCTGCAGTGACTTGTAAAGCTCGCGCGTCGCCTCCGGCATTTTCTGTCGCGCGGAAAAATAGACGCTCGTGCCCTCCTTGCGATCCTGGACGAAACCCGCATCGCGCAGGATGGCCAGGTTGCGCGACACCGACGATTGCACCGACTCCACCACTTCCTGCACTTCGCCGACCGTCAGTTCCTCTTCGCAGACGGCCGCGAGAATGCGCAGTCGCAACGGATCCGCCAAAGCTTTGAGTGTGCGAACAAAATCCATAGCCGGTCAATATTTCATCATTATATGTGGATATTGTGATATTTACAACGGCAGAGTATTCACCACAGAGGCGCAGAGTACTTATTTTTCAAACTCCCCCCTCCGCACCCTCCGCGCCTCCGCGGTGAATTCTTTTCTTGACCGACTTCTCGAATTTTTCGATTGTTTCGAATTTCGATATTCGGATTTTCGAAATTACAAAACTTCGCTTTGCCCAGAAGATGCTTGGCACGAGGCATTCGCCGTTTCACGCGAGCTTCCGCGCCAAGATGCCGGCGCGAAACGACGGTTCGCCGCCATCGCGAAATTTCCCCTCCCGGTAACAGAGCACGCGAAAGTCGCGGAACCGATCCAGCAATTCGTTATGGGCCAGTAAATATTCCGGGTTTTTCGGATGACCGATGGCTTGTTGGTCGACCAGGTAGGTCTCGAAAATCACATGGCCGCCGGTTTTGAGCGCGGTTTTAATCTGCGGGATCAGCGAGCGTTGCAGATAATTGATATTCACGATCAGATCGTAGCCTGCCGCCGGGAACTGAAGCTGTTCCAAGTCGGCTTGTTGCCAATCGATCGAGAGCGATCTTTCCTCGGCCTGCTTCCGGCCCTTTTCCAGCGCAACGGCGGAGATGTCGATCGCGGTAACGTCAAATCCTCGACCGGCGAGGTAGAGTGCATTGCGCCCCTTGCCGCAGGCAACATCGAGGGCCCGCCCCGGGGCTATCTCCCAGCTGTCGCTTTCCAGGATTTGCCGTAAAAAGCTCGACGGCGCTTCCATGCCGTCACTTTGGGCATGTTGCCGATCCCATCTGATTTGATCATCCTGCGGCATGACCAACGGGCGCTTTCCTAGTATGGTGTTCCGTAGGTTGCTTGCCACAAATTCCAAGGATAGGGGTCGGAAACGGCTTTCGCCGTCCCCGCCCTCCGAACCGTGCGTGCGGTTTTCCCGCACACGGCTCTCCAGTCGGTAGTTTCCTCATCGGGAT
>Ga0209640_10001341_pt1 | contig 20756 bp, 17 predicted proteins | sample RifCSP10_1_FD_184018 | JGI IMG/M metagenome (GOLD analysis project Ga0209640, IMG submission 184018) | Soil microbial communities from Rifle, Colorado - Rifle CSP2_sed 10_1 (SPAdes) (version 2) | ecosystem: Environmental > Terrestrial > Deep subsurface > Rock core/Sediment | place: Rifle...
CCCCGTCGAGCGCCAGATCGTGCCGCCGCGCCATCACCGCCATGCCGTGATCGCCCAACGTGCCAGTGACGATGAGCCGGTCACCCGGCCGCAATCCTGAATCGGGTACCACGCGATCGGTCATGGCGATACCGGTGGTGTTGAGAACGATGCCGTCGAGCTCGCCCTTGCCCATGACTTTCGTGTCGCCGGTGACGATGACCGCTCCGGCCTCGTCGCAGGCCTCGCGAATCGAGCGCTGGATCCTGACCAGATCCGCGCGACTGAAGCCTTCCTCGATGATCACGGCGCAGGTCAGGGCCAACACGTCCGTGGCGCCCATCATGGCCAGGTCGTTGACCGTGCCCGCCACGGCGAGACGCCCGATATCGCCGCCCGGAAAGAAGATCGGATGAATCACGTGCGAGTCTGTGGTCACCACCAGCCACTGATCGCCGACGCGCAGCGCCGCCCCATCGTCCATGGCGGACAAGCCGATGCCACCATCCGTTCGCTCGCGGACCGCGCCATCCAGGAAGACCTGTTGGATCAGCGTCCGCATGGCCTGACCGCCGGCGCCGTACTTCAACGTGATGCGGTCATCGAGCACAGACAGCGACACTGGATCCTCCGAGGTCGGGGCCCCCGCCGCGCACGCTTGCGCGGTGGGGTGACAGATCGGGATGCCCGCCGTATTGATGCCAGATCTTGCACGTGCCTTCGCTGCTGACCATGCAGGCGCCGACCGGTGAGTGCGGCACGCACTCCTTGCCGAACAGCGCGCAATCGGTAGGCGACTTGATGCCGGCCATGATGTCGCCGCAGATGCAGTCCTGGACGAGCGCCGGCGGCGCGTAGTCCCACAGCCGGTTCAGATCGATATCGAACTGCTTGCGGGCGTCGAGGTGCGCCCACTCGTCGCGCAGGCGGAGGTTGCCGTTCGGCACGTGCGCGATGCCGCGCCATCGGCCGCCGATCGGGCGGAACACTCGCCAGAGGTGCTCCTGGGCCCGCACGTTGCCCTCTTTCGTGACGCATCGCGGAAACATGTTTTCGACCGACGGCTTGCCGTCGCGAATCAGCTCCGCCAGCTTGACCAGGCCAGCAAGGATGTCGAGCGGCTCGAACCCGGCGACGACCACCGGCAGCTTGTGACGTGCCACGAACGGCTCGAATACTCCCCAGCCGGTGATGGTCGCCGCGTGCCCAGCCGCGAGGAAGCCTTCGACTCGCGTGTCCGGCATCTCGGCCACAATTTCCATGACCGGCGGGATGTATTTGTGCGCCGAGAGCACGAAGAAATTGGACGGCGGGTCCCCAAGAACAGCAGCGGCGGTCGCCACGGCCGTGGTCTCGAATCCGGTGGCGAAGAAGACCAGCGGATCGGTGCTCTGGCGCGCCAGATCGACGGCTTGCGCGACGCTGTACACCACGTCGACCCTGCCGCCCTCGGCCTGTACATCGGCGAGCGACATTACCGTGCCAGGCACCCTGACCATGTCGCCGTAGGTCGCGATCCGCACACCCTGGCGCGCCAACGCGACGCCTTCATCCACTTCGGGCACGTCCGTGATGCAGACGGGACAGCCCGGTCCCATGATGACGTTCAGGTTTCGCGGCAACGTGGCGCGGAGACCGAATTTGGCGATCGCCTGCTCGTGACTCCCGCAGACGTGCATGATCGACACCGGACTGCGGCCGATCTCGTTGGTGAGCCGCGCCAGCGTCTCCGACAGCGCGCGTGCGCGCACCGGGTCGCGGAACTTCAGCTCCGCGAAGGATCCATGACTACCGGTCATCGCCAGCTCCCGCGATCTCGCCTCTGATGTCGGCGGCCATCAGGTCGTCCTCGCGTTCCGCGTGTTTGAGCAGCTCCTCATAGAGGGCCAGCGTCGCCTCCACCTCGCTTGCCGGGATGCGACGTATGGCGTAGCCGACGTGGTTGAGGATGTAATCGCCAGGGTGGACCGCCTCGTCGACCACCTCGAGCCGGATCTGCTTGCGCACGCCCCAGAAGTCGACGGTTGCCATCAGGCCATCTACCGCCACGACCTTGCCCGGGACCCCGAGACACATGGTGTTCTCCTTTTACTCGATTCGCCGTGCCACGGCTGCGGCGACGACGGCCTGTCCGAGCGCCAACCCACCATCGCCGGGCGGCACGTCACGGTGCAGATGTACGGCGAACCGCGACGCCAACGCGCGCGCGAGCCCCTCGGTCAACCGCGGATTCTGGAAGCAACCTCCTGTCAACACGACGGGCAACGGCCCGTACACCTCGGCCACTGAATGTACGACCTCAGCGGTCGCGGCGGCCATCGTGTTGTGAAAACAGGCTGAAATGATTGGAGGTGGCACACCCGACAACACGTCGCGCACGACGTCGCGAACCATCGGGCGCAGATCGATCGTCCAGGGTGACTGCTGCCGGTTGATGTCATAGCCGTAGCGTCGCTCCTCAGTTGGGTCGGCGACCACGTTCCACTCGAGTGCGATCTGGCCTTCGTACCGCGAGTCAGGCCTCGCGAGCACCAGCGACCCGATGCCGTCGAAGTAGCGTCCGGCGCCGTGCGCCAGGGGCGAGCGGAAGCGCGTCGCGAGCATCTGGCGCACAACGACGAGATCCTGCGAAGAGACCGTTGAGAATAGGCGAAGCGCATCCAGCGGCGCCGGTCCATCGAACGCATCCTCGACCAACGCCAGCGCAATCCGCCAGGGATGACGGATGGCTGCGTCGCCACCGGCCAGCAGAATAGGCCTCAGGGTGGCGACCCGGTCGAATGTGTCGTGGCGCGCGACCATCACCTCGCCACCCCATGCCGTGCCGTCGGTGCCGTACCCGGTCCCGTCGTACGCCACGCCGACGACCGGTCCGGTCAACCCGTGCTCGGCCATCGCGCTGACGACGTGGGCATGATGGTGTTGCACGCCGATCTTGATCGGCTCTGGCCGCCCGAGCGCGTACTTCGTCGGCAGATATTCAGGGTGCAGGTCGTACGCGATCACCTGTGGTGTCACGCGGAGAAACCGCTCCATTCGAGCCACTGACTCCTCAAACGAGCGGTACGTCTCGTGGTTTTCGAGATCGCCGATGTGCGGTCCCAGGTACGCCGAGTCGCCCGCGCCGATGCAGAACGTGTTCTTCAGCAGCCCGCCACAGGCCAGCACCGGCACGGAGAACGGTGGCGACACGCGAACAGGCCGCGGCACGTACCCGCGAGCGCGGCGGAGCACGACCGGACCTCCCGCGATAACGCGCGCGACCGAGTCGTCACAGCGCGTCTCGATCTCTCGGTCGTGCATCAGGAACAGGTCGGCGATCCCCGCCAACCGGTGCAGGGCCTCGTCGTTCCGATATGCCAGCGGCTCCTCGGAGACGTTGCCAGACGTCATCACGAGCGGTCGTCCCACGTCCTTCACCAGCAGGTGATGCAGAGGCGTGTACGGCTGGAGCAGACCCACCAGCGGGTTCCGAGGCGCCACTTCCGGTGCGAGCGCACAGTCTTCACGACGCCTCACCAACACGATTGGACGCTCGACCGACGCGAGCAGCCGCCGCTCCGCCTCATTGAACCAGGCGAGTTCCTCCGCGTGATCGATGTTTCTGACCATGACGGCAAATGGCTTCTCATCGCGCCGCTTGCGTGCGCGCAGCCGTTGCACCGCCTCGGACGACGTGGCATCGCATGCGAGATGAAATCCGCCAAGTCCTTTGAGGGCGACCAGACGCCCGGCCCGAAGCGTGGCGGCCACCACGCCAATCGGGTCGTCATGTTCGAAGACCGAGCCGTCGGGCATTATCAGCATCAGCCGCGGGCCGCACACCGGACATGCGTTCGGCTGCGCGTGGAAGCGGCGATTGCTGACGCTGTCGTACTCGCGCTGGCACGCCGGGCACATCCGGAACACCGCCATCGTCGTGGCCGCCCGGTCGTACGGCACGTCGCGAGCGATGGTCAATCGAGGCCCGCAGTTCGTGCAGTTCGTGAACGGATAGCGGTGGCGCCGGTTCGCCGGATCGAGAATCTCGGAGAGACAGTCAGGGCAGGTCGGCAAGTCAGGCGGAATCGAGACGCGTCGATCGGCGGCGCGCTCGCTTTGTTCGATACGAAACCGGCTGACCGGCGCCAGCGGGATCGCGCGGGAGCGGACCTCGTGGATGGCGGCGGCCGGTGGCGCGGACCCCTCCAGTCGGCTCATGAACGTGTCAACCGCTTCTTCGGGGCCAAATGCCTCAATCGTGACGCCCGCCGAGTCGTTGCGGACGGAACCAGCCAGTCCGACCTCCGTTGCGAGACGGTAGATCCACGGGCGCACGCCGACGCCCTGAATCACGCCGCGAATCTCAATACGCCGCCCGACCCTGGTCACGTCATTCACTCAACGAGAGCACATATGCGGTCATATCCCAGCCGTCCTGCTCGCTCAGGGCTTTCCAGCCCGGCATGGGCGTGCCGGCGAGTCCTTCTCGAATGGCGTAGAACACACGCCGCGGCGACGTGGACTGATGCCAGACGGTGTCCGTGAAGTCACGCGGGGATCGCGTCAGTCCCTCTCTCCGAACGCCGTGTCCATCTCCCCGCTCACCGTGACAGAGCGCGCAATACTGGACGAACAGTCTGTGGCCGCGTGCCCGTGCCTCCATCGAGACGAGCTGCGCCGCCGGGACCTCGATGCTCCGATAGGGCCGCGGCAGGCCACCGTCGCCATCAGCGCATCCCGGCAAGGCGAGCCACATCAACGACACGATCAGAAGTCGCGACCTCATGTGTGCTCTTGCGGCGGAACGGGAAGCCGAGCGCGCGTGCTTCATCAACGACGCGCTCGACGAGCGCCGGGAGCGCTGTTCGCACGCGTGGCGAGAGGCCGACCGCCAACTCCATCGATTCCGGCACGAGGCCGAGCAACACAACTCGCGCCGGATAGCGATCGAGCCATCGCGCCCCATCGAGCAGGTCCGCGACGCCGACTTGATGCGGCGAGAGGCGCGTGGCCACGGCCGGCCCCACTTCGTCTCCATCCAGTCGGACGACATGACCGGGCGGCACATCAGCCCTGACGGCGTCGACGAGGATCACGGCATCGGCCGATTCGAGATACGGCAGCAATGAGAGGCCGAGCGTGCCGCCGTCGAGAACCCTGACTCCCGCGGGCTCTTGATACCGTTCGAGCAGCACGGCAACCGCCGCCGCCCCGATGCCGTCGTCTTCGAGCAGCACGTTGCCGAGACCGAGGATCAGGAGCGGCGTGCGCTCACTCATCAACCTGGCCCTGCCGGTTGATGAAACGATAGCCGGAGTACTCCAGGTCCTCACGCGGCACGAACTTGTAACCCGAAAAGATCGACTCGACTGTGGCGTTCGCCTCAACGGTCGACATCAGGACGGAGCTGTAGACGTGGTGCACCGCAAACCCCAGAAGCAGCCACATCACGGCATGGTGGATCCACCGTGCGACGTAGAGGCCGCCGACGAGTGGAGACCACGACGTGAACCATCGCAGGAGCGAGTCGGGGTCCGCGTTCGCGCCACGCAGCATGAGGCCGGTCGCGATCGCCACGAAGTACAGGCCGAAGACGAGGGTGTAGGTGGCGCCGGCCACGGGGTTGTGGCCCACGAATCCTGGAGGCTTCCGCAGCGCGAACAGATAGAACTTGATCGTCGGCCAGAACCCATGGAGGCGAGAGCGATGGACGGGGATGAACTTGTCCCAGTGGGCGTACGCGTTGCCGGTGAACATCCAGATGACGCGCACGAGCACCGCCAGGATGAACACATACGCCGTATAGCCGTGAATGACCTTCATCCACCCCATCACGAATGACTGGCCTGCCGGGCCCGGCACGACGATGAACGGCCGGCCGATGTAGAAGCCGGTCACCGACAGCACCACGATGGACAAGGCGATGAGCCAGTGCGTGATGCGCACCGGCGCCTCCCAGACGTACACGCGAACGATATCCGCCGGACGACTGATCGCGCGTGCGGCGTCGCTCATACCGCCCTCACGCGCGTCACTTCGCGCCGCTTCGCATCGACGACGTGGACGCCGCACGCCATGCACGGGTCGAACGAGTGCACGGTACGGAGGATCTCGATTGGCCGCTCGGGATCGGCCACCGGCGTCCCGAGGAGCGCTTCCTCGTACGGCCCGCGGCGATCTTTCGCGTCGCGCGGCCCGGCGTTCCAGGTGCTCGGGACCACACACTGATAGTTGCTGATCAGGCCGTTGTGGATGGACACCCAGTGCCCCAGCGCGCCGCGGGGCGCCTCGTGGAACCCGGCGCCCATCGCATCAGCGGGCCATGTGCTCGGATCCCATTTCGAGTTGTCGTGGATGCGCAGCTCGCCCGATCCCATGTTGGCAGCCAGGGCGTCCACCCAGGCGTCCATCTTCTCGGCAATGATCTGTGTTTCGATCCCGCGCGCCGCGACCCGCCCCAGCGTCGAGAAGAGCGCCTCCGGGCCGACGTTGAGCTGCTTCAACACGGCGCCGACCAGCTCCTTCACCCGCGCGTGGCCCGACACGTAGGCCACGAGCATACGCGCGAGCGGTCCGACCTCCATCGGCTCGCCGTCGTACCGCGGGGACTTGAGCCACGAGTACTTCTTGTTCGTGTCGGTGCCAAGCAACTCGTACGGCGGTGTCGGTCCGGTGTAGTTCGGCGCTGTTTCCCCGCGATACGGGTGCAGCGCCACATCGTCGCCCGCCTGGTACTGGTACCAGGAGTGCGACACGTACTCGGTCACTTTCGTCTCATCGAACGGTTCCACCTTCGACAGGTCGCGGCCACGGATGATGCCCCTCGGAAGGAACAGCACCGGGTTCGCGGTGTCGTCATCGGGGTACTCGCCGTACGCGAGATAGTTGCCGACGCCGCGCCCGTGGCCGGCCCAGTCCTTGTAGAACGACGCAATGGCCAGCAGGTCGGGAATGTAGACGCGGGCGACGAAGTCCCGGGCCTGCGCCACGAACTGCTTCAGCGCGGCGATCGTGTGCGTGTTGAGCGCCGACTGGCTGTCCGGATCGACGGGCGTCGCCATGCCGCCCACCAGGAAGCTTTGCAGGTGCGGGTTCTTCCCCCCCAGCACCGCGTGCATCTTGATGAACTCGCGCTGCCAGTCGAGCGCCTCCAGGTAGTGCGCCACGGCCATCAGGTTGGCCTCCGCCGGCAGCCTGTACGCGGGATGTCCCCAGTAGGCGTTCGCAAACGGCCCAAGCTGTCCTCGATCGACGAACCCCTTCAGACGATCGCGCACGCCGGTGAAGTACTTCGGGCTCGAAAGCGGCCAGTCCGAGATCGACTCGGCGAGTGACGATGTCTTGGCGGGATTGGCTGACAGCGCCGACACGACGTCGACCCAGTCGAGCGCGTGCAGGTGGTAGAAATGGATGACGTGGTCCTGCACCACCTGCGCGGCGATGATCAGGTTGCGCAGGAGGCGGGCGTTGGGCGGTGGTGCCGACCCGATCGCATTCTCCACCGCTCGAATCGACGCAATCGCATGAACGGTCGTGCACACACCGCAGATCCGCTGCGTGAATGCCCACGCATCACGCGGGTCGCGTCCCTTCAGGATGATCTCGATCCCCCGGAACATCGTCGACGACGACCAGGCGTCCTGCACGGCTCCACGATCGACCTCGGCTTCAATCCGCAGGTGGCCCTCGATGCGAGTGACGGGATCGACAACGACGCGGGCCATATCTACGCTCCTTTCGCCGGCGTCTTCGGCTCGAGGGGCTCGGGCTTGTTGCCGACGCGTTTCATGATCTGAATGAGGCCGTGGCCGGCGAACGCGGCACCGACGCCAAGCACCGCCAGCGCGCCAATCTTGTCGATGTCGGACGCGACGCCGAAGCCGGGCACGCCGGGCAGGTGCTGGTAGAACGGCGTCATGCGATCCCAGAAGTCGGGCTCGCTGCAGCCGATGCAGGGGTGTCCACAGCCAATGGGCCAGTTCGTCCCGCCATTCCACTTGACGTTCGGGCAGTTCTGGAACGTCGCCGGGCCTTTGCAGCCCATCTTGTACAGACAGTGGCCCGCGCGGTGCCCCTCGTCCCCCCAGGCTTCCACGTACTGACCGGCGTCGTAATGTGCCCGGCGCTCGCAGCCGTCGTGAATGGACTTGCCGTAGGCAAACAGCGGCCGGCGCAAGTGGTCGAGCGGCGGCCACCGCTTGAAGGTCAAGTAGTAGACGAGCAGCGCCGTGAGATTCTCGACGTTCGCGGGGCACGCGGAGAGATTGACGAGATTTCTGACACCGGGCACCGCATCGGCGACGCCGAGCGCACCGGTGGGGTTCGGCGCCGCCGCGGGGATACCGCCGAATGTGGCGCAGGTGCCAATCGCAATCGTCGCGGCGGCGTTGCTGCAGACGTTGCGTGCGATATCGAGGGCCGACTCGCCGCCGATCGTGCAGTAGGCGCCGTTGGCGCCGGTCGGGATCGAACCCTCGATGACGACGATATAGTTGCCGGGATTGTCCTTGACCGGTCGATCCCGGTTTTCCCGCGACTGACGGCCAGCCGCCGCCATGATCGTTTCGTGGTAGTCCAGCGACAGCATGTCGAGGATCACTTCCGCCGCCGTCGGACGACTGGCCCGGAGGAAGGATTCTGTGTTCCCCGCGCAGTCCTGGAATTCGAGCCAGATGAGGATCGGTTTTGCCGTCTGCTGAATCGCGCGCGCGATCTGCGCCGCCGCTGCATCCGGCAGCGCCAGCGCCGCGGCCATCGTGGTGCAGAACCCCAGGAATTCGCGTCGAGATACCCCACGGTGCTCGAGCTCAGTGGCCAGCCATCCGCGCTGTCTGCTCACGACTCACCTCCGTCGTCCAGGTCTCTCAGGTTCCCATCGTTCGAGCGCTAGAAGCGATACAGCACCCTCAGGTACGCGGTGTGACCGGTATACGGCCGGTTGCCGTAGCCGGTATTCAGGCCGCCAAGCCAGTCGATGCGCGGCTCGCCGGTCGCCGGCGTGAAGCCGACCGGGCCGTTGGTGTCGATCGTGTTGAAGTCGACGATGTCGAGCTTCTCGAAGTAGTAGCCGACGCCAACGCCGGCACGCTGCGTGAAGAAGTACAGGACGTCGGCAGTCGCCCGGTGCCACGTGTTCTCGACGTCAGGCAGCGGGATGAACTGGTTGAGCGCCGTGAGCGCGGCGATGCGGGGGCCGCCGTGTACGAAGCTGTTGTCCGAGTCGCTGTAGTCGTAGCCGAAACGGATGTCCGTGTTCCGGACGGCGCGCAGCAGATCGAGATACACGCTGGCCGTGTTGATCTTATCGTCGTTGTCCAGCGTCCAATTCCGGCTTGGATCCGTCCAACTCGCGTCGGGCGGCGGGTTCGCGTTGCGCGACAACTGCAGTGAACTGTACGTGTCGCGGCCATAGTTCGCGCCGAGAGCGACGATGTCCGTCGGGTGGACGTTGACGCCTGCGTTCCAGCTCGTCACGTCGGATTCGTGCAGGCCGAACAGCTCGCCCGGCCGGTTGACCGGCACCGACGTGTCGGCCAGATAGCGGTCCCTGCCGCCGGAGAATTGGACATAGAGATCGACCATGTCGTTCGGCATCACCGTAAACAGGAGCGATCCGCGCGTCCGGTCGCGGTCCGCTTCATCGTAGTACCGCAGCGTCGGCTGCGTGCCGCCCGGGCCTGACTCGTAGTCGATCCCCGTCTCGACGAAGCCTTCCCCGCGGCGCCGCCCGACGTCAAAAGCGGCGCGCACGGTGACGTACTGGCTGGAGAACGTGTCGAACGACACGCGGAAGATGTGCTCCCCGACGTCGGCGAAGCCGCGGCCGTGGCGCTCGACCCCCTCGTGGCCGTAGCCGACGCGCAGGGTCCCCCAGCGGGCGGGGGCAAACGAGACGTTGGCATCGAAGAACTGTCGCGAGATGTCGAATTGCGGCGAGTGGCCCTCCTCGATCTCTTCGGGGACGGCATCAAAGCGCACGTACTCCGTGGCGTCGAAGATCGGCGTCCGGACGTCACGGTCGTTGTACCGATACCGCACCGTGACATTCACGCTGCGGTACGGCCGCGAGCTGAGATTCAGGAGCGTGTTGATGCCTTTCGCCTCTGCTTGCGCGGTCGAGCGCGGGAGCTGCGCCAGGTGCGGGAACGCTGCGAAGACCACGGGCGAGTTGATGACCGAGTTGATCGTCCAGGGGATCAGCGTCTCGTCCTGAGTCTGCGACGTGAGCTGGACCGTGCCGTTGAGGGTCGTCCGGCCGCGCATCTTGTAGAGGCCCGTCGCGCTCACGACGTTCATCATGCTGCTCGGCGCCGTCGATTCGCGTCCCTGTGCCGGGCCGTTGCCGTTGCTGTAGCCGCTCGGGTCGAACGGACCGGCCGGCGGCAGCAGGCCGTTGTTGAAGTCGGTGATCCGGATCGGGTTGTCCCACACGAGGCTCTGGATATCGTTGGTGAACCAGGATCCGTCCCAGCCGAGGCGGAACATGCCCTGCGGGTTCGCCCATGAGGCCCCGACCGACAGGTCGTTTGTCCGATCGTCGAGCGGCTTCGGCAGCTCGACGGCCGTGTTGAAGGCGAACGACGCACCCCACGGCTGCTGCCCGTCCCGCCGTGATGACGAGAAGCGCGCGTCGACGTCGACTGCCCGCGTCGCCGCGTAATTCAGATCGAAGGCCGCCGTATGGCGCTGCTGCCGCAGGTCGAACGCCGGCGCAAGGCTGTTGAAGATCGACCGGTTGGCCTTCGCCTGGGCCGCCAGCGCCGGCGTGCTGCAGGAGGCCGGCGAAGCGCCGGGTGCGCAGGGAACGCCAATGGCGGTGCCGTCCGCTGCGGCGTTGGTCGGGCCCTGGACCGCCCGCTGCGCGCTGTCGTCGAGCGTCAGCGTATTGCCATTGGTGACGTAGGGCGTCCGCGCCAGATAGCTGTAGTTGAGCGGCAGCGAGGTCCAGTTGAAGTCGAAGTTGACTCGCCGGCTCAGGACGCTGACGTCGTATCGCTGGTCCCGATAGCCGACGTGGGCCGCGTTCGCGTCGAACAGATAAGATCCGGTCTCGCGATTCAGGCTGAAGCTCGAATACACGCCGTCGCGGGTGTCCCGATACCGTTCGTATCGCGCCTCGTCGCCGTCGGTGGTCGTAAAGAGACCGCCGACGTCGACCGTCCCGCTGAGCGATGGCGCCGCGGTCTGGCCTTGTGGCGGTTGTGGCGTCTGCGCCGTTCCCGCGCGGGGAACCAGCAGGAGCGCCGCGGTCAGCATCAGGAATCCGGTGCGCATCGCAGTCCTCCTCCTCTAACGCAGCAAAGCCTGGCCCGACGGCGCGTTCGAGCCGTGTATGAGCTGATGACAGTTGATGCAGCCGCGCCCGAAGATCTTGTTGGCGTTCTGCGAGTTCTGCAGCAGGTAGCCTTCGTAGACCGTGGGAGGGTGCCGCGACGTCACGTGACACCGCTGACAGAGAAACGGCACCTTGCTCACGAGCATCCGCTCGTTGTTCGACCCGTGCGGATCGTGGCACGTGATGCAGCTCTCGCTCACGGGCGCGTGCTCCCACAGGTACGGCCCGCGCTTGTCCGTGTGGCAGCTCGTGCAGCTCTCGTCGATCGTCGTCCCCGCCCGGAGCAGCCGCACGTTCGTGCTCCCGTGCACGTTGTGACACGATGAGCACCTCAGGGCGCCTTCCCGCACCGGCATGTGGTTGAAGCGGTGCGTCCTGTTCACGACATTGCGGTGGCACGTGCTGCACAGTGTCGTCTGGTTCTGCGCCTTCAGCTGCGGCTCGCCTTTCGCCGCGTGGATGCTGTGGCAGGTCGTGCAGCTGAGATTCCGCTGATCGTGCTGGCTGCCGTCCCACAAGGCGTGCGTGGCCCGGTTATGGCACGACGTGCACGTCGCACTCACTTCCGAGGGCGCCGTGTTCGTGAACGTGCGGATGAGCGAAGGGTCGCCGCTCTCGGCGTGCTTCTGCCCGGGGCCGTGGCAGCTCTCGCATCCTCGAGTCGCCGCGGGCGTGCGCTCGTTGAAGGCATGCGCGTGCGCGGTGCCGCCGTACGACTGGTCGTGACAGGTCTGGCACGTCGCCTCCCCGACGTATCCGGCTGCCGGCTGGCCCGGGGCCGCCGCCGGCTGCTGAGGCGCGGCCGCGACGACAGGCGTCGTGGCTTTCACGAACGCCGCCATGAGGAACAGGCTCAGGGCCATCGTCAGACACGCAAACCACCTATTCGCAGTCATCAAGGCACCTCGTCTCGAATCGCCGTCATTCGACGGTGTGACACAGCTCGCACTCCTGACGGATGGCGAGCCCGTCTGTGGTCTTGTGGCTCTCGTCGTGACAGCGGAAGCAGCCCGTGGACACGGTATGGCCGATCTGATTGGGATACGTGCCCCAGCCGACCTGCATCGAGGGAAACACGCTCCTGCGGTAGATCGCCTGTGTGACGCCGATGGCCCGGCGAAGGTCTGCTTCCTCATACGTGCGCGGGAGCTGCGCGTTCATGGCCTCGCGGATCGATCGATCGATTTCACGGAACGCGATCTCCTGCGTGCCGTACTCGCCACGGAGCGCCCGCACCGCCTCCCGCCGGATGAACGGAATCTTCGGGTTGATCTGGCCGGCACCGAGAGCGCCGTCAACCTCGCGCTCGGGAGAGGCGCCGAAGCGATGTGCGGGACGATTGTGGCAATCCAGGCAATCCATGCGCCGCCGCGGTTTGCCGTCGATGCCGGCCGGTGTCACGCCCTCCGCAAAGTACTCGCGCACCCTGCCGTCAGGGGTGGACACCCGCACGTAAGGGACTTGTTCACGCTTCTCATCGAGCGCCACGTATTCGACCTGGTTGGCTCGGTTCATGTGCCAGTGAATGCCCGTACCGGTGCCGGTTCCCGATATCGGGCCTCCGACGTGCAGGCGCACCGTCGTCACGGTCTGCGTATTCGCCTCGTCATCCGCGTACTCATAGAGAGCCTTGACCCTGTCGCCCACGAAGCGGTCCGGCCAGTGACACTGCTCGCACGACGTGCGCACATCGGGCATGGTCTCCAGCGGGGTCGGAATCGGCCGGCTGTGAGTGCCGCTGACCGCCAGCCACAATTGCCGCGTGCCATTCAGTTTCGCCGTCAGGAATCCGCCCGCTCCTGGGCCCACGTGGCAGGTCACGCAGTGCACGCTGCCGTGTGGTCCACTCTGGTGCGCGGCGAACTCGGGCTCCATGACGGCATGACAGGCCTGCCCACAGAACGCCTGTGACTCCGTGTATTCCACAGCTCCGAAGCTGGCGGTCGAGATAATCCCAAGATTGACGACCGTGGCCGCGAACAGGAAGAAGACCGTGCGGCGAATTGCCGGATCGTTCAGGTCGATGCGCGGCCAGGCCGGGCCGGCCACGCCGCGGGCGGTCCGGCGGCGTTCGAGCCACAGCCCAATCGGGATGAGCAGCAGACCCAGGGCGAAGCACGCCGGCACCAACACGAACACAACGATGCCGTGGTAGGGGTTCTGGAGAAAGCCGATTGCATGGAGGAACAAAAGGAAGAGAAACAGCAGCGCGCTGGCGGTGGTCAGCGCGATACCGATCCTCGAGATCGGGTTCCGAAGCGCGGCGACGAAGGGGGGGCGCATGCGGGGCGGGTATTACTTCTTTTTCAAGCTCCCCATGTAGGCAACTATGGCATCGAGATCTGCCTTGGCCAGATTCGGATACGCTCGCATCGGCGGCTTCCGCTCTGCCTTCGTTTTCTTCGTCATTTCGGCCGGATTCACCATCCACGCGCGGATCTCGTCAGCCGTCAACCGGCTCCCGACATCGTCGAGTGCGCCCTTCGCGTTACCCTTGCCCGCAATCGAGTGACACACCGCGCATTTCTGATCGGTGTACACCTTCATGCCGCGCTCGATTTGTGCTTTGTCCTGGGCGAAGGCCGCCGGAACTGTCGCCAGCGAGAAGACCACTATAAGCATTGCCTTGCTTGCTCGGTTGACCACAATCACCCCCGGTATGTCCGGCCACTAATGCGACACGATTCTAGCGCAACGGCCGCGCCGTGGATTCACTGATTGCACGATCGACTCATCCATCAACATCGACAGGCATCCATGATGTGTAACAATCCCGTGACACGCGTTCCAGAGCGAGATCTCCCCGCCTGAGGAAAATTTCACACCCGTGCCCGGCGGCGGGATGTCGCTGCGGGATCCGGCTGCTGCTGAAATGAGCCTCTTCGTTCGCGGCTTCGTCTGGTTCGGACTCTACATTCTGCTGGTCGCGCTGCCGGCGGCGGTAGCCGTTGCCGTCGACCCCTTCGGTACGCCCCGACCCGCGTTGGTCGAGCTGAGCGTCGCGCTTGGGCTTCTTGCCTTCCCGCTGCTCATGATCCAGTTCGCGCTCGTGTCCCATCTGCGCGCCAGCTCCCGTCCATTCGGCACCGATGCGGTCGTGCTGTTCCACCAGTACATGGGTTTCGTGTGCCTGTTGTTCGTGGTCGCCCATCCCCTGATCTTGAACCTGCAAGGCCTCTCGTGGACGGCATGGAACCCGGTGAGTGGAACGCGGGCCACGCAGAGCGGTGCGATCGCGGCGCTCGCAGTTGTCGTGATCGTGCTGACAACCGTATTCCGCAGGCGCCTCGGCGTCTCGTATGAATGGTGGCAGCGGTTGCACCTGTCGATAGCCGTTGCCGCCGCGGTGGCGATCCTCATCCATGTTCTCGCAGTCGGCGGCTATGCTCGGGCAGTGCCCATGCGATACCTGTTGTGGCTCTATGCCGGCATGTTCGGATCGATCGTGGCCAACTACCGTGTGATCCGGCCATTGCGCATGCGCGGGCGGCCGTGGGAAATCGTGCAGAACCGCGACGAAGGCGCGAGCACACGAACCCTGCGGCTTCGCCCTGTCGATCACGAGGGCTTCGACTTCGAACCCGGCCAATTCGCGTGGCTCGTGACCGGCCCGACGCCCTGGTCGTCGCAGCAGCATCCGCTGTCGATCTCGTCCTCGGCCGAACGGGCTGGAGACCGCGGACTCGAGTTCTCGGTCAAGGCGCTCGGCGACTGGTCGTCCATGGTCATCCCATGCCTGATACCTGGCACGCGGGTCTGGGTCGACGGCCCCTTCGGCGCGTTCACGATCGATCGCAAGGCCGGGCAGGGATTCGTGCTCATTGCCGGCGGTATCGGGATCGCCCCGTTTCGCTCGATGCTGCTCACGATGCGCGACCGCGGCGACCGGCGCCATGTCGTGCTGTTCTATGCGGCGCACGATGAAACACGCGTCATCTGCCGGCGCGAGTTGGAGGCGCTTCGCGACACCGTCGCCCTCGATATCGTCTATGTGTTCGAGGCGCCGCCCGCGGACTGGCCGGGAGAGCGCGGCCTGATCACTCCGGAGATACTCCGGCGTCATCTTCCAACCCAGTTCCACCGGTACGGCTACTTCGTCTGCGGACCACCGGCGATGATGGACGCCGTCGAAGCGATGCTTATGAGCCTTGGCGTCCCGAGCGGATCGATCGACACCGAACGGTTCCACGTAGTGTAGCGCTCATGCGATACGTGGCGGTAAGACATGTGACGGTGCTGCTGGGTGGCGGCTTCTTGCTGTATGCCGTTGCGTTTGCGTGGTTCGTCCGGGATGAGCCAGCGGCATCAACACCACCCGTGCAGTCCATCGCCGACGGGGCTCTCCTGTTCCAGCGCCACTGCGCGGCATGCCATGCTGTCGATGATCTCCGGCCGCAAGTGCGAGGTGGCGGCACGAACACGCGAAGCGCTCTCGAGACGTTCCTTCGTGACCATGCTGGTGCAACCGACGCAGAAGATCGGTTAATCCTCGACTATCTCTCGAGCCCTGAAGCGCCATGATACAGATGGTTCTGATTGCCGCATCGCCACATGACCCCTAGCGAAGACCCAGGCGCAGAACGATCGGCGTTCTACACGACGTGGCATTTCCTTGGGCTGATTGGCGTGGTCGCGGCCATTTCCAGCCTTCACTACGTTACTGCCCCCTCGCGGGTCGTGCTCCACGAGCTCTACAACTATGTGTGCTACGTTCCGATCATTCTCGGGGCGTACTGGTATGGTGCCTGGGGCGGCCTCGCGATCGCGGCGCTGACGTCGGCGGCATTCATTCCCCACATCAGGGCCACATGGGCGACCAATGCCCCTTACACAGCCAGCCTGTACGCGCAAGTCGTCGTCTTCCATCTGCTTGGACTGACCGTGGGCTGGCTGGCAGGGTCACAGCGACGACTCACAGCCCGCTACCGCGACGCCGCCGCATCACTTGAAGGGGCCAATCGCGAGCTCCGTGAATCTCAAGAGCATCTGCGGCGCGCCGATCGCTTGTCGGCGCTGGGTGAAATCGCCGCCGGGCTCGCTCACGAAATTCAGAACCCGCTGGCCGGGATCAAGGGGGCGCTCGAAATTATCGCGTCTCGCGCGGCGCCCGGCAGTCCCGAAGCCGAGTTCGCGGACGTTGGCGCGAAGGAGCTGGCGGGGCTGGACACGCTGGTGCGCGAGTTTCTCATGTATGCGCGGCCTCGCGATCCAGCCCTGCGTCCTACGAGGGTTCGTGATCTGTTGGAGCGAGTCGCCGCACTCTTGCGACCCCAAGCCGACAAGAAGGGGATCACCCTGCTCCCCGAGCATCCAGATGCGAGTCTCACGCTTGAAGTAGACCCCGAACAAATGACACAGGTCATCCTGAATGTCGTGCTCAACGCCATTCAGGCCAGTCCATCCGGCGGCCGGGTCCGCATCCGGGAATCGGCCGAACCTGGCTGGGCACAGATCGAGGTTATCGACGAGGGGCCAGGCATTGCACCGGAGCACCTGTCGCGCATCTTCGACCCCTTCTTCACGACCAAAGCGCGAGGGACAGGACTGGGGCTCGCCACGTCCCAGCGCATCGTGACCGCCCATCGCGGGACGATCACAGCCCTGCCGGGGTCGCCCTCCGGGAGCATCTTTCGTATTCGACTGCCCCTGTCAACGCAGCCATGAGTGAAGGCGCCACATTCGGCCGGCGAACACGACGATGAGCGACGTGAAAACGGTCCTCCTGATTGACGATGACGACAGCCTCCGCCGGGTCGTGGAATATCAGCTGCACGAGGAAGGGCACAAGGTCATAACGGCGGCGGACGGAACCGCGGGCCTGCAGACGTTTCAAGGGCAGAGGATCGACCTCGTGCTGACCGACATCCGCATGCCCGAGATGGATGGACTCGCGCTGCTCACGCGGCTCAAGGCCATGCAACCAGATCTCCCTGTCATCGTCCTGACCGCCCACGGCACCATCGACTCTGCGGTCGACGCCATGAAGCTGGGCGCGTCGGACTATTTGACGAAACCATTCAGTCGTGAACAGTTGAAGACGGCGGTGCGGAAGGCATTCGACGTGGCCGCCCTGACAACGGAAAACCGGTACCTGCGCCAGGTGGTCGCGGAACGGTTCTCATTCGCGAGCATGATCGCCGGCTCGCGCGCCATGCGGGCGGTGACGGAAACCGCGGCGCGTGTGGCGCAAAGCGATACGACCGTCCTGCTCGAAGGGGAGAGCGGTACCGGCAAGGAGTTGCTCGCCAAGGCGATTCACTTTCACAGCGCTCGTGCGAAGGGGCCATTCGTCACGATCAACTGCGGCGCGATCCCGGAGCAGCTCCTCGAATCGGAGCTGTTCGGGCACCGCCGGGGGTCATTCACAGGCGCCGTCACCGACAAGCAGGGCAAGTTCGAAGCCGCAAACCGAGGGACGATCTTTCTCGATGAGATCGGCGAGCTACCGTCCCTCCTCCAGGTGAAGATCCTGCGCGTGCTGCAGGAGCGCGAAATCGACAAGGTCGGCGAAACACGGCCCATCAGAGTTGACGTCCGGGTCATTGCGGCGACCAACCGGGACCTGGCGAAGATGCTGGCGGATGGCGCGTTCCGCGACGACCTCTACTATCGCCTGGCGGTCGTGTCAATCCGCGTGCCGCCGTTACGCGAGCGATCAGATGACGTTCCCCTGCTCGTCGATCATTTCCTGAGCAAGCATGCCGAGAAGCTGGGCCGCCCGCGGTCCGCCGTGGAGAAGAGCGTCTACTCCGCCTTCAATCTCTACAGCTGGCCCGGCAACATTCGCGAGCTGGAAAACGTCATCGAGCGTGCCCTGGTGCTGGACAAAGACGGAACGATCGGGTTGGACGACCTGCCGGATCGGCTCCGCACCCGGGAGCATCGCGTGGCGAACCTGCGGATGGAACTGCCGGACGAAGGGATCTCACTCGAGGACGTTGAACGCGAGCTTCTGCTGGCGGCCCTGGAGAAGCACAACTGGAATCAAACGCGCGCCGCCGCGTTTCTCAACATCACGCGCAGCACGCTCGTATACCGCATGGAGAAGTTCGGGCTGCAGCGCGAGAAGAAGCCGGCGGACCCGACCGCGCACGAGTAGACGGATGAACGTTTTCTTGCAGACACAGTGGCCGAGTCTTTCCTGGAGGAAATGAAGCGGTACATCGGCTTCACCGCCGATGATGCACATTTGCTCGCCGCGCTGGCGCCGGTCGTCGAGCCCTATATCCCCGCCCTGGCCGACCGCTTCTACGAGCAGATTCCTCGACACCCGGAAGCCGCCGCTGTCTTCACGGGCGGTGAGGCGCAGATCGCGCGGCTGAAGCTCACCCTCCAAAGATGGGCGCGCGGTCTCTTTGCGGGCACGTACGACCTCGCGTATGCGGAAGAACGCGTTCGCATCGGCCACCGGCACGTGCAGATTCGCCTGCCGCAGCGGTACGTGATCGGCGCCATGCAGGTCGTGGCGGAGTTCCTGCGCGAGGTCCTGGATCGTGAAGTCGCCGACAAGGAGCGACGCCGCCGCGCCCACATCAGCCTGAGCCGGATCCTGATTCTCGACCTCAATCTGATGTGCGAGACCTTTTTCGAGGGCAGTCTGCGCGAGCTTCGACAATTGAACGTGCGGCTCTCGGACCTGAACCGCTCGCTCGAAGAGGCGAACCGGGCCAAGAATGACTTTCTCGCGACCACCTCGCACGAGCTGCGCACGCCGCTGACCTCCATCATCGGCTTCTCTCGATTGCTGCTCGACGAATACGTCACCGATCCCGCCGAGCAGCGCGATCTGCTGAACGACCTGCATCGAAACGCGCTTCACCTCCTCTCCCTGGTGGACGACATCCTGGACGTCTCACGCATCGAAGCCGGTCGCATCGAGACGGTGTCGGAGACCGTTTGAGGGGCGTTACATCGACGGCCTTGAATTGAGCCGGATTCTCAAAGAAGACGAACAATCCGCGCACGTCTCGGTGATCATCGCCACAGCCCACGTCATGTCCGGAGACCGCGAGCGCTTCTTGCGCGAGTCAAGAGCCGACGGGTTCGTGCGTAAGCCCGTGGTCGATCCGCAGGACCTCCTGTCGCTTATTGCCAGCTTGACTTCCGGGAAGGTGGGATAGTCGAAGGGCCGGCTATGGCCGGCCCTTCGGACCCGGCGCGCACTGTCTGTTTTCACGCAGTCATCGCGCTCCCTAACGCAAATCGAGCGGCGCATCGAGTCGGGATCGCTGGAACTCCTCGTATCGCCCAGAAATCGCCGGTCTATCACACGCGCGGTGCTGGTACCGGGCTTGCCCTGACCTTCGACATGAAGACCACGACGTCCCGGCGCGCACAGGACACGTCGATCACGATCCGCCTCGCCGACCGAACATCCGAAAACGCCGTGGCCGTGGCCGTCGTCGTTCCTGAGTCCGGAGCAGACGTGGAAGCGGTCGAACGAGCGCTGATCGCGTTCGCGCTGGAGACGACGGAGGGGAATCGCACGCGCGCGGCGCGCTTTCTCGGGCTCTCCCGAAGCGCACTGATTTATCGAATGCACAAGTACGGGCTCGTTCGAGACCCCGACGGCCTCGAAGGAAGCCGCCCAGAGGGGCAGTAGTTGGCCATGAATCTCCGGTTACGCTTCACGTTCGCCGCCCTCGTCATCGCGTTCGCGACGCCGAGCCTTGCTCAGATCGCGCCGGGCCCCGCCCTTTCTGCGCCGCCCTCGACGCTGACCTCGCTCGTCGAGGAACTGGACCGAAACAACCCGGAGTTGAAGGCTGCACGCCGCGAGGTCGACATGCGTGTGGCGCGCGTTGCCCCAGCCGGCGCGCCCCCCGATCCGTCTCTCAGCTTCGGATACATGAGCGGACTGTTGCGGCTTCCGTTCTTCCCATCGGCGAACGCACCGGGCAGCTTCCGCCAGTTCGGCCTGTCGCAGGAGATCCCGTACCCCGGGAAGCTCGGGCTGCAACGCCGGGTCGCCGCCACGGAAGCGGACGCCGAACGCTGGAACGCCGAAGACGCGCGCAAGCAGCTGATCGCCGAACTGAAGATGGCGTACGTCGAGTACGTGTACGTCAATCGCAGCCTCGACGTGGTCCGGCGCAGCAAGGAGCGGCTCGAGCAGTTTCGACAGATCGCCGAAGCCCAGTTCCGCGTGGGACAAGGCCTGCAGCAGGACGTGCTGAAAGCCCAGGTCGAGATCTCGATGATCCTCGAGCGCGAGGCCATGTTCGCTCAGGAGCGCGACGCCCTCCGCGCCCGGATCAACGGTTTGCTGTTTCGCCCGCCGGACACGCCGCTCGACAGCGCGCTCGCGTACGACGCCAGCACGGTTGTCCCGCCGGTCGAGGAGCTGCGCAGGCTCGTGCAGCAGAACTACCCGGCGCTGAAGCGGGACGAGCGGGTGATCGACCGCGGCCAGCAGGCGCTGTCGCTCGCGAACAGGGAAGTCCTTCCCGACTTCGCCGTG
>Ga0209640_10001342_pt1 | contig 20751 bp, 20 predicted proteins | sample RifCSP10_1_FD_184018 | JGI IMG/M metagenome (GOLD analysis project Ga0209640, IMG submission 184018) | Soil microbial communities from Rifle, Colorado - Rifle CSP2_sed 10_1 (SPAdes) (version 2) | ecosystem: Environmental > Terrestrial > Deep subsurface > Rock core/Sediment | place: Rifle...
TCTTCTGATGTTATGATGCCACACCCGGCAAGCATGAGAAAAATACAAAAAATAATGAATTTTATTGCCATAAAGCTCCCTCCATCCAGACTTCATTATGCGCAGCGGCGCACGCGCCACCGTTCGTAATTCGGTATGAATTACCAAGCGTAAAACGCATTTTTCTTCTGAGTGCCAACAAATTGGCTAAACAGCGCCAACTTACACGCTACCACTTTAGCTACCAACCTGAGTGAATCCAGCATGATTCACCTTGATCCACGACGGCAGGGATTGTACCTAAGTATCCGACTCGGTGTCAGTAGTTTCTTCTAGGTTTTCTTGGGACGGTTCTAAAATCCGCGCGCCGCTGGTTCGTTGCTCGGCACATCCCTGCGCCTCGTCCTTTGGGCTGCGCAAAGCGCGGACAAATCTGTTCCCAACAGATTTGTCCGCCCCGGCCACCATGTTTTTCCTATCGCTAACGGTCGCACCGTCCTGCTCTAATAAATTTTCGACTGTTGGCGCGCGCGAATCATCTTTATATTCCCGGTTGCGCGCAACGGGCAATGATGGCGTTAATTCAAGAACCTTGTCTGGATCAACCGCAGACCGTCGAATCGCCTGGTCCCAGCAATGCATTAGCCGGATAGGCGACACTTCCGCAACCGACAAAGTACCCCCGAAGTCGATTTCATTGCATTTCAAGGGGTTGAGGAGAAAAGACCCCCACTTATCAAACCCAAACGTGGCTTGTTTTTTGCGATGTGGAAGGGAAGGAAACAACTATACTCAGGATTAAGAAAAATCCTTGAAATTTTTTTGCCAATTTCGATTATTCAGGTGGTTTAACAAATGCCCGCAGCCAAGAACCGAGAAGCCGTCAAGGAATTAGAAGCGAAATTGCTCGAATGCGAGTCGCGGTTCAAAGGGCTCTTTGATGTTACCTCGTTTTGGTATTGGGAACAGGACGGCGATTTCAGATTTACCCGCATCATCCGGAATCCCGATGACGAACGGCGGCTAAGCGTAAAGAACAGTATCGGCAAGACCCGGTGGGAACTGCCCGTTTCGGGCGTCACCGAAGAGCAATGGAAAAACCATAAAGCATTGCTGATGGCCCACAAACCCTTTTACGACTTTGAATACAAACGTTATGACGTCAACGGTGCCGCCTGTTACAGCAGCATCAGCGGCATTCCCGTTTTCGATACCAACGGCTGCTTCATGGGTTACCGCGGAATTGGAAGGGACATTACCGAGCTCAGGCATGCTGAACAACTTAAAGCCATGGAACATGCCGTCGTGCAAGTGTTATCCAGCGCTGAAAATACACCCGAGATCGTACAAAAAATTATTCAAATCATCTGCGAGACATCGGGATGGGTTCACGGTGCGTTCTGGAACATGGATAGACAAAGCAAGACGATCCGGAACACGGATACCTGGAGTTCTCCGGATATCGACACCAGGGAATTTACTGCCGTGTCTCAGGCGCAGCTGGGGCGGCTACAAAGCACCGACTCGCTGGAATATGGCGGCGTGATCCGGCGTGTGTGCGTCACGGGTCAACCCGTATGGGTACAGGATGTGACGATCGACCCCACGTTTCGGCGCGGCAAAGTGGCCGCGAAAGCAGGGCTGCACACGGCCATGGCGTTCCCGATCGTGGTTAACGGCGCGGTCGTGGGGGTCATGGAATTTTACAGCCGCGATATCCGGCGCCAGGATAAAGCGTTACTTGCGAGCGCGCTTTTCATCGGCAGTCAAATCGGCCAGAACTTTGAGCGGAAACAGATCGAAGCACGCCATACCATGGAACACGCCGTGGCGCGCATGTTAACGGAATCCGACGCGCTCGAATTGGCCATCCCCAAAATCCTGCGCAAAGTCTGCGAAACCTTGCAATGGGACTACGGCGGATATTTCGAATTCGACAGAGAGGCCAAGACATTTCGATGTCTCAATCTGTGGACCGTTCCCGCATTGGAAGCCTCCGAGTTCGTCACCCAGACGCGCACGACCACATTTGACGCCAAGTCGAACGCCGGGGTGGCCCGACGCGCCTGGTCCACCGGCGGTCCGGTGTGGTTTGCCGAGGTAAAAGGCATTAATAATTTCCTGCGCGGGGAAACGGCGGTCAGAACCGGCCTGCACTCGGCCTTCGCCTTTCCGATCGTGGTCGGGACGGAAGTGCTCGGGGTAATGGAATTTTTCAGTTATAAAGTCCGCAATCCGGACGAAAAACTGATCGAGTCAGCCCGGTCGATCGGCGGCCAGATCGGCCATTATTATCACCGGCGGTTGGCGGAGGAAAAAATCCAGTATCTCGCCTATTACGACGGCCTCACCGGACTGCCCAACCGCGCCCTGTTCAGTCAACGCCTGAATCACGCGCTGGCGACCGCGCGCCGTTACAGCAAAAAACTGGCCGTGCTGTTTATCGATCTCGACCGATTCAAGGACATTAACGACACGCTGGGCCACGCCAGCGGCGATAAACTCCTGCAGGATATGGCCGGGCGGTTGACCCGCAGCCTGCGCGAGAGCGACACCGTCGCGCGCTTGGGCGGCGATGAATTTGTGGTCTTGCTCGAGGAAATGGTGGACGCCAAACTGGCCGCCACCGTGGCAAGGAAGGTTATTTCCGCCACCGTGGACCCCTTCATACTGGACGATAAACCATTTCATATCACCGCCAGCATCGGCATCAGCGCCTACCCGGTAGACGGCGACGATGAAAAGTCGTTGATGAAAAATGCCGATATCGCCATGTACCTCGCCAAGGATCACGGCCGAAACAATTACCAGTTTTATTCAGCCCAGTTCAACGCACTCGCCTTCGAGCGACTGGCGCTGGAGTCGAGCGTGCGGCATGCGCTGGCGAACGATGAATTTCTGTTGCATTACCAAGCGAAGGTGGACATCAACACCGGAGGAATCACCGGCGTGGAGGCCTTGATCCGCTGGCAGCATCCGGAACTGGGCATGGTTTCGCCGGATTCCTTCATCCCGCTGACCGAGGAAACCGGCCTGATTGTGCCGATCGGCCGGTGGGTGCTGAAGACGGCCTGCGCCCAGAACAAGGCATGGCAGGATCAGGGACTGCCGCCGATCCGCGTGTCCGTGAATCTCTCGTCCCGCCAATTCAACGATCGATATTTATTGGAGGACATCGCCAAAATCCTGAAGGAAACCGGCCTGGATCCGGAATACCTCGAGCTCGAGCTCACCGAAAGCATGGTGATGTACAACCCGGATCACGCGGTGAAATTGCTGACTCAAATGAAAGCCATGGGATTGCATGTGGCGATCGACGATTTTGGCATCGGTTATTCCTCCCTGGCGCACCTGAAGCGGTTTCCGCTCGACGCCATCAAGGTTGACCGGTCCTTCATCAAGGATCTTATGGCGCATCGGGAAGACGCGGCCATCACCGAGGCCATCATCGCCATGGGCAAAAGTCTGAAACTCAAGGTTGTTGCCGAGGGCGTCGAGACCAAAGATCAACTCAGCTTTTTGCGCAAGCACGACTGCGATGAAATGCAAGGCTATTATTTCAGCAAACCGGTTACCCAGAATGAATTCGCCCAGATTCTCCAGGACGGAAAAAAAATGTCGACAAAAAATACTCCATCGCCGGAGTAAAACGGATAATTATTATAGGGAAGGTATTTTATGGAAAAACGTTCGCAGGAGCGCCTCACAGTTTCACTGGACGTTGAAATTCTCGATCCGCCAAATCTCGCCAACAGGAATTTCGTCACCCGGGATATCAGCAAGACCGGCACGTTTATTCTGAGTGGCAAGAATGACTGCCTGCCCATCGGACGGGTGGTATCCCTGAAGCTTTCCAACACAACTTGGGGTTCACAACTCTCGAATGTCTCGGCCAGAGTCGTCAGAGTGACGAATGAGGGGATGGGATTGCGGTTCCTTGATTTCGATATCATGTAATTATCCCCGGAAGCACGATCCGTTAACGGTTCAGCCGTCAAAGATTTTTGTCACACTGCAGACCGGCGGCGACGTCCCGGTGGATTCCTGGCCCCTGTTTCCTGATTCGAAATCAACGTCGGTAATATCTGCCAATACGGGGATTGCATTGCCCGAGGCTGTTATTCCCGGGTGAATTTATTCCGGATAGAGAATTTTCAGTCCCGTTTATGGCTGGAGTGCCCCGGATGCTTTCAGCTCATTCACTACCTTGTTGGCCGTCTTGAAACTCTCAACCCCTGCCGGAATGCCGCAATAGACGGCGATCTGAATCAGGGCGTCCTGCAATTCATCCAGAGTAAGACCATGCTTGATGGCGCCGCGGAAATGCAATTCGAATTCGGGTCCGCGGTTCAATGCCGCCAACATGCCCAGATTCAGCAGGCTGCGTTGCTTCCGGCTCAAGGCCTTCCGGCCCCAACAGAAACCCCAGCAGTATTCCGTGACCAATTGCTGAAAATCCCGGTTAAAGTCATCCGCCTCGTCCAGCACCTTCCGCACGCGTATCTCGCCCAATACTTCCGAACGGATCTTTCGACCCGTCTTGAACAGTTCAGTCGGCATGGCCGCTCCTCCTGGTTGGTTACGAAATGATAAAAAGTTTTTCGCGGTTGATTCGCCGCTACCCACACGCGAGCGACGATCCCAGAATAAAGTTGAACGAATTAACCGCTCCGGTCCATCAGCCAGACTCATTGGCAACAGGTTGGCGCCCGGCAGAATGGAGTTTCAACGCGGTGCAGATGAACCGATTCGCTGGCGTTGCGATACCCGATTGTTCGCCCAGGCGTGCAACCGCACCGCTCAACCACGGTAGTTCCAGTTGTCGCCCGCGCTGCAAGTCCACCAGCATGGATGCAATCATGGTCGCCGGGAGCCCGTCGGTAAATTCAAGCTGCTTCTCGGCGGCATCCGGCGCAAGGTTCACGCGGCGGGCGCGGCCGACCGCGGCGGCTTCGCGCATCACTTTGAGCAACAACGCGCGCGTTTCCGGATCCTCGCGGACCGGGCCGATCGGCAGGCGCGTCAAAGTCGTCATGCCGCTCAAGCCGACGAGAAACACAAATTTCTCCCAGATAACGCGCTGGATATCATCGCTCAGCACGGTATCTATTCCCGCTTTTTTACAAGCGGCAAAAAATTTCTCCACGCGCGGTGTTCGCCGTCCGTCGAGTTCGCCAAAAGTCAGACGCTGCATAGTCCCGTTGTGCCGGATCACGCCCGGTCGATCAATCACGGCGGCGATGTGTGCGATGCCGCCAATGACACGAGCTTTTCCGAACGCACGTACCAGGATGTCAACCGCGTCAACGCCATTTTGAAAAGACACCACGGTGGTTTCGGGACCGACCACCCGTGCCAGTGTTTGTACCGCCGTTTCGGTATCCCAAAGTTTGACGCCGATCATCACCAGATCTGCGGCGGCGGCATTTTTCGGATCCTCGGTGGCGTCGACCGGCGAAACATGAATATTCCCCAACGTGCTTTCAATCCGCAGTCCGTCAGTTTGCATCGCCGCCAGGTGTCGGCCACGCGCAATAAATGTGACATTTTCCCCGCTGGACGCCAGCCGTCCGCCGAAGTACCCGCCGACACCGCCGGTACCGAATACCAGGATTTTCATGATTGCTTCAAACTCATTCTGCTAAATTGATTTTGCGCCATCGCCGGCATCAACTTAACCCAGTGCTGACAGCGTTTGATCGATCGAATCTCGATTTGCCGGGAGAATCGCTTATTTTATACCGAAACGCCGGCGCGACGCAGAACCGGGCAATTGGATTAAACCGTCCTCTCTGGAAGTCCGCTAGCCGATTTGTCGAACGATTTCAGCCAGCGAATGGGCCGGAATGACCTCATCCCGGACGTTACGCCCGAGGAGTTTGCTGATCTGGCTGGTCGAAAACATTCCCACAATGCGCTGCGCCTTGGTCTCCCTGTCGGCCTCGACAACGAGTACGTGTTGGCGTTCCAGTTGATGCAAGGTCTCGATAATGTGACCGACTTGTGCGTTGCACACGCTCATCATGTCAAGCACTGGAATATCCGGCTGCGCGGTCATGATAGTCGATACTTTGATATCGGCGCGGGTTACGCGTGTTTCCCCGAGTATCTTGATCGGCCTTTCACCCATGATGTCGTTGGCAGTGATGATCCCGACCACTTCATTCAAACGATTGGTAACGAGCATAAGCCGTACACCGGCCGTTTTCATTATTCCCAGTGCGTCATCCATTCCTGTCTCGGGGTTGACCGTCACCGGATGCACAAATTTGAAATCGGTCATGACAGTGACACTTGGGCTGTCAAGATGAATCAACTCCGGGGGTACCGGCGGGTGCACGAAGGTGGTATTTAATTTCAATGGCGTCGATGAAAGCGCGGTAAAATCACGTTTCATGTGGAAATCCTCCATTATTAAAATACCCCTTAGAAGAGGTTACAGATCAGGAGACCGGTCGCCGTGCGCGTAGTTCAATTTTATTCACGGTCCACTTTCGGTAACGCGCTCCGGGAAAGGCCAGTTGATCGCATTAATCTTTACAATAAGTTGCTTTGTCAAGCAACGCACACAGGAATATTGAGTCAAGATTTCGCCAGTTCGGTGAGTTGCTGGTAAAGCGAATCGGGCACCGTGATGCCGTTCTTTTCGGCTTGACGGGCAAGCCGGTAACGGCGTTCCCCGGGCAGGCGTACACCGGGTTCACGCAGCATCGTGGCTATCAACGTTTCGACGCGCTCAAGATAAATTTCTCTCCCCGCGAGGGCATCGGGGTCGACGGCCAGAAAGGCCTGCCCGATCCGCGCGCGGTTACCTTCATCCACGAAAAACGAATCCGCCTCGAATCCAAACGCGGCTCCCGTCAGCGCGCAGGCCATAAGTTCCACCATCAGCGCCAACATCGCCCCCTTGAGTCCGCCGGCCGGCAGCATGCTGCCCGCGAGCGCCGCCGCGGCATCCGTGGTCGGATTTCCTTCCTGGTCGAGCGCCCAGCCCAAGGGAATCGGTTTTCCTTCCTTGGCCGCGATCATTATTTTTCCACGAGCAACTTCGCTCAAGCTGACATCGATCGCCAGCGGATCGGCGTTGCGGCGTGGAAACATGGCGGCAATCGGGTTGGTGCCGAAGATCGGGGTTTTCCCGCCCCAGGGAGGCATTGCCGCCGGAGAGTTACCGAATGCCAGCCCCACCATGCCGGCCTCGGCAATCGGGTGCAAGTGCATCGCCGCCACCCCGAAGTGATTGCTGTTCGTGACGCCGGCGAAGGCGACGCCGTATTTGCGGGCGCGATTCAGCACTTCGGCTACGGCCAACTCACAAGCGGGGAAGGCCAGACCACTGCCTGCATCCACCAGACAGGCGCCGCCTTTTTCGCGGATCACCCGCGGTTGGGCGTCCCCGACAGTGCGCTGGTTGCGCAGTTGGGCACAGTACCGCGGGATACGTGATACGCCATGGCTGGAAAGGCCTGCGGCTTCCGCGGCTACCAAAAAACGCGCCGTGGACCGCGCGGCTTCCGAAGCGGCGCCTGCGGCCTCAAGCGCCTGACGAGAGAGATCCGTCAGTTTTTCGATCGGGACGATTGGCATGTTGCTCCATTGTTCATTTCCACTGTTGAAGCGTCACCTCATTTCAAACCGGCGAGGTATGTGCTCACTTTTTCCACCACCAAGCTGCTCACCCGCTGATTGGATTCACGCGTCAGACCGGCGATGTGCGGAGAAAGCAGCAGATTGGGACAATCCGCAAGCGCTGATCCGGCCGGCAAGGGCTCTTTCGCGAATACATCCAGTGCCGCGCCGGCGAGGTGCCCCGATCGCAGCAAATCGGCCAATGCCGTTTCATCAACGATCCCGCCGCGTGCGGTATTGATGAGCACGGCGTCCCGTTTCATGGAAGCGATGCGCGAGCGGTCAAAAAAATTCTTTGTTTCCGGCGTCAGCGGAAAGTGTAGTGAGACGGCATCCGACGTAGTTATCAATTCGTCAAGCGAGACGGACCTTGCACCCGCCTTTTCCCAGGCCGCGGAGTTACTGTCCACGGCGGGATCAAATCCCAGCACGCGCATGCCCAACGCCGAGGCCTTGCGTGCCGTGAGTTGTCCGATTGAGCCAAATCCCACGATGCCCAGCAGCTTTCCGGACAATTCCCGACCATTGGATAATGCTTCCTTTGACCAGACTCCGGAAGCTACATCCTGACTCGATCGATACGCTCCCCGGAGCAGAACAAGCGCCATGGCGATCACGTATTCGGCAACAGCGTTGGCGTTGGCGCCGGTGGCCGGAAACACTTCGATACCCCGTGTCCGACAGGCGGGAAGGTCGATATTGTCGAGCCCGACACCCAGCCTGCCCACGACCTGCAATCGCGGCGCAGCGTCAATCAGAACCGAATCCACCTGGGTGCGGTTACGCACAATCAGTCCATCGGTTGTGCCGAGCATCGTCAGCAGCGCGTCGCGCCGATCCACGAGAGACGGGTCGTAAACTACTTCGAAGCGCTGCTTCAGGGTGTCCACGGCGCCAGTATCCATGAATTCGGAAATGACGACCTGCTTCATGCGGCGGCGTTTTTGATCAGACTCTCGCCGGGCCGCACCCGCGTGAATTGAACCGGGTGGCGGGCCAGACCGAAGCGACCGTCTCGCGAGACGACGCTGACGTACTCCGAACTCTCGGCAACGGCCTCGTTGGGGAAATCAGCCCGGTAATGGGCGCCGCAGGAATTTTCGCGCGCGATCGCGGCCGCGGTGATGGCACGGCTGACCAGAATAAGATTTTTCAGATTGATCCAGTCATGCCACGTGAGGTTAAAAGCAAGGTCCATGTCCGGAATACCGGTCTCATCGAGCCGGTGACCCAAATCTTCCAGTGCCGTGCGGGCGCGCTCGAGTCCGGCCGCATCGCGCACGATACCCACATCGTTCCACATAATCTCATAGAGTGTTTCACGGATCGTGTTGACATCACCCGGAGGGCGGCCAAGCGGGTGGCGATGGCATGCCACGGATTTCGCAATCGTGTCCGCATCCGGTTCGGTGAATTCGCCGTCCGCAACCGCCCACCGCGCCATATTGTCGCCGGCGATCCCGCCGAAGACCGTTGAATTGGCAACACCGTTGCCGCCGAGGCGGTTGGCGCCGTGTACGCCGCCGGTGTCTTCGCCGGCCGCAAACAAACCGGGAAGCTGCGTGCTGCCGTCGGGGGCAAAGACCACCCCGCCCATCATGTAATGAGCCGTGGGCACTACCTCCACCAACCCGGCCGCGAGATCGAAACCGCAGTCGGCGCAGCGCTCCACCATCCCTTTGAATTCCCGGCGGACACGGTCCGGATCGAGATGCGACATGCGGATAAATACACCTCCGTTCGGGGAGGTATTGCCCGCGCGCATTTCCTGAAAAATGGCGCGCGCCACGATGTCGCGCGTCGCGCGCTCGGCGCGCGCATCGTACCGGGTCATGAAACGCGCACCGCGTCCATCCAGCAGCTGTCCGCCGGCGCCCCGCAGGCCTTCCTCGAGAACCGTTCCGGTCATGCGCGTATGCGGTCCCGCCAACAGCCCGGTCGGATGGAATTGGATCATTTCCATGTCACGCAACTTCAGTCCCGCGCGCAACGCCATGGCCATGCCGTCACAACTCTTGTCGCCGCTGGGAGTGTGATAACGATACATCGTCGGTCCGCCGCCGGTCGCGAGCAGGACCGCCTTGGTCTGAATGAAAACGAACGCCCCTGTGCGCACGTCAATCAACAGCGCCCCCGCGATTCGAGTGCCGTCGCGGTTCGGTACCAGCGCGATGGCCCGATGATCTTCCAGGCGTTCGATGCCTTGAGCCCACACCTGTTCGGCAAGACGGTTGATGATCTCGATTCCGGTGAGATCGCCCTTGTGAACCGTGCGGTCGAACGTCTGCCCGGCGAATGCTTTCTGATGCAAGGTACCATCCGGATTACGGTCGAAGAAACAACCGAGCTCATTTTCCAGTTCGTGTACCCGTTCGATCGCCACTGTCACCAGCGTCCAGGCCAGCTCCTGGTCCGAGAGCCACTTGCCGCCCTCGATGGTATCCATGAAGTGGCGCTCGATGGAATCGCCCGGCGCGAGCGCCACGTTATAACCCCCCTGCACCATGCGCGTGCAACCGCATTTGCCGAGCAGGCCTTTGACTGCCACGGTCACTTCGAGCGCGGGAGCGGCCCGGGCGACGTGCAGCGCGGCGAACAATCCGGCCCCGCCACTGCCGAGGATCAGAATATCCGTCTTGATTCGCTTTATTGAGTCACTCATCCGGTTGGACGAAAAACGCGTTTGCATGGCGAACGGAAAAAAATCGATGGCTTATCATTCACGTGGACGTTTCACCGTTTTCATTTTTTAATACCGAGTGCGGCCAGCGCGACGGCGCGCTTTTCCGCCGCCATCCGGCTTACCGTCTGATAGACGCTGCCGCCATGACTGTCCATCGCCACCAGTAACGGCCCGAAATTCCTGACGCGGAATTTCCACAGGCTTTCCGGATGCAGATCGTCCAGGTCCACATCCTCGATCGACTCGACCCAGGTGGTTTCCAGCGCGGCGGCGCCGCCGACCACCGCGAGATAGACTCCGCCGAGCTCCGCAAAAGCCGTGAGCGATTCACTCATCATTCCGCCCTTGCCGATGATGATGCGCACGCCGTATTGCGTCATCAGCGGCCGGGTAAAGCGCTCCATGCGCGCGCTGGTCGTCGTGCCAACGCATAGCGGCGCATAACCCGTTGGATTCGCAGGACTTTTCTCCATTTTTCTCACATTGGGCGCGGTATGAATGACGGCGTGATCACGCAGGTCAAAACGCGTGGTCCGGCCGCGGTCGAAGAGGTGAATCAACGTGGCATCACGAATTCCGTACAGTGTTCCGTTGAGGGTGACGGTGTCGTTCACGCGCCAGGCGCGCACCTGTGCTTCGGTTACCGGCGTGGAAATGTCGTGCTGGGTCATGACTAGAATCCGTACTTGATCCCCGCGGGCGTAAAGGTCGCGGAGGCGCGACGCGCCGAGTGGCACTGCATGTTAACCGCCACCGGATTCATCGTGATATGGGTCGCGGCCAGTTCCACGTGCACCGCAAATGCGGTGGCGTCACCGCCGAGTCCTTGTGGCCCGACTCCGAGTTTATTGACGGCCCCGGACAATTCCGTTTCGAGCCGGGCGCCATGCGGATCTTCACAGCGGCTCCCAAGCGGCCGGACCGCCGCCTGCTTCGCCAGATGCACGCACAGATCCGCGGTACCACCGACGCCCACGCCGACGATCGTCGGCGGGCAGGTTTTGCCACCGGCCTCGATCACGCAATCCACGACAAAAGTCTTGATGGCCTCGACGCCGTCGGCCGGAATCGCCATCTTGAGCCAGGAGTTGTTCTCGGAACCACTGCCCTTCGGAATCATCTGAATCACGAGCTCATCCGGATGATCGGTGAACTGAAACTGGATGTGCGGGATTCCGCTGCCGCAGGAGGTGTTCTCGTTCGCGCGCGTGAGCGGGTGCACCACCGAGGAGCGCAGCGAATGCTCCCGGGTGGCGCGCGCGCAGCCGCGCCGGATCGCCGCGGCCAACTCCACACCATCGAGCACGACATGGCGACCGATGTATACGTTATAAATCGGGATACCGGTATCCTGGCACAACAGATTGTCGGTTTGCTCGGCGACCTGAATGTTCTTGACCATGGTGCCGAGCACGGAACGCGCGATGGCCTGGGTCTCCCGCTCCTGCAGGACGGTAAACCCCCGCTTGATATCATCCGGCAGGATTTTCAAAGCGCGTATGTATAGCTGCCTGGCTGCCTCTTCCACCTCGCGGATGTCCACATTCACGGTTCGGCCCTCATCGTCAGCTCTGCATGCCCCATTTGCGAACCGTTTTTTCTTCTGCGGTTCGGAACACCACGTTTTCAACCAGCAAACCGATGATGATGACGGTGCCGAGACCGGCGAAGACATAGGCGATTTCCAGTTCATTTTTATTTTCATAGATAAACCAGCCGAGTCCGCCGGAGCCGGAGCTGACGCCGAATACCAGTTCCGCGGCAATCAAGGTGCGCCAGGCGAACGCCCAGGCGATCTTCAACCCCGAGAGAATCGAAGGAAACGCGGCCGGCATCAGAATCTTGAACACGTAGCTCAGACCGCTGAGGCCATAGTTGCGTCCGGCCATCCGCAGGGTGTCCGTCACGGCCATGAAACCCGAATGCGTGTTGAGCGACAGCGGCCACAACACCGCGTGAATCAGCACAAAGATCAGGCTGCCGTTACCGAGCCCGAACCACAACAACGCAAGCGGCAACAGGGCAATCGCCGGCAACGGGTTGAACATGGCGGTCAGGGTCGCCAGGAGATCATTGCCGAAACGGGTCGATACCGCGAGTGTTGTAAGGATGGCGGCAATGGCAACGCCCGCCGCATAGCCCATCAATAATACCTTGATGGACACCCACGCCTTGAGCAGCAGACTGCCGTTGACCAGGGCATCCCAAAACGCGATCGCCGTGGCAGTGAACGTGGGAAACATCAAAGGATTATTGAGCGGGACCGAATAGACTTGCCAGGCGACAACCAGCAGCACCAGGATAAAAATGCGCCGCACGGCCGTGACATTGGTAAGGCGTTCCCAGGCGGACAGCGGGCGCTCGATCGCGCCCACGTGGCTAGCATCCTGGGTATGTTTCTCGAACTCCGGTCGCATGGGCGGAGTAGTTGTCATGGATGTATTACTCATGTTTCGTCACCTCCTCTTCAACACGTTCGGTAAACAACATGTTGTGAATCCGTTGCTGGAGTCGCGCGAAGTTTTCGCCGCCGAGATTCGTATGTCCGTACTCATGTGCGTTCAATTCCGCGCGCACCTGCCCGGGATGGGGCGACAACACCAGAATTCGATTACCGATAATGATGGCCTCTTCGATGGAATGGGTTACGAACAGTACCGTGAAGCGAACGTCATCCCACAGCTGGAGCAGGTCTTCCTGCATTTTTCGCCGTGTCAGCGCATCGAGCGAGGCAAACGGTTCATCCATGAGCAGGATGTCCGGCTCCATGGCCATGGCCCGCGCAATGGCGACGCGCTGCTTCATGCCGCCCGACAGCATGTGCGGATGGATATCGGCGAACTGGGTCAGGTTCACCTTTTCGATATACAGCCGGGCCTTTTCCTCGGCTTCCGCGCCCTGGAAACGGCCGCTGGTCAGCATCGGGAACAGCACGTTTTGGCGGACCGTCTTCCACGGCAGCAGTTGGTCAAATTCCTGGAACACCATCATCCGGTCCGGCCCCGGCCGGGACACGGATTTGCCATTCAACCGGATCTTTCCCTCGGCGGGAGTCAGAAATCCGGCGACACCCTTGAGCAGGGTCGATTTGCCGCATCCGGAGGGACCGAGCAACACAAAACGATCGGACGGGTAAACCTGGAAATCAACGCGGTAGGTCGCCGTCACCAGGTGTTCCTTGGTTTTATATTGCAGCGTGACGCCCTCGACCTCCAGCAAGGGGCGCGCCGCGTGGCCTCGTGTCCCCGCCACTTCCGGCGATACCGCTACCACAACTCAGCTCCCGGGCAGATTATGAATTTCCGGGAAGAAGTAATCCTTCCAGCTTTTCGGTTTGTTCTTCAGGGCTTCGACGCTGAACATGAAATCCGCATATTTCATGGTATTGCGCGGTGTCATGGTGAACACGTTTTCCGGATCGACGATGATCTTGCGGACAAATTCCCGGTCGAGCTTGGATTTGGTCTCGCCGATGTAGACATCCGTGGCGGCATTTTTGTCGGCGTTGATCAAATCCATCGCTTCCTTGAGCGCATTGACGAACGCCTTGTACGTTTTCGGATTTTTCTTGCGGAATTCCGTTGTCGCCCAGATGCAGTTGAAAGTCGAAGGTCCGCCCAGCACATCGTAGGAACTGATAACCTTGCGCACCTTCGGGTTCTCCAATTCCTGTTGCTGATACGGCGGGGCGGTGAGGTGCGCGGTAATCTCGGATTTTTCCGCAAGCAGGGCCGCGACGCCGTCCGGATGCTTCATCGACACGGTCCATTTATCCAGCACATCGTGCTTGCCTTTGCCGAAGACTTGTTCCGCCGCCATTTGCAATGTACGCGCCTGGATCGAGACCTTGACCGCCGGCAAGGCAATGCGGTCCTTGTCGGTGAAATCCTTGAGGGTTTTTACGCTAGGATTGTTGGTGGTCAGGTACAGCGGCATGGCGTTGATGGCGGCGACGCCCTTGACGTCCAAATTTTCCTTGGTCTTGTCCCAGATGGTCAGCAACGGCCCGACACCGCCTGAGGCGAAATCAAGGTTTCCCGATAACAACGCGTCATTCATCGCGCTCCCGCCGCCGAATTTCGACCACGCTACTTTGATATCCCCCAGGCCGAGTTTCTTGGCGTGCTTCTCGATCAGGCCTTTATTGCGAATCATCTGCAACGGCAGATAACCGATTCCGAATTGCTCGGCGACTCGAACTTCTTTGACCTCTGCCAGGGACGTACCCGCCGTGGTGCCGAGCACGATCAAGCTGGTGAACAAAGCCAGATATCGTTTTAAAATTCTCATGGTGTTTCCTCCTTGCTTAATTTGAAGATTTTATAAACCCAGTTTCTTCCGGTGTAGTGCGTTCTTTGCTGTTGCCGGCGTAAAACAAGGGGCTACCCTCCTCATTGAAAAATCAGCGTAACGCCTGATAATAAAAATAGCCACAATACCAGGCGCCAAAAATTGTCTTCACTGACGAAATGAAACAACCTCAACCCAATCAAGCCGCCAGCGATCAGCGCCGGCAGACAGATGAGCACATCGATCAACGCTTGCCGGCTGACACTACCGATTCCACCCAACCAGAGCAGGGTGTAGGCATGCACCAGCAGTATGAACGGCTGATATATACCGCGTTGCACCGTTTTATTCCAACCGCGCAGCCCGCACCATAAGGTTGGAAACAATCCATTCAGGCTGGTCGCCCCACCCATGAAACCGCCGAGCAGGCCTACAGCCCCGTCGAGCGTTTTCCCGGTCGTGGTTGTCAGCCTGAGCACCGGCAGATGCACACGCGTCAACATGTAAAGGCTGTAAGCCACGAGCAGAATACCCACCGCCGTTTGCCACTTGGCGGCATTAATCCGCTGCAGCGCGGCGACCCCCAATGGTACGCCGATCAGGGCCCCCGCCAAAAACGGCCACAATAACCGCTTTTGAATGTGATGACGCAAACGCCAAATCAGCGCGCCGTGCAGCAACATCGAGCAGATAACCACCAGGGTCACGACCCGGATGGGCGGCAGCACGTGTAACCATACCGCGGCGCCGACCAGGGCAAAAGCAAAACCGGCGCTGCCCGCCACCATGGCGCCGAGAAAGGCGCCCAACACGATCAGGCTGTAATCAAACCACATTCAGCGCGAACGTCAGACCCAGGGCCAGGCTCACGCCGATGGCGGCGGCGAGCAGGCTTTTTTGCCAATCGCGCCAGGGAAGAAACTCCAGCATCAGAATCCGCAAACCGCCGCTCAGATGCAGCGCCAGCATCAGCACCACGGCAATTTCGGTAAACTTAAGCCACGGCTGTTCGGTCCAGCGCAACACCGATTCCAGTCCTGCCTCGCCCTGCAATGCCCGGCCGAGCACCCAGAAATGCACCGGTAAAAACAAGGTCAAGAACAGTCCCGACAGCCGGTGCACCATAAACGCCCAATACGCAGGGTGATTTGACGCCCGCATCGAACGCATCAGGCGTACACCGCCCACACGGCACGTAACCCGGCCGCCGCCAGCACCACGCCGACCGCCAGCACCCCCAGGTCGAGCGAGCGTCCACGCCAGTGTGCCCATTCCGACAAAATCGCGCGCAATCCGATCGGCGCGTGAACGGCCACGGCACCAACAAACACAAGATAGAATGCGCCCCAGAACAAATTACCCCGAGTGCGATTCAGTATTTCCTGTGCCGACAATCCGTCGTTCACGGCATAAATAATGGTGATCAAATGCACAATGATACACACGGCCAGTATCATGGCGCTTGCCCGTTGCGCCAGCCAGAGCAGGCTTTGCCCGCGCACATTCACAGCCGCCCCGCCCAGACGGCGGTCGCGCACGCCCGTTTCAATCCGGCAATGGACGCCGTCGGCACCAGCTTCTTGGGACAACGTTCGGTGCAGCTCATCTGGGTATGACAGGCATGACATCCGGCATCGCCGGCCACCGCGTGCAGCCGTGCGTGGCGGGCGCCGTCCCGCGCATCGTTGTGCAGGGTCCAGGCGCGGTTGAGTGCGGCGGGCCCAAGGTAATCCGGAAGCCAGGTTACGACATCGCACGAGGCATAACACACGCCGCAACCAATGCACTCAATGGCCGCATCAATGGCGCGGCGCTCGCGGGAATCGGGCCTGATGCGTGGAAAATCCTCATGACGCGTGCGGGTGGGATGAAAATGTCCTTTCGCTCTTTCCCATTTTTCGAAAAAGTGCGTCATGTCGCAAACGAGATCCTTGATCACTGGCAGGTTGCGCAGGGGCGCGATCTCCAGTAAATCCTCCTCGATCACGCTTGATACGGTCGTGCGGCAGGTCCACCGCGCCTTCCCGTTGACCGTCATGGCGCAGGAACCGCACATGCCGACGCGACAGGCAAAACGGTAGGAAAGTGTGGGATCAATCCGGCGCTGGACGTAAGTGACCGCGTCCAGAATGGTCTGTGAATCCTGCCGTGGCAGTTCGTATGTTTCAAACGCCCCGTCCCGACCGCCGCGCCAGACTTTCAGCTTGAGTATCTTCGCCATGTGATTTCCCAACGGCGGCCGTACGTTAACGGAAGTTTCAGATCATGCGCTGCGATATAGCTTGGTCAACACGAATTCCCGATGGCCGAGGGCCTCGGCTGACGTGAGCCGGCCGTTGCAGGTGCGCAGCATGATATCGAGCAGTTGATCGCCGGCTTTATCCAGGTTCATCTCGCGCTGCAGCAGCCCGGAAACGTCCAGGTCCACATGCTCGCGCATGGTGCGTACCGTGCGCGGGTTGGCGGACAATTTGATCACCGGCAGAATCGGATTGCCGATCACATTACCCTGTCCGGTCGGGAAAAAGTGCACCACATAACCCGCGGCCGCGCACAACGTCACCATCTCAGCCGCCGCGGAACTCGAATCCATGAACCACAATCCCGGGCCCGCGGGCGTTTCGGCCGGCTCCAATACACCGATGATCTTGCATTTCTTGCCGATCTTTTGAATGTTTCCGAAAGCCTTTTCCTCGATGGTTGTGAGTCCGCCGATGATGTTGCCCTTGGTGGGCTGGGAGTCGGACAAATCGTCGGTCTTGTTCGCGACGATGAAGTCGTTGTAGGCATTCCAGGCCTGCATGAATTTTTCACGCACCGCGGGAGTGGCACAACGTTCGGCCACGATCTGCTCGCCGCCGGTGAGCTCGGTGGTTTCACCGAAAACAAGCGTCACACCGAGGGCTTCCAGCTTGTCAAAGGCATTCCCAACGGTCGGGTTGGCGCCGCATCCCGATGTGGTGTCGGACTCGCCGCATTTCGTCGACACCCACAAATCCTTGATCGGGCATGATTCGCGGCGTTGTTCGGTCGCCCACTGGATATATTCCTTGGCGGTGCGCGAGGCGGCCGCGACGGTATTGATGTCGCCGTTCAGTTCGATGCTGAAACCTGTGACCGGCTTGCCCGTCTTGGCGATGCCGTCCACCACGCGTTTTGTCCAGCCCGGTTCGATGCCGATTACCACCACCGCGGCGACGTTCGGGTTCGCTCCGATTCCGATTAGCGTCCGGAAATGCAATTCCAGGTCGGCGCCGAACTGCAACCGCCCGTAGGGATGCGGCAGGGCGAGCGTGCCCTTGATATTGTTGGCGACCGCCTCGCAGGCGGCGTTCGAAAGATCATCGACCGGAAGCATCACAACATGATTGCGGATACCGACCCGGCCGTTTTCGCGGCGATAGCCCATGAAGGTAGATGTATTCACCGTGTTACCACCTCTTTGTCTTGATATTGTGAACGTGCGCGTGTTCGCCGGTCCGAATACCGGCCACCGCCCGGCCCATGTCGTGGCCGTACTTGACGACCGTGGAATCCTTGGCGATATCTCTGAGCGCCAGTTTATGCCCGATGGGGATGTCGTTAAGCGCCTTGAGCTTGACCGTCTGGTCCTGGTCCATTACCCAGCCGGTGAGTTCCTGGCCTGCCTTGACACCTTCCACCACGACGACACCGACCGAATCGCCGGCGTCATGAACAACGAAGTGAATCATGTGTGCTCCCTTTTCGATCGATGACTGATCCCGGGCGGCGGAACAGGCGTCGGCCCGGGTGGAATCCGGCAATTCTAAACGGGGGTCAGGTGCCTAGTCAACCATATGACATATATGATATATATGTATTTCATATGAGCGCGGTAAACATCCTTCGCGATGCCACAATCAGGGCGGCCGGGGGCCGGTGATGGCCCGGGCACCCTCCGCGCTCGGCTTGGGCGGCAGCCCCTTGTACCGGGCGATCAAATCCCAAATCACCGAAAACCTGCAATCCGGGGAATGGGGCCTGGGCGAGGCCATCCCCAGCGAATCCCGGCTCGCGGAGCGGTTTCACGTCAGCGTGGGCACCGTGCGCAAGGCGGTGGACGAACTCGTGGCCGAAAAGGTCCTGGTCCGTCAACAGGGCAAGGGGACGTTTGTGGCGACGCACAATCGCGACCGGACGCTGTATTATTTTTTCCATATTGTCGGCCACGACGAGACGGACAAGAATTATCCCCAAGTCGAGCTCCTGTCCTTCAAAAAAGACCGCGCCGGGAATGATGCGGCGGAGCAATTACAGATTGCACGCGGCGATCCGGTATTCAAGATCCAGAACCTCCTGCTGCTCGCGGGAAGCCCGGTGGTGCTGGACGACATCACGATTCCAGTGGCGCCGTTCCAGGATCTCACGCGGGATATTTTTAAGAATCGCGACAGCACCATTTATGCGCTGTATCAATCGCGCTACGGCATCAATGTCATCCGCAGCGTTGAGCGCCTGCGCGCCAATCTCGCGGATTCGGCTTGCAACAAACACCTCGGCATTCGTCCGGGCGGTCCCGTGCTGGAAATCCGCCGCGTGGCCTACACCTATCACGATACCCCGGTGGAACTGCGCGTGAGCCGCGTCAATACCACGCATCACGAATATCTCAGCGAATTGAGTAATTCCTGAGCATCCGCGGGCAACGAATAATGATGCCGCTTCAATATTACCAATCGATCGTTTCTCGAACTGGGAACATACTCAAGCCGCGCGACGGAGCGGGGGTAGTCGGACTAAAAAAATGGTGGGCCCGCTAGGACTCGAACCTAGGACCAAGGGATTATGAGTCCCCTGCTCTAACCAACTGAGCTACAGGCCCGACAATCTGGATCAATTTCAGTGCAATCATGATCGCGCTCATTGAGAGCGCAACGATAATAAATAGGGGTGATGCCGCTGCGCTACGCATCCAGCTCCGCTTGCGGTCCAGGGCGCACATCCCTGTGCGTCCGCTCGGCGGAACGAATGTCCACTGGACATTCGTCTGTTTCCGCCTCTCCCCCTGCTCTAACCAACTGAGCTACAGGCCCAACGGCTAAATTCTATCAGCTTTGGCAAGCGGAGTATTCCTATCGCACCATGGCCTGGACCTTTAGCGCGCCACTTTAATAGATTATGCAGCCTTTATAATCTGTATAATCGCGAGGATCACATTACTGTGAGAAAATGCGCAACGTGCCATAAGCCATTACGTGGTCGGCAAAGGAAATTTTTTCGCGCCTCTGCCAGAACATGGATACAAACTTCCGGCTTCAGTCTTATGAGGCGCAACAAGGTCGCGGTCGAGAGCGCAAGTTGCATCTGATTAGAGCAATAAGGAGCAAGATGCGAACACTGCGGTCATAGCAAGAATTACGCCGCGCTTGAATTTCATCATCCCAATCCTCACGAAAAAGACTTTCTGCTCGATGTCAGGACATTATCCAATCGTAGCTGGGATGCGGTGATGCTCGAAGCCGGGAAGTGCCTCTTGCTGTGCTCAAATTGTCACGCCGAAGTGCACAATCCCGATGGTGTCATGTAACGACGCCACTGCGGTCAATCAAAAACAAAAAGGGCCCATGTGGGCCCTTTTTGTCATACAACATTCCGGTTCAGTCGATAAAACTGCGCAAATGCTCGGAGCGGGTAGGATGCCGCAGCTTGCGTAGCGCCTTGGCCTCGATCTGGCGGATGCGTTCGCGCGTGACATCGAACTGCTTGCCCACCTCTTCCAGCGTGTGATCGGTGTTCATGCCGATGCCGAAGCGCATGCGCAGAACCTTGGCCTCGCGCGGTGTGAGCGTCTCGAGGATTTCCGAAGTGGCGAATTTCAGCCCACTGCCGGTGGCGGCATCGGGTGGCGCCACCGAATTGGCGTCCTCGACGAAATCCCCGAGATGCGAATCCTCGTCATCGCCGATGGGCGTCTCCATGGAGATCGGCTCCTTGGCGATTTTGAGCACCTTGCGGATCTTGTCCTCGGGCATGTCCATGCGGCTCGCCAGCTCTTCCGGGGTAGCCTCGCGCCCCATTTCCTGCAGCATCTGGCGCGAAATGCGATTCAGCTTGTTGATGGTCTCGATCATGTGCACCGGGATGCGGATGGTGCGCGCCTGGTCGGCGATCGAGCGCGTGATCGCCTGGCGGATCCACCAGGTGGCGTA
>Ga0209640_10001343_pt1 | contig 20739 bp, 22 predicted proteins | sample RifCSP10_1_FD_184018 | JGI IMG/M metagenome (GOLD analysis project Ga0209640, IMG submission 184018) | Soil microbial communities from Rifle, Colorado - Rifle CSP2_sed 10_1 (SPAdes) (version 2) | ecosystem: Environmental > Terrestrial > Deep subsurface > Rock core/Sediment | place: Rifle...
GGGCCGCGCTTGCTGAGGACCGAATCCCAGTGGTGCTGCAACTGCGATTCGAGGGGCGACCCTTTCCTCACCAACCGTTGGAACTCGTCGAGGACGACGAACGGGGTGCGCAGCCTTGCAATGCGCCCGAGGACCTCCGGCCATGTTGGGAAGGGTGAAGGCAGCGGACCGCCGCTCCGGGGGAGTTGTTGGGCGAGGGAGCGCAGCTGATGGCCGAGGTCGCCTTCTTCGACAAGGAGGTAGGTGCCCCGGCGCTCGTCGCAGAGGCGGATGAGCATCTCGGTCTTGCCGAGCCTGCGCCTGCCGTAAAGGCGGATCAATGAAGGGCCGTGATCGAGGGTGCGCCGTAGCGCCTCCAGATCCTCCTCGCGGTCGACGAATTTCATCACCATAACCACAGTTATGGTCATAGATAATCCTTGTTATTTACAACAATTTCGAGGCGGCCCCGCGCGGCGCACGCTTTCGGGCGGCGCCTCCCACAGCGCGCCTCGTAACCGCGTATCATCGATATCGCTTGAGGTAGGCGTCGAACGCCATCACGCCCTCGAGCAACGCGCCTCCCTGTTCGGTGAGCGAATAGTCCACCCGCGGCGGGACCTCCGCGAACGCCTGCCGCGCGAGGACGCCGGCCTCCACGAGCTCGTTGAGGCGCAGCGACAGCGTGTTGGGGCTCGAGTGCAGCTCCCTTGCGATCTCGTTGAAGCGCAGCGTGTCGCGCGTCCCGAACATCCGCAGGATGTGCATCATGTGGCGCCGCCCGAGGAAGTCCATGAGCTCGGCGGTCGGGCAAAGGGGCTTCTGCGCTCCCCTCGACGACTGGCTTGGGCTTCGGGCGGCTTGCATGGTGGGCGGTTCTCCGTGGGTAGCCTTGAAGGGGTCGCTCCTGGCGGTGGGAGTGACTTCAACGATATGAAGTTTGTAGTTTAATACTATGATAGGTATAGTGGTGCCTGAGGCACAACCCATGCAGCACCTTCTTGCAAAGACCGATGATGTGAACGCAGACCGCGTGACCCGGGTCGACTTCTTCGGGCGTCCGGCAATCGTCTACCGCGAGGGCGAGAAGTTCGTGGCCGCCATCGATGTATGCACTCACCTTGGCGGCCCCCTCGAGCTCGACGGCGGGCAGGTCAAGTGCCAGTGGCACGGCGCCTGCTTCGCCCGCGACACGGGCAAGCAGGTCGCGGGCCCCGCGCCCCCCCAGTCGAGGCTGATCCGGCTCCCCACCCGCGTAAGGGACGGGGGCGTTTACTACGTGGTCGGCGAGTAGCGGCCCCGGAGCCGGCCGGCGCCCGGTGCCCCTGCAAGTCCCCCATCCAGGTCCCCTTGATGGAATGAGAGATTCACGATTATCCTCACGGTTGCCTGAAATGGCGACCGGCGCTCGCGCGGACTCGTGACGCGCCTCGTCCGGTCGGCCTACCTGGACACGAATGTCTACGTCGAGGCGGCGGGCGCCGGACCGCTCTGCGCCCCCTCCCAATACGTCTTGCGCTTCGCGAACGAAAGGCGCCTTGGCGCTGTCGGGAGCGTCCTGCTCAAGCGCGAGTCCCTGGGGGTATGCCGCCGAGTTCGGACACGAGCGCCGCTGCACTTGTACGAGCGGGCTATCATCCTCGAGCTGCCGGCAAGCCGCAGCGCGAGGTACCTGGGCCGTCTCTATGCCAGCGAATTGGCAATCAAGGGAAGCGACGCCCTCCACCTTGGATATGCCGTGGTCGCCGGGGTGGATGTTCTCGTGAGCTGGAACCGGGAGGACCTGGCAAAGCAGAAGACGGGGGCCGGCCTTCGCGAAATCAACGATCGTTTGGGGCGCAAGACCCCGGCCCTCCTCACTCCCAAAGAACTGGTCGAACAAACGAACGCCGCACCAAGATGGGGCCGTCTCTCCCTACGCTAGCGCCCCTTCGACCGGCGCGCAGCCTTGCGGGCGTCCTGGGCTTCCATCTCCCGCCGGATTTCCTTGACTAACTGGACCGACGTGCGGCCCCTCAGAGCCTCCTCGATCTTGCGCTGTACTTCGGGTCGCCTGAGCTCGCGCTGCATGGCTAGCAATTCGGCATCGAGTCCGGGCCGGCTCGACCTTCTGGAGGGCATCGCAGTACCTTGTGGACGCCGCGATTTAACCCTTTTCCCCCTGGCCAGATGCCCCTACGCCTTGGTCCGCATCAGCACGTCGCCTTCGTCCTCCGCCAGCCGCCCTGCGGCCTCGTTGATGCTGGAATAGAGCGCGGCCAACTCGAGTGCGAAGGCGAGCGGCACGGTCCCCAAGAGGAGCAGGCGGTTGCCAAGCGCCGCAGGGACGCCGTTTGCAAGCGCTACGGGCACCAGGAAGAGGAGCCCCAAGGCGCTGAACACCCCCAGCCCCGCGCCCGACACGGTCTTGCGGCGGAACCCCTCGCGCGAGACCGGGCTCGGGAAAAACGCGCTGGAGAGCATCCCTGCGGCCGTGAGCCCGACGGCAATTGCGACGGTCGAGGAAAGCGCAACGGGCAGGAGGTCTGCCCGGTTGAAAATCAGGGCGCAACCGATGAGCGTCGCTGCGCTCACGATCGCGGCAACGACTACGAGGAAGACGGCCTTCGCCCGCAGGAATTCGCGGCGGTCGGCTGGCGAGGCGAGGAGGAACGAGAGCCCGTCTTCGGCTCCGAATAGGTTTGCGCCGAGCCCCGATAGGAAAGTCCAGGGCGCGACGAAGCTGAACACCGCGAGGAAGAAGGCGCCCGCCGTGCGCGGGTCGGCCACACGTGTGGTTGCGGAGGAGACGATGGCTACTACGACGAGCATCAGCGTCCCGTAGGCTGCCGCCCTGACGAGGGGGTCGCGTTTCAGGTAGATCCTGTCCTTCCACAGGAGGAGGTTCGCGTGGGGCGAGAGGGGCAGCGCCTGGACCTCGATGGCGCGGACGGCCCTCGCCGCGGGCCTCGAGGCCACCCGGATGTTGAGGAAGTAATGGGAAAGCGCCGTGCCGGCCACAAAGGTGGCGAGAGTCTCGGCCGCGAGCAGCCCCATCGCCCAAAGGCCGCCTGCGCCCCAGGGGTCGGCCAAAACCCGTCCGACGAGGACTGGAGGAAGGTTCCCCTCCGACACCCGTGAGAGGAGGGCTTCGCGCGAGCCGAGGTTGCCAAATACCCACAGCTGGAGCGCCGCCCAGCCGAGCATGGCGATGAAGACGCCGGCGAATGCGAGGGCGTCCCGGCCCTGCCTCGAAGCCACGGAGGACTGGAACGTGATCGCGATGAGCTGCGAGAGGAAGACCCCCTGGAGGAGGAGGAGGCCGAGGGCCAGAAGACCCGGAGCCATCCCCGCGGCGCCCGACGACGAGAGCACGAAGGCGGCCACAACCGGCGGGACGAGGAACGGCACAGGAGCGAGGAGGCCCAAGGTTCGCCCGAGCGCCGCGCCGAGGAACAACTCCCGGACGCGCACGGGGTACGGCAGGAGCTTGCGCGCCTCGACCTGCGTCTGGAGTTCGACGCCCGTGGCCGAGGGCAAGAGCAGGAGCAGGTAGAGCGGCAGGAGCGCGACCGCCGTCCACTCGAAGCCCGGGGGCTGCACAAAGCCCGCCGCCTTGAGGTAGCCGACCGCAGCGACGAGGCCCGCGAACACGAGCCATTCGACAGTGAAGGCGAGCGCAAGTCCGGCGAAAGTGAGCCACCCCCGGCGCCGCCTCAGCGCCCTGCGGTACGAGTTCGCCGTCACGCGCCACTTAAGCCAGAGCAGGGTGCGCTGGTTGGCGATCGCGCCGGGCCTCATGGCGCTCACTGCTTCCAGCTCAACGCCCCCTCCCTCTCGGGCGCCTCGACCAGCTTCAGGAAGACCTCCTCAAGCGAGGTCGAGCCCCCAAGCTTCGCGCGCTCGCGCAACTCCTCGAGCGGCCCCTTCCCGACGAGGCGGCCGTGGTGGACCACGGCGACCTCCGTGCACAGCTTCTCGACGACCTCGAGGATGTGCGACGACAGGAAGACCGTCGTGTTGGTCCGGGCAAGTTTCCCCAGGATGCCCTTGATCACCCTCGCGGACACGGGGTCCACACCGTTGAAGGGCTCGTCGAGCAGGAGCACTTCCGGGTCGTGGAGGAGGGCGGCTGCCAGGGTCGCTTTTTTCTTCATGCCCTGGGAGTAGTCGATCAGCATCTCGTCAGCGCGCTCGTCGAGGTCGAGGAGGAAGAGGAGTTCCTCGGAGCGCTTGCGGATCACATCGGGCGCGACGGCGTGGAGGCGCCCCGAGAACTCGAGGAGCTCGCGCCCCGTAAGGCGCTCGTAGAGCGTGAGGTCCTCCGAAAGGAGGCCGATGCGGCGCTTGACCTCGAGCGGGCGCTCGACGACATCAAAGCCCGCCACCCGGGCGAAGCCGCTCGTCGGCCTAAGGAGCCCGGCGAGGATCTTGATCGTCGTCGTCTTCCCCGAGCCGTTGGGTCCGAGGAACCCGAAGAACGCCCCCCTTGGGATCGAAAGGGTGAGGCCGTCGAGCGCGGTGAAGCGGTCGAAGGTGCGGGTGAGCGCGCCGGTCTCGATCGCCGGTTTCGCTGAAGGTAGTCCCTCCCCTGCCCCTCTGGATGGGGCGGCCGCACCGACCACGCGCGAATGAGGCTCAGCAGGCCAGATAAAGAGTCCTTCCGACGCTCCGGGAGCCGTTCGATGGCATCGGGGTCAGGGCCTTGGGGGGAGGGACGCGGAGCCCGCATCCGGGGGTGCCCCGCCCGCCGGCGCGGCGGGCCACCTCAGCTCCCTGACCGAACGCAGCCCCACGGCCGGGGTGGGGCCTTCGCCCTCGGGTGCGGCATCATACTTGCGCCGCATCCTCGCGCGCTGCACGCCGCGGGCTGCCGCGACGAGCTGCCGGGCGCTCTCACGGGGGCGCACGAGCGTGAAGTGGCGCACGGACCTCGCGGAGGCCGCGGCGATCGCGATCACCGCCAAGACCACGAGGGCGAGCGTGGCAAAGGGGTCGTAGGAGAAGCTCGCCGCAATGAGGTCGACGAGCACAAAGAGCGCGCCGACCGTGAAGGCCATGTGGCGCGCGATCGCGCGGCGTGCCTCCTCGGAGGAGTGCTGCTGGCCGACCCTCGTGTCAGGAAGCCGGTCCACGGCGTCGTGGAAGAACCCGCGGGCAAGGAGGGCCGCCACACCTGCGCCCGCGGCGGCAAGGGCGAGGCCGAAGAGCCCGGGCAAAAGGAGCGTGGCCATGACAAGCGCGAGGTACGCGGCGACCCCCCAGGCCATCCAGCCAGGGCGGGGGCGCAGGCCCGTGTGGCGGTGCGTAAGGTGGGCCTCCCGGATGAACTCGCCGACCACGCCGGTCGAGTGGGTAAGGGACCTCGGGATGAGCGCGGCGCCCACGCGCGCCAGCGCGTTCGCGTGCTTGAGCGCGACGGGGACAAGCGCGGAGGTTACGAGCGACACGCCCCCCGCGATCGGGTAGAGCTCAAGGTGCCTTGAAAGGACGGGAGTGCCCGCAAGGGCAGTCCCGGCGGGGTGCGTGAGCCCCGCGCCGATGTTTGCGAAGATGATCGAGTCTTCGCCCCGGCCCACCGCCGAAGCACCGATGAGTGCGGCGGCCCGGCCCTTGAAGCCGATGAAAACCGACATCGCGCCGAGGATGAAGACTTCGTCGAAGAGGACGAGCACCACTGCGGCAGCAACGATCCAGAGGCTGTCGGCGGCGGTCGAGAGCTGGATCTTCACGCCGAACATGAGGAAGAAGACACCGACAAAGGCGTCCCGCATCGTCGAGAGCCGCAACGTGAGCCGCTCGGAGAGGCGGGTCTCGGCAAAGGACATCCCGATGAAGAACGTCCCGATGATGAAGGGCATCCCGTAGGTCTCGGCAAGCGCGGCCGAGGCGAAAATGAGGCCAAGCGCAAGGAGCGCGAAGACCTCGTCGTTGCGGACGCGCTCGATCCTCCGGTAGACCCGGGGGACCACGACGAGTGCGAGCGCGATGAGCGCGCCGTAGACGATCGCGACGGCCTGCAGGGACTGCGTGATCGTCCCCGAGTCCGAGGCGCCCACGGCCCAGGCGGTCGTGACCGCGAGGATGATCATCGTAATGAAGTCCTCGACGATCATCATCCCGAGGAGCGTGGCGGTCTCGTCGTTGGCGAGCCGCTTCATGTCCGTTAGCGACTTGGCCGCCACCCCGACCGAGGACATGGCGAGGATCCCGGCGAGGAACAGGGTGTCTTGGAGGGACCAGCCGAGCGCGAACCCGAGGAGCGTGCCCGAGAAGTAGAGCACCGCCACGTCCGCGATGGCAAGCACGGCGGCCGGGCGGCCCGCGGAGCGCAGCCTCGAGACCGACACTTCGAGGCCGACGAAGAAGAGGAGGAACGCGACGCCAAGGTCCGAGAGCATCGCAATGGACTCGTTGTCGATGATCTGGATTCCGTAGCGGGGCGTGAGGTGCTCGGTCGCGAGCCACCCGAGGAGCACGCCGACCGCGAGGTAGCCGAGTATCGCCGACTGGCGCAGGCGCGCGGAGACCGCGGCGCCCACGAGGGCGGCGGCAAGGACGACGGCGACCGCCACGAAGTCGAACGACGCCTCAAGGCCCCCGCAGGGGCGAGGCGTCCTCGGGCGGGCGAGAGCGCCCGCTCATTGCGGTGGACATCCGGTGCATCCCGAGCGCCAAGGGGAGCAATTCGGATAAAAAGGCATTGGAGGCCAACGCGCGCAGGCCCGCGCGTGCGCAGGGCGCTTCATCGGGGGATTAATCGAGGGTTCCGTGATGGTTCTCACATTGGGGCTTATCCAATCGCGCCCAGACCCTCACCGGAATGCGGTCCGACTCGCGCCCCCAGGCCACCGTCCGACTCCTTGAGCCTACGGACTTGACTCGGCCTTTTGATGGCTATGGCGGGCTTGCGGGAAGGGTCTCCATGGAAATCCTCTCCGCACTCAATGAGCCTGCCAGTGGCAGGGTTGTCTTGGTCGCCGAGTACCGGGACTTGATTGTCGGAGCCATCGCGCTCGAGTTCCGGCCGGGGGGTCTCCACATCGAGATTCTGACGCGTAATGGCGCAGCCGGAAACCTTCCCGGCCTGCAGGTGGGCACACCCCTGCTTCAGGCCGCAGAGAGATTGGGGCGGGATAGGGGGGCGCCGGAGCTCACCCTGGAGGCAATCGACGATCCATCCGTCGTGGCCTTCTATCGGCGAGCGGGGTTCAGGGAGTCTGGCCCGCCTTTCGACGAGCCCGGCTGGGGGTTCTTGCTCCCGATGCGGCGGCCTTTGCCTCCGCCTCCTTGAGGAGCTTCCACGCGTAGCTTCCGTGCCTTGGCAGGGCCCAAGGGCCTTCGGGGAGAGCGGCCTCGAGCCTCCCAATCTCGACCGACTCGCGGACGAGCGGGTGTTCTCGCAGCAAAGTCTCCACAAGCGCCGAGACGGACTCGTTGCGGGTCGCGCCCAGGGCCATGAGGGCACCGTCAAGTTCTGGCGAAAGGCTCACACAGCGGCGGACGGAAGTCATACGATCGTAATACCATACTCATAACCGGTTAATCAATCCTTGGCCAAGGCGAAGCCCCTCACCGCGCCGGTTTGAACTCGAACTTGTCGCCGGGCGTGTTCTTTGTGAGATAATAGTAGACCGTCGAGCGCACGTAGGCCATCATCACGGTCTCGAAGTACCCGAAGGTCCGGTACCTGCGCATCGATGTGTAGACGGGCGTGTCGAGGTACACGAACGCCCCCTTCCCGCGCGTGCGCATCGCGAGGTCGTGCGTCTCGTTGAGGACGAGGTCCTCGCGCATCCCCCCGAGGGCCTCGAAGACCTTCTTGCGGTAGAAGAAGCCGTAGCCGGCGTTGTGGTAGATCCCGAGGTTGATCATGACCTCCTGGTAGATGTTGGCCATCCGGTAGAGGAGGCGGTCGGCGCGCCTGCCGTCGAGCGGCAGGAACCGGAAGGCCCCGCCGATCACCGCGGGGTCGCTGCAGGCCTCCTCGACCCCCTCAATGAGTTTGGGGTCGGCCACGCAGTCGCTGTCGAGGAAGACAACCACGTCTCCCTTGGCTTCGCGCGCGCCCCGGTTTCGCCCTTCCGCGGGGCCGCCTCGGGGCCCCTGGACGAGCCTCGCCCCGTAGCGGGCGGCGACCTCGGCCGTCTGGTCGTCGCTGCCAGAGTCGGCGACCACGACCTCGAAGCCGTCCCGCGTCTGCCTCTGGAGGGACTGGAGGAGCCCCTCCAGGTACTTGCCTTCGTTCCAGGTGGGCACGACCACGGAGAGGGCAAGGGAGGACAAGCGGTTTGACGATTCGGCCTCCGCGTATAGTCCTTTGGGCGCCTGGCGCCGGGGCCTTGGGGAGGGGCGCCCGCATCCTACCGCGGCCCCAGGTTTATCTCGGGGCCCGCGGCCTCCCCCTTCGGGGGAAGGCCCGTCCGCGTACTTTCAGTGAACCCCTATTTCTCCGAGCGCCGGGGCGGGGTCGACCGGCGGATCTTGGGCCTTGGCCGCGCGCTAGCGGAGGCCGGCCACACGGTGACTGGAGTCTCGGGGGCCTACGAGCACACGCCGGCCGAATCCGAGTCCCGCGGCGTCCGCGTCCGCCGCCTGCCCGCCTCGCTCTACGACGCGGCCGCGTACGAACCTCCTTTCCTCACCGCCGAGGGGTTCGCGCGCGCGCTCGAGGGCGACCCCTGCGACGCCCTCGACATCCACTACATGTGGACGCCCGACTACACGCGCTCCGCGCGCCGCCTGCGCAAGGGCACGCCCGTCGTCTTCACGGTCCACAACTCCTTTGCCCGGGGCGAGGGCGCTGAAGGGCGCGCGGCCTACATCTCAGACTCCGTCCTCAAGTTCTTCCTGCGCAACTGCGACCTCGCCGTCTGCGTGACGGACTTCATCCGCCGCGACCTGCGCGGCCGCGGGATCCCCCTCTCGAAGCTGCGCGTCGTGCCCAACGGCATCGCCCCGACAAGCGACGACGAGCTTGCAAAGCTCCGTGCGGCCCCCCGCCTCGTGAAGGGCCCCTACGCGGCGTTTGCCGGCCGCATCGAGCGGACGAAGGGGCTCGACTCGCTCGTGGAGGCCGCGCGCGACCTCAAGGCGCCGCTGAAATTCGTCGTCATGGGCGCGGGCCCCGAACTCGAGTCGCTACAGGCCCAAGCCCAGGCCTTCAAGGTCGAGGAGCGCTTCGCCTTCGAGGGCTACGTCGCCGAGGCGCGGAAGCGCCAGCTCCTCGCGCAGGCGGAGTTCTTCGTCTACCCCGCGACCTTCGAGCCCTCGGGGCTCACGGTGCTCGAAGCCCTCGACCTCGGCTGCCCCGTCCTCTCCACGAGCGTGGGCGGCATCCCCGAGGTCGCAGGCGAGGCGGCCCGGCTCCTCCCGCCCGGAGACGCCGACGGCCTCGGGCGCGCCCTCAACGAGTTCGCCCTCGACGGCGCGCTCCGGAAGTCCCTTTCACGCGAGGCCCGGTCGCGGTCGGAGCGCTTCGGCTGGCCCAAGGTCGCCAAGGAGATGGAGGCCGCCCTCGGGGAAGTTGCCGGCCCCTGAGGCACCGCCCAAGAGCCGCCCGACAAGGTTTATCGACCTCAAGGCCCCTGGCCGCCTGCTTCGGCGGTCGCGGGAGGCACGCAACTTTGACAAGCCTGACCCGCGGCCCCGTCACAATCCATGAGTTCGAAGAGCTCGACCTCAAGAACGCCATGCTGATCGAGGCCTTCCCCACGATCGGGCTCGTCTCCACGATTGCGGCGTCCTACCTCGTCTCCGAGCTCAAGCTCAAGCTCAAGGGCACCGTGACCGCCCCGTGGCTCCCGCCCGTCGCCGTCGTCTATGGCGGGCGCGCGCTGCCCCCCGTGCGCCTCTACGGGGGCGAGAAGGTCTGCGGGATCGACGGGACGTGCGACCAGGTGTTCATCCTGATGTCGGAGTTCCCGGTCCCCGACGCCGGCGTCTTCCCGATGGCCGACATCCTCCTCGAGTGGGCGCAGGCGCACGGCTGCCGGGACCTCGTCTCCCTCGAGGGCCTGCCGAAGGACGCGCCCTCGAAGGGCACGGAGCCCGAGAAGGCCGTTGCCTCGCCGCCCTCCGCCGTCTGGGGCATCGGCGCGACCGAACGCGCGCGCGCGATGCTGAAGCGCGAGAAGGTCGCCGAGATGGACGCCGGCGTCATCACGGGCGTCTCTGGCGTGCTCCTGTGGCTCGCCGAGCAGCGCAAGGTCGACGCGACGTGCCTGCTTGCCGAGGCCTTCAAGGAGTTCCCCGACGCGCGCGCGGCGGCAGCCCTCCTCCATGTCGTCGACCAGCTGCTCAAGGTGATCGACGTGAACCTCGGGCCGCTCCTCAAGCAGGCCGAGGAGCTCGAGCACCAGATCAAGCGCGCGGTCGCCGCCGCCATGGACGCATCCCAGTCGCGCGTGGCGCCCGCGGGCTCGGGGCCGTCCGCGGGGATGTACTACTGAAGATGAGCGGTGGCTTTTTCCCCGCAACCCCCCCTTGCCACGCGGGGCCCCCCTCTGGACGCCTTGACCACTGACCCCATCATCCGCCTCTCCAACGTGCACAAGGTCTACCTCACCGGCACCTCGCCCGTGCGCGCGCTCGCGGGCGTCACCCTCGACATCCCCAAGGGGGCATTCCTTGCCGTCATGGGGCCCTCCGGGTGCGGCAAGTCGACCCTCCTCAACGTGATCGGCGCCGTCGACACGCCCTCCGAAGGGTCGGTCTCGGTGAAGGGCACCCAGGTGCTCACGCTGTCGGACGACGAGCTCTCGGACTTCCGGCGCGACACGATCGGGTTCGTCTACCAGTTCTACAACCTGATCCCGTCCCTTACCGCCGCCGAGAACATCGAGCTCCCCCTCTCCTTTGCCGGCGTGAACGGCGGCACGCGCGCCGCGCGCGTGGCCGAGCTCCTCAAGATGGTCCACCTTGAGGACCGCGCGGACCACACGCCCTCCCTCCTTTCCGGCGGCGAGCAGCAGCGCGTCGCGATCGCGCGCTGCCTTGCCAACAACCCCGACATCATCCTGCTCGACGAGCCGACAGGCGACCTCGACCGCGCAAACGGCCGCGCGATCATGGAGCTCCTCTCCTCGCTCAACCGGTCCGGGGGCAAGACGCTTGTGATGGTGACCCACGACCCCTCCGTCGCGGCGTACGCGAACTTGGTCCTCGACATGGAGGACGGCAAGATCGTCGGGAGCCACGGGCCCTCAGAGGTGCGCGCTTGATCCGGCGGTACGTCGCCAAGCGCCTCCTCGAGTCGAAGGTGCGCACGGCCATCACGCTCCTTGCGGTCGTGTCGACTGTGGGGGTCACCGTCCTCATCGGGGTCCTCTTTGGCAGCGGCCAGCAGTCTTTCACGGGCTTCTTCACCGAGCGGGCCGACTACGACTTCATGGTCGTCGCCCAAGGCAACGGGTCCCAGGCGCGGCCCTTCTTCAACACCTCGGACGTCCTTCCAGCCACAGAGCGGCCGGAGGTCGAGGGCGCCTTCCCCCTCATTACGACGCTTGTGGCCTCGAACCACACGAGGGACGGGAATTTCTCGCTTCTCCCCCTCTTTGGGGTCGACGCGGACTACTCGCGCGGCCAGGTGCGCTCCCTCGTTGGGGACTACACCCTCAACGAGACCTCGGTCGTCCTCTCCGGGGCCGCCGCGCGCCGCCTCAACGCCTCTGTGAACGACACGCTGCCTTTCTTCTACTTTGAGGGCGCCGTCGACGTGGCGAACTTCAACCCGTCGGACCTCTTCACGCCTGAGGTCCTCGCGCTCGTGCGCACCGCGAACTTCACGGTCGCCGGCATCATCGAGGTCGACGGCCGGTACCCGGGGGGCGTGAGCCTCTATGCCGTGCGGGGCTACGGGCCGACCGCCGCCATGCTGAACGTCACGGGCAGGGCCACCCAGGTTCTCGTCCTTGTCGACGAGTCCCTCTACGACATCACGGACACCACGGACCCCTCAAGGCGTGCAACCGCGTTTGGCGCGACGCTGGCCACGGAAATCGGCCCCTCGTTCCGGGTCGAGGCGGTGAAGGCCGTGGCGCTCGCCAACGCCGTCGAGGCCGCGCGCGGCACGGCGCTCATCGGCCAGATGTTCGCCGTCGTGTTCCCGGCGATCACGGGGATCCTCGTCGCGGGCACGCTCAACCTCTCCGTCGAGGAGAAGGCCCGTGACCTTGCCGTCATGCGGCTCATCGGGGCGCGACGGCGCGCGGTCGGCAGCGTGCTGCTTTGGGAGGCCGGGCTCATGCTCGCGGTCGGCGTCCCCCTCGGGCTCTTGCTCGGCCTCTTTGCGCCCGCGCTCATCGTGGGGGGCTTCTTCGAGGGCGACCAGGCCGTCTCGGTCTCCTTCTCGACCGTCTCGACGCAGGTCGCAATCGCGCTTGGCGTCACGGGCGCCTTCCTCGTCATCCCGCTGCGCCGCGCGCTTGCGGCCACTCCGGCCGAGGCCGTCTACCAGGTCCGGTCCCAGGGCGAGTTCCGCTTCGTCGAGCACAAGGGCGTCGACATCCGCCTCGTCCTTGCGGGCGCCGTCCTCTTCTTCGCGATCCTCTATGCGACCTTCGCGGTCCCCTACATCCTCGTGTTCAACCAGGACCAGTTCATCCAGTTTTTCATGGGGTCGACGCTCGTCCTGATCGCCTCCCTTGGCGTCGCGCTCCTCTGGGCCGCGCCCCCCCTCGAGGAGGCTGTCGTGCGGCTCCTGCGCCCCCTCACGCCGCGCTTCAACACCCTAACGGTCGCCTCGATCCGGCGGAACATCCGGCGCAACGCTTCGACGAACCTGATCTTCGCCCTCATCGTCGGGATCATGCTCTTTTTCGCGTCCTTCTTCTCGGGGATCATCTCCTCCGTCGAGGTCAACGCCGACTACTCCGTGGGTTCCGACGTCCGCCTCGTGTCCTTCGATTCGTTTTCCCCCGCATTCGTGGAGACGGTCGCGGCGACCCCCAACGTCTCGGCCCTCGCCCTTCGCCCCGTCTCGGCCTTCGGCGCGGCCACGAACCTCGTCCTTAGCCTCGGCTCGAATGTCGGGGTCATCGGGCTCGACCCGAACCTCACGCGCGTCATCTTCCACGGGCCCCGCGACGTCGTCGAAGGGGACATCGCCGCCCTTGGCACCCTCGACAACCACTCGCTCGTCATGTCGGCGATCACCGCGCAGGACCTCAAGGTCCATGTCGGCGACTCCGTCGCCCTCGAGCGCGGCGCCCACCGCGACTTCTTCGACGTCGCCCTGATCCTGCGCTCGCTGCCGGGGTTCCTCGAGTCCTTCCAGGACCAGTTCACTTTCGGCGCGAACCCCGGCGTGTTCGTGTCATGGGAGCGCTACCTCGAGTTTGCCGACGCCAACGACTCCACCGTGCGCTACTCGGACATCTACATCGAGGCGGCCGAAGGCGCCGACACCGCGCGCATGGCCCACGACTTCCAGGACTTCTACGGCCTCTTCGTCGACTTCTCCCCGATCTCGCGCGACGAGGTCGTCGCGGAGGCCCGCACGTTCATCGCGTTCCTCTCGTTCGTCTCCGAGGTCATCCTCCTCGTCCTTGTCCTCATCGCCGTCTTCTCGCTCACCGTGAACCTCTACGCCTCCGTGAAGGAGCGCGCCTTCGAGATCGGCGTCGTGCGCTCCCTGGGGCTGCGCCGCCGCGGCGTCCTCGGGGCGACCCTCATGGAAGGCCTCTCGATCGCCTTCGTGTCGGCGTTCATCGGCGTGCTCGTGGGCGTCCTCATCTCCTTCTTCGTGATCTTCTTCTTCAACATCTTCTCCCCCATCGACCTCGCCTACGAGCTCCCGAAGGACATCCTGCTTGTCTTGATCGCCGCGACAGGCGTCTTCGCCACCCTCGGGTCCCTGGGGCCTGCACGTTCAGTCGCCCGCCGGCCCCTCATCGCGCTCCTCAGGAAGATCGAGTGAGCGGCCCGTTGTCGTGGTCCCGGCGACAGAATCATTTTTATTGCCAGCGCCCCCTTGACACGAGCGGGGCCAAGCACGTCTCGCACGAGCGCACGCGGGGAGGATGCAAGCACGCTGTCGTTTTCCCCGCCGCCTGAGCAGAACGAGGTTGCAAGGCTCAAGGAGATCGCCCGCGAGCTGCGCCGCGACATCGTGACGATGGTCCACGGCGCGGGCTCGGGGCACTGCGGCGGCTCGATGTCGGCCACGGAGGTCATCGTCTCCCTGTACTTCGGGGGCGCGCTGCGCTACGACCCCAAGAACCCGAAATGGCCCGAGCGCGACCGGTTCGTCCTCTCGAAGGGGCACGCCACGCCGATCCTCTACTCGACGCTCGCGCACGCGGGCTTTTTCCCCCACGAGGACCTGAAGACCTTCCGGAAAATCGACTCGCACCTCCAGGGCCACGGCCACATGCGCTACACGCCCGGGGTCGAGATGACGACGGGATCTCTGGGGCAGGGGTTCGGCGCGTCGATCGGGATGGCCCTCGGGTTGCGACTCGACAACCTCCCCGGCCACGTGTTTGTCATGATCGGCGACGGGGAAGCCGACGAGGGGGCGATCTGGGAGGGCTCGCAGGCGGCGGCCCACTACAAGCTCGACAACCTCACGTGCATCCTCGACCGCAACGGGATCCAGATGGACGGCTGGACCGAGCAGGTGATGGCGCACCGCGACCTCAAGGCGAAGTGGGCCGCCTTCGGCTGGCACGTCATCGAGATCGACGGCCACCGCTACCCGGAAATCTTGCCGGCCCTCAAGCACCGCGAGAATGGGAAACCCATCATGATCATCGCGAAGACTGTAAAGGGGAAGGGCGTCTCCTTTATGGAGAACAACCCCGCGTTCCACGGAAAGCCGCCGACGACCGAGCAGCTTGCCAAGGCGCTCGTCGAGATCGACGCGGGCAGCATCGGCGACTGAAGGCCTGAGCGGGGAGGGATAGGGGTTGGTCTACTCGGTCGCGCTTACACCGCGCAGCACCTGGAAGATGCGCCGCTGCCGCGAGGCGGCGGCCGACGAGCTCGTGAAGCTCGGCAAGGAGATGCCGAACCTCGTATGCCTCAACGCAGACGTGTCCTCTTCCTCGGGGACCCAGAAGTTCGAGAAGGAGTTCCCGACGCGTTTTTTCAACTCGGGCGTGGCCGAGGACAACCTCATCGCGATGTCCGCGGGCCTTGCCACGACTGGGAAGGTCGTCGTCGCGTCCACCTTCGCGGTCTTCGCGATCGCCCAGCCCTACAACGTGATCCGCCAGTCGGTCGCGTACCCGCGCCTCAACGTGAAGATTTTCGCGAGCCACGCGGGGGTCACCGTCGGCGGCGACGGCGCCACGCACCAGATGCTCGAGGACATCTCGCTCATGCGCGGCCTCCCAAACTTCCGCGTTGTCGTCCCGGCCGACGAGATTGAGACGAAGCTCGCGCTGCGCCATGCGATCCACGACGACGGCCCCTACTACATCCGCGTGGGGCGTAGCGAGGTCCCTACGATCATGCCCGACGACTACAAGTTCCGCCTCGGCGAGGCCGTCGAGATCATGGGGGGCACGGACCTCACGATCTGCGCGAACGGCCAGCTCGTCCAGGCGGCGCTCGACGCGGCCGACCTCCTGCGCCACGAAGGGATCGAGGCGCGCGTCCTCAACGTCCACACGGTGAAGCCGCTCGACAAGGAGGCCATCGAGCGCGCGGCCGTCGAGACGGGCGGCATCGTCACGGCCGAGGAGCACTCGGTCTACGGCGGGCTCGGGTCGGCGGTGGCGGAAGTCGTTTGCGAGACGCACCCCGTGAAGGTCGCGCGCGTGGGGACGCAGGACGTCTTCGGGCGCTCGGGCGAGATCCCCGAACTCCTCGAGCACTACGGGCTCACGCAGAAGGAGATCCTCGCTGGTGCGCTCCAGGCGGCCAGGCACGACGTGGTCGCGAAGATCAAGCGCTCGTCGACGCTGATGGCGGTCATTGAGAAGGCGAAGCCCTTGCGGCCGATTGTGGAGAGCTTTGCGGTTTGAGAACCTGCGCGGTGTGCGTCGCCCCAAAGTTCTTCTCGCCAGCCGTTGGCTTTTTCGCAGCGCTTTGGGGGTCGGCGTCTTGGCTCTGGAGGAAGAATCCGAGAACCGGTGGGCGCTCATCCTCAGGGCCTTGCATGAAATGGCCGGCGACAAGAGCCTCCCGGCGTCTCAGCGAGCGCGCTACCGAGCCATAGAGATTTCATGGGGGAAGCTTTCTCCGAGGGAAAGAGAGGCCCAAATGGACGCCTTCTTGAAGCAGCTCGAGGCCGACGTGGTGGCAGATTACGCGACGGGCCGCGAGCAATTGGCCAGCCTGTGGCCTCCGAGAGGCCCTCGCGGCGCCCTCCCCGTCCCCGACGATACCCCCTGGGCCCCTCCCCGGCGCAGGCGAAAAGCCTAGCCGGGGCCTCCCACGCTCAAACCTTTTTAGCCCTCCAGCCGCCTCCGGGAACGGGGCCCCCGCGTGAAGCTCTTCCTCGATTCGGCAAACCTCTCCCACATCCGCGAAATCGCCTCCTGGGGCGTCCTCGACGGCGTGACTACGAACCCGACGCTCGTGGCCAAGGAGGGCCGCGACTTCAAGGAGACAATCCTCGAGATCTGCGGCATCGTCGACGGACCCGTCTCGGCGGAGGTCGTCTCAATCGAAGCGCCCGCGATGATCCGGGAAGCGCACGAGTACGCCGCCTGGCACAAGAACGTCTACGTGAAGCTGCCGATGACCACCGAGGGCCTGAAGGCGCTCTCGAAGGTCTCGAAGGAGGGCATCAAGACGAACGTGACCCTCATCTTCCAGCCCAACCAGGCGCTCCTGGCCGCCAAGGCAGGCGCGTCGATCGTGTCCCCCTTCATCGGCCGCCTCGACGACATCTCGCAGGTCGGCATGGAGATCATCCGCACGGTCACGACAATCTACCGCACTCACGGCTACAAGACTGAGGTCCTCGTCGCCTCCGTGCGCGACCCCAACCACGTCGTCGAGGCCGCGGTGGCGGGCGCCCACATCGCGACGGTCCCCTACGACGTGTTCAAGAAGCTCCCCAACCACCCGCTCACAGACCTCGGGCTCAAGCGGTTCCTCGACGACTGGAACAGCGCGAAGAAGAAGTGAGGCCCCCATGCCCAAAGCCCTCCCGTCGGAAGCGGCCCACGAGATCCGGCGTTTCGAGAGCGCCGTGTGGTCGCTCTTCGTGCTCTCCGAGAACACGTCGCTCCCCGACTCTTGCCGCGCCGCGTGCCGGCTCGCCGCCGAGTACGCCGCCGAGCGCCTTGAACCCGGCGCGCCGGAGGTCGGAGCGCTTGTCGAGATGGCCATCGAGATCGGCGGCGGCGAGAACGCGCCCCCCGATGAGCTCCTGCTCGCGCGCCTGCGCAGGCTCGGCTGGCAAGGCCCCTCAAGCGCCCTCAAGGAGGCGCCGCCGCCACTTTCCGGCGCGCCGCCGCGGAACCTCGTGAGCCAGCGCCTGCGCGAAAAGGCCCTGGAGAACATCCTCCGTGAGGTCGAGCGCCACCTCTCAAACAAGGACGTCGCGGTCCCGAAGCGCGAGGAGCTTGCCCGGCGGCTCGAGGAGCTCCGCAAGGGGTCCATCGATGTCCGCACAAAGACCGAGCGCGCCTGGCAGCTGCTCGAGGTCGTCGAACGCAACCTCCACGCCTCCGCCCGCGACAAACCCCCCAAGGACTGACCTCGGGCCTTCCCGCCTTCGTGGGACGCGCCACGACCCTGATATACGTGGGCGCCGAGCCCCGGGTGTGCGCCACCCGATGCGGCTTCGGAAGACCCCTGGCGAGAAGCGGCGCAGCGCGCGCCTGAAGACCCTCCCGCCGCTTGCCATCGAGTTCTCCCGCCTCATGGCCGAGGTCTTTGGGCAGGGCGGCACGGCGCTTACCCCCGACGAGTCCAAGGCCCTTCGCAAACGCGCGGCCAAGGTCGCCACCCTCATCCTCAACGACATGGAGGAACTGCGCTGGGACCAGGGCGTCTCCCCGCCGATGCGCCAGCTCCTCGAGTCCACGCGCCGCAAGATGCTCACGGACAAGCGCATCAAGGGGCTCCTCAAGGAGGAGGGCGTCCTGCCCGCCTCCGCGTGACCCGAAAGGCCCCCCGGAAACCCCCTTTTCAAGGGCGCTGGCCCACGTTGAGGCTTAAATAGACCCATCCGGATGCCCGCGCCTTGAACATGGGGGGCAAACCGCTTGGACGCAGAACTCGAGAGCCGCATCAAGCAAATCTGCTTCCAGCTTGAGGAGCTCAACAAGGACACCTCGATCCCCCGAAACATCCGCCGCATGGCCAAGGAATCCAAGGACTTCCTGCTCGACGAGAAGAAGCAGATGGACGTGCGCGCGGCGATGGCGATCTCGAACCTCGACAAGATGGTGAACGACCCGAACATCCCCCTCCACGGTCGCCCCCAGCTCTATTGGATCATGAGCCAGCTCGAGACGATGAAGTAGGCCGCAGGGCCCGCCAGGGCTTTCAAGCGGGCGGCTTGCCGAGCGAGACTTCGACGCGGAAGACCGCGCCCGCTTTGCCGTCTGTCCGGTTTTCGACGCGGACCTTCCCGCCCGAGATTTCCACGAGCTTCGCGACAATGGCAAGGCCGAGCCCGTGTCCCTCCTGGGCACCCTTCTCGGCCCCAAGGCGCTCGAACGCGCGGAAGAGAAGGTCGGCCCTCTCCGGGGGGATCCCCTCGCCGGTATCGGCCACGGTGAGCACCGCGCGCCCGTCCACCGCCGCAAGGCTTGCCGTGACCGTTCCGCCGGGCGGCGTGTACTTGACGGCGTTGTCGACGAGGTTGCGGGGGACCGAATCAAAGCCCGGCGCCGCCTTCACCCAGACCCCCTCCAGGAGCGCCATTTCGAGCCTCACCTGCTTCGCTTCGGCGGTCGGGCGCAGGAGGTCGGCCGCCTGGCGCACGAGGCGCGTGAGGTCGATTTCAACAAGGCCCGGCCCCCCGTCCCCGACGGCCGCAAGCCGGGACAGGGCCCGCGCGTTGCCCATCATGAGCTGCATCCCGACAATCGCCTGGGACATCTTCTCGAGGTCGGCGCGGACGGCTTGCACCTGCGCGCTCGATTCGGCGGCCGACAGCCGCATCCTGCCGAGGTCGATGTACCCCTGGACAACCGTAAGGGGGGCCTTGAGGTCGTGGCCGAGCATCCGGATCACGAGGTCGAGGACATCGCGTGAGCGCGTGGTGGCGGCCTCCAGCGCGCGCCGGTCCGTCTCGTCGCGCAGCATCACGAGTGCGGCCTCGGCCTCGTCCTTCGTGTCCCGGCGGCCCAGGGGCAGCACGCGGACCGTGCACGTTCGCTTCATCGGGCCGACGCCTTCGAGGACCCCCGAATACGCCTCCTGGCGGCCACGCAGGACGGCGAGGCCCGCTCGGTGCATCAGTTCGGCTTTTTCGCGGGAGACACCCGCGTGTTCGAGCAACGCTGGGAGTTCGGGCACGTCGGTGGACCCTTCGGGGACGCCGAGGATCTGGCGCGCGCGCGGGTTCAAGGAAACCGGCTGGCCCCTCGAATCGACGATGACGATCGCCTCGTCGATGGATTCCACGATTGCGTGAAAGGTCGCCTGGGCCGACGGCGCAAAGCGCCCCGTGTAAACCACCCACGCGAGCATCGTGATTTCCAAGCCAAACGAGAGAGTGACTACGTCGAGGCCTCCCACGCTCGGAAGGCCGGCGGCCACCGCGCTGCCGCCGATGGCAAAGGGAAGCGCGATGCTAAGGGCGAGTGCGGCGGCAGGGCGGCGCTCCTCCGGTCGGCCCCGAAGGGCCAAGAAGGCCTGCCACCCGATCGCCGGAAACAAGGCGGCGACGAGGACCCCTTGAAGGGGCCAGAAGAGGGGCCCGTAGACGTTCCCGGTTCCACCGGAATGGGACCCAAGCGCCTCGAACAAGATCTTTGTCGGTGTGAGGACCGAAAAGAGGACTCCAACGACGTAGGTCGCTGCGACGCCCTGGGAAAGGAGCCCGTGCCTGAGGGGCCGGGGATAGGCAAAGGCCACATGGACCATTGCCGGGATCGAAAGGCCAATCCCGATGTAGGACGCCCGCAGGAACTGGCCTTTCAACTCGAGGTCGCCCCAGGCCTCGGCAAGGTGCGCTGCCGCGTCGGAGCCGGCGAAGACCGAGACCGCGCCGAAGAAGACGGTAAGGGGAAACCAGAGGCGAGTGCCTCGCAGGCGCGCCGTGAGGACCATCCCAAGGGCGACAGCAAGCGCAAGGACTGCGAGGTCCGCGCCGACCTCCAAGGCGAGGGCCATGTCGACCAAGGTTGCAGGCCCCTTTGTGGAGCCCCGTTCGCGTTGCGGGGTATAAGGTCTCGGCGCCCCGAATCGGCCGGCGCGCATGCCTCCCGGCGGAGGCTACCGGTCCAGGACCTCCGTTGTCCCCGACAGTACCTCGAGGTAGCGCTGGCGCCCGTTCTTCTCCACAAGGAGCCCGGCGCCGACGTCGAGGACGAGCGCGAGCACGAACACCTTCGAGACCTCGCGCACCAAGAGGCGCGAGAGGTCCACCTTCGAGCCGACGCCGACGACGCGCAGCCCCAGGAGCCACTTGCCGGGAGTCTGGCCGCGGAAGAACTCGAAGAGGACCGTGTAGAGGTAGAGCGCAAGACCGCCCGCGGCGCCAAGCTCGAGGGCGCGCAGGGGCAGGGGGCCCAGTGAAAGGGCGAAAAGGGCCACCCCGACGACCGCGCCGTCCAAGATCACGGCCGCCAGGCGCCGGATCCAGAATTCCTGGGCCCCGAGGTCCTTGGCGAGGCTCTCGAGCCCGGAGGTCGCCGACAAGGTGGC
>Ga0209640_10001344_pt1 | contig 20732 bp, 17 predicted proteins | sample RifCSP10_1_FD_184018 | JGI IMG/M metagenome (GOLD analysis project Ga0209640, IMG submission 184018) | Soil microbial communities from Rifle, Colorado - Rifle CSP2_sed 10_1 (SPAdes) (version 2) | ecosystem: Environmental > Terrestrial > Deep subsurface > Rock core/Sediment | place: Rifle...
CCACGCTCAGCGTGGGAATGCATAGCAACATGCAAGGCGTTACGGTGCCCGCCATGGTGCGCTTCGTGCCTCAGCGGCACTCTACAATGAATACTTTCGCAGCGCCGTGTTATACAAAGTGTTAAAAAAAAATAGAAAAAACAGAGCTGCGAATAAATAAATATTTTATAATTAGGCGCCGTATCTAAAAGACGGCCAGTTTGAAAGACAGCTAATAGGAACAACGCGATATGACCACGAACACTGTGCCAACAATTACACCGAATGTTTTCCAAATCAAGGTAACGCTCCAAAACATCGACCCCCCGGTCTGGCGGCGCATCCAAGTGCCGGAAAACATTCCGCTCAGCGAGCTGCATCATATCCTCCAGATGGTTATGGGCTGGGATGGCGGCCACCTGCACGCGTTCCGCGTTGGCAAGGTCACCTACAGCGAGCCCGATCCCTACGGATCTAATGATATGGAAGATGAACGCCGTGTGCCGCTTAACAAGATCGCAGCGAAAGGCGGCACCCTTATTTATGAATATGATTTCGGCGATGGCTGGGAACACGAACTCAAGATTGAAAAGCTACTCCCACTTGAACCGGGTGTGCACTATCCGCGTTGCCTCGAAGGCGAACGCGCCTGCCCGCCCGAAGACTGCGGCGGCCCCTGGCGATACAACTACCTGCTTGAAGTCATTAACGATCCCTCACATGAAGAATATGCAGAGATAATGGAGTGGCTGGGTGTTGAAATTGATCCGGAATACTTTAATGTGGACGAGGTCAATCAAATCCTCGTGAACGGCGGCGTTATAGTTGAACCACCGGTCTTCGACGCGGAAACCCTGGCAACGCTGACACCGGACCACCTGATTGACACCCTGATCGATCACGCAGACCGGGTCCCGCGCAATCTTATCGACGAATGCGCCCGGCGCGGCGACGCCATGCTTGATGCGCTGGAACCCTGGGCCCAACCCGACCGGGAAGAAGAAGAGGACGATGCAGGTTACTGGTGGCTGCGCCTGCACGCCGTGATGATCCTGGGATTAATCCCCGGCGAGCGCGCCGGGCTGCTGTTGTTCGATTACATACGCCACCTGTCGGGCGAGGAAGATGAAGCCTTGCAGGAATGGTTGGGCGGTTACTGGCCGGCGTTGATGCGCAACAAGTCCCGCGCGGTCATTTCCCAGCTGCGGGATTATTGCGAAGACAAGCATATCGACTGGTACATGCGGGCCAACATTCTGGAAGCGGTGATCGCCATGGCGCAAGGTGGAGGCAACGCCGAATTGGACCAGGCGCTCGATTGGGCGGCGCACATCGCCGCCGATGAAAAAGAAGACTGGGACATGCGGCTGGCAACCGCAAACACCCTGCTGGATTTTCCCCGCGAGCGGCATAAAACCCTGTTGCAAGAACTGGCCGCGCGGCAAAGCGGATTGGGCGTGTGGTTCAGCAAGGGTGAAGTTGCGGATGCCTTTGCACGGAGTAAAGACGAACCGGAATGGGATCGTTTCAGCGACCCCTGGAAGTTTTACAACGCGGACGAAATCGGAAAACGCCAACGCCGCTGGCGGGAAGAAGACGCCGTGCAGGGCGACGATGATGACGACTACGAGGATGAAGTGGACGACAACGGCGCATTCTATTTGCCAAAAGGCTCATCCCCCCATTTCGGCTTCGAGCCTTACCAGCGCGAAACACCCAAAGTCGGCCGCAACGATCCCTGCCCCTGCGGCAGCGGAAAAAAATACAAAAAATGCTGCCTCAACAAAGATCTTTAATGAACCTACAAGCCACTAAATATTTCCCAGCCTGTAAGGTGTGCCTCTAGACCGTGAATTATTTTGAAATACCTGTAAAATCATTGAATTATAGATTGGAGCGCAATCTATTCGAGCATAATAAGGTTCCACCAGCTTCAACAATCCATGAGTTATGCAGCAAAATATATGTTAATTTGTAACTGCTCGCCCCCCTTTGCACTTTGCGGTGTTCAGTTACACCCCGGCAAAGCAGCCCGTTGGGGTGCGCGAAGCGAACCCCAACCGAGTCTGGCAGGGTATGTTGCGCAGCAACGCACCATTCCGTGTTCGTGACGGCTGGTGCGTGCGCAGGGTGGGCACCGCCCACCAATAAAGCCTGTCAAAACGCACGAATGGTGGGCGATGCCCACCCTACGCACTGTTAAAGTAAGGTTGCAAAAACAGATTCTAAGCCGCTGATTTAGAGTCAGTGATCGTGCGGCAGTAGCACCGCGGTTATTTAATTGTTATTTAATTAACAACGCAGCTATAAGCAAAGCGCCCGGGATGTTGCATTACATTAGTTGCATTACATTAAATGTTGCGCTAAATGTTGCATTAAACAATGCAGTTAAAGGAAATGATTACTTGATATGGGCGAGTATGCCATCCAGTTCATCGAGACTGTTGTAATGCACAACCAGTTTGCCCTTACCATTATTGGCATGTTGCAATGCAACCTTGGCGCCCAGTTTTTCCCCCAGCTCATCCTGTAAACGTTGAATATTCGGATCAATGGCTTTGTGCATTGCGGTTTTCACCGCAGTGGAATCGCGCAAGTGGTTGACCAGCTGCTCGGTTTCCCGCACGGATAGACCCCGGGCCGCCACGTCGCGGCCCGCCTTGCTTTGCTTGTCGCCTTCGAGCGTCAATAAGGCGCGGGCGTGCCCCATTTCCAGATCACCGTTTTCCAATAGCACACGCACGTCCGGGTTCAAGGACAGCAGCCGCAGCAGATTGGTCACCGCCGCGCGGGACCGTCCCACCGCGTCGGCGGCCTGTTGATGGGTTAATTCAAATTCCTCGATGAGACGCTGCAGGGCGCTGGCTTCTTCGATGGGATTGAGATTTTCGCGCTGGATGTTCTCAATGAGGGCCATGGCGATGGCCGCTTCATCGGGTACGTCACGGATAACCGCCGGTACTTCATGCAGTTCGGCCAGTTGCGCGGCACGCCAGCGGCGCTCGCCGGCGATAATCTCGTAACGTCCGCCATCGATTCTGCGCACCACGATCGGTTGCAGCATGCCCTGCGCTTTGATCGAGTTGGCCAGATCCTGCAGGCTGTCCTGATGCATGTCGGTACGCGGCTGGTATTTGCCGGGTTGGAGCAGGTCAACGGGCAATTCTTTCAAATCACCGGTTTTGGGTATGGGATGAGAGTGTTCGGAAAATTCCTGCAGGCCGTTGGGGCTGATTGTTTGTGTTACATCGGATGTATTCCTGGCGCTTCCTCCTATTCCCCCTAACAGTGCGTCCAGTCCGCGCCCTAATCCACGCTTTTTTGCCACCATACGTTGTTACCTATTCCCGTTATTTTAATTATAAAATTATATCGATGAAGCTTGCGGCTGGCTTTGCGACACGCTTTGTTCACGCCGCACGATTTCCCCCGCCAGCGCCAGGTACGCTTGCGCGCCACGCGACGTCTTATCATAAATCAGTACCGGAACACCATGACTGGGCGCTTCCGCCAAACGGATATTCCTCGGAATCACCGTGCGATACAGCCGGTCACCAAAATATTGTTGTAACTGCTGGGTGACGTCGTAAGACAAGCGGTTGCGCGGATCGTACATCGTACGCAGTAAGCCTTCGATCTTGAGATAAGGATTCAGGTTACTGCGTATTTGTTCAATGGTATTAACCAAGGCGGTTAATCCTTCCAGGGCGTAGTACTCACACTGCATGGGTATCAACACCGATTGCGCCGCAACCAGGGCATTCAATGTCAACATGTTTAAAGACGGCGGGCAGTCGATAATAATGTAATCGTAACGGTCTTCGATGAGCTGGATAGCGGCTTTGAGCTGGCGCTCGCGGTGACTGATACTTAACAATTCCACTTCGGCGGCCGTCAGGTCCGAGTTTGCTGGCAGCAGGTCATAACCCGCTTCTTCAGCGCGGATAATCGCCGACTGAATTTCAGCCTGACCCATCAGCACATCGTAACTGGAATATTGCAGAACCGATTTATCGATGCCGCTGCCCATGGTCGCATTGCCCTGGGGATCCATATCCAATAGCAGCACCCGGCGCCGGGTTGCCGCTAATGACGCGGCCAGATTTACACTCGTTGTGGTTTTCCCAACTCCACCTTTTTGATTAGCGATTGCTATGATTTTTCCCATAGTGTCACGACCACCCAAAGTTGAGATTAATGAAGATATCATCGCACATTTTTTTGGTGATTACCTACTCTATTTAATTCGGATTTCAGGATTTGGCTAGCATGATTTCCACCAGATAACGCTCCGCTTCCAATCCCCAATAATCAATTTTGTGCACCGCTTTGATTTCAAATGATTTTGGTATTTCCGAGATTTCCGCCTCGGGATAGCTGCCTTTCATCGCGAGTATTACCGACTGGGCGCCGCATAATTGTGATGACCAGGACACAATTTGTGAAAGACTGGCCAGTGCTCGTGAAATAACCGAATCGAACGATTCAGCGGGATGATAGTCTTCGGCCCGCGCGCACACCACGTCCACATTACCGAGCTGCAGTTCCGCTTTGGCTTGCTGCAGAAAACGGGTTTTCTTGCGGTTGCTGTCCAGGAGCACAAATTGGCATTCCGGCCTGGCAATGGCCAGTGGTATGCCCGGCAAACCCGCGCCGGCGCCAACATCGATCAGGCGGGCGCCGCGCAGGTAGGGCAGGATCGATAAACTATCGATGATGTGCCGGGTCAGCATCTGCTGCGCATCGCGCACCGCGGTCAGGTTATAAACCCGGTTCCATTTAACCAGCAAGGCAATAAAGGCGAGCAATTGGGATTGTTGTTCCTGCGTTAGCCGCAGGTTAAGCGACTCCAGCCCGCGTTGTAATGGCGCTGCTAATGCTTGTGACCGGATCAAGCGGAATTAATTACCCGTTGCAGTAGCAGTCAGATTGTTCAGCACGTCCGACATTTTTTTCGCCACCTCATCGCGATCCTTGATGCCATGACGGCTGGCAATGTAAAAAGGATCATTGTAACTTAACCACACCTGGCCTTTTTCATCCTCCCAGGCCAACGCTTTCAGTGGCAGATCAATACCGGCGGTTTGCTGGCTGGTGAAAAACTGGGTGCCGAGTTTGGGATTACCAAATAACAATAGCTCGGTCGGGCGCAAGGGAATATTCACTTTGGCGCCTTGTGCGCTGTGATTCCAGCGCAATGCGACTGCAATTCCTTTTTCCTTAAGCGCGGCTTCGAGCCGGTCCAATGTTTCGGAAGTGCTGTATTTACTCTTTTTGGTAAGCAACCCATTATCTGCCGATGCAGCTGCCGATGCGGCCGTTGCGGCAATGAAAAATAAAAACATCACTATCATGGTAACGATTGAATTGAGACGCATGCGGACCTCCTGGAAGCGTTTTTGGTGTTATTCGATTTAATCCCGCGCCATGATCAGCCGGGCAATAGCCGTACGTGTTACAAGAGAGATTAAACAACCGCTGGTTCAACCGGCGCGTTTTTTCATATGCACCAATAGCAATGAGATGGCCGCCGGTGTGACGCCGGATATCCTGGAAGCCTGGCCGACGGTCGCGGGCCGGTGCTGCTGCAATTTTTGCCGCACCTCGTTGGATAAACCGCTGACCGCACTATAGTCCAGGTTGCCGGGTAATTTCAATGTTTCATTGCGCCGGTGACGATCGATTTCTTCCTGCTGGCGGCTGATATAACCCGCATACTTGGCCTGTATCTCGACCTGCTCCGCCACCACCGGATCCACCGCCGGTTGCCCGGTACCCGCCAGCGACATCAAACCGCCGTACGTTACACCGGGCCGTTTTAACAACTCCGACAAGCGCGCTTCACGCGCCAGGGAAACCCCCAACACCTTCGCCACGGCCTCGCCGTCACACTGTCCCGGCCGCAAAAAAGCGCCCTGCAAGCGCTGCTGTTCCATTGCGATGGCGTCGCGCTTGCGGTTGAAATAATCCCAGCGCGCATCGTCAACCAGCCCCAATCTGCGGCCGGTTTCCGTGAGACGCAAATCCGCGTTATCTTCGCGCAACAGCAAACGGTACTCGGCACGGCTGGTAAACATGCGGTACGGTTCCTGGGTGCCCCGGGTAATTAAATCATCGATCAGTACACCGATGTACGCTTCATCGCGTTTCGGCGACCAGGACTCCTGGTCATTCACAAAAAGCGCGGCATTCAATCCCGCGATCAAACCCTGCGCCGCCGCTTCTTCATAACCGGTGGTGCCATTGATTTGCCCGGCAAAAAACAAGGCATTGATGTGCTTGGTTTCCAGGGAAGGTTTCAATCCGCGCGGATCAAAGTAGTCATATTCAATGGCGTAGCCCGGGCGGGTGATGTGCGCATTTTCAAATCCCTTCATGGAGCGCACCAGGGCGTGCTGTACGTCAAAGGGCAGGCTGGTGGATATGCCATTGGGATACACTTCGTGCGTGGTCAGGCCTTCGGGTTCGATAAAAATCTGGTGCGAGGTCTTATCGGCGAAGCGCACCACCTTGTCTTCAATGGACGGGCAATAACGCGGACCCGTGCCTTCGATGACGCCGGTAAACAGCGGTGAGCGGTCCATGCCGCCGCGGATAATGTCATGCGTGCGCTCATTGGTATGGGTGATGTGGCAACTGACCTGGCGCGGATGTTCGCCGGCGTGTCCCAGGAAGGAAAACACCGGCACCGGATCATCGCCGGATTGTGCTTCCAGCTGGCTATAGTCAATCGTACGCGCATCGATGCGCGGCGGCGTGCCGGTTTTCAGCCGGTCGACGCGAAACGGCAGTTCGCGCAGGCGCGCCGCCAGGGTTTTGGACGGTGGATCGCCCGCGCGCCCGCCTTCATGATTGGACAGGCCGATGTGAATCCGGCCCGCCAGGAATGTGCCCACGGTCAGCACCACCGCCTGCGCTCTAAAGCATAAGCCCATCTGGGTGCGCACACCGGTTACCCGGTCGTTGTCGATAATCAGGTCGTCCACCGCCTGCTGGAAGATCTTGAGGTTGGGCTGGTTCTCCAGCAGGGCGCGAATGGCCTGTTTATATAAAACCCGGTCAGCCTGGGCGCGCGTCGCACGCACGGCAGGACCCTTGCTCGCATTGAGGCGGCGAAACTGGATGCCGGCCCGGTCAGCCGCGCGCGCCATGGCGCCACCCAAGGCGTCAATTTCCTTGACCAAATGCCCTTTGCCAATGCCGCCGATCGCGGGATTGCAGGACATCTGACCCAGGGTTTCAATGTTGTGGGTTAACAGCAAGGTGTTAGCGCCCAGCCGGGCCGCCGCCAGCGCGGCTTCGGTGCCGGCGTGGCCGCCACCGATCACAATGACCTGAAATTTCTCGTCGTAAAACATAAGCCTATGAATTTTACATCGAAATAAGCGCGCATTTTACGCCCCCGGCGGGCGTTCGCCAATCTATTTTCGCGGTGTTCAAATAGCGTGTAACACCGCGCCGTCCATTGGCTGTAACCATCGCAAGTTATACTAGGACAACACTCCGGCTTCGTAACCCTACAAGAAAAAGTGCACAAATTTGTAACATATACCATATACAGTGTATTTTTCGGTTAATGTATGCACTATAGCAGAGACAATGACAAGCAATGGATAAACTTGCCAAACCCAACGCCAATGCCAACGGGTCACCGGCTGACACGCCGCCGGTCAACAATCCCAATGTAGACTTTCACGGCGCTTCCATTGTGACCGAATCCGGTAAGGAAATTCCCATTACCGAACAAATGCTGCAGAAAACATTCATTGCGCTGATTAACGCCTGGGAAAAGTCCCGGCGCATGCGGCAGCCGTCGTAAAAACTCAGCGGGAATTACCGTGGTAGGCTTCCTGGTTGGCGCCGATTTGGGGCATTTAAGATTCGTTCTGAACGGAATAATTCCTTGCAGGAAACCTTGCCGCGATTTTACCGCGCCGCATACTAAAAAACGCGCTTGCATGCCGGACACCACTCTCCTTCATGCAACCGCGCGTTCTATGCACGGTAACCTCAACTGCCTGCTGGCTTCGTTAAACTTTTATATTAGGGTTATCTATATAGGATTATCCAGGTTGGTTTCGAAATCCTCACCCGGATGCTCGACTTCAATACCCAGATAGGCATTTTTGTTGTCCTCGTTTTCAAAATAAATTTTCAACGCGCTTTCCCCTTCTCCCTCCACCACAAACGGATGCGCATCAGGATTGGGGATGTCGACTAAGGTGATCGGGTCGGTTGTAGAGATAATCACGGTATCCTCCTGAAGATACGTCCCCTGGCACGCTTTCAGGCGTATACTTTCAGGCATATAAAAAGAGATTTACATCTGGTCCACTTTTAACCGTTACAGCTAACAGTTAATTCCCTCGCATTCCCCAACGCTTTGCACTCTTAATGGTGATTGTTATGGTGATGGTAACCCTTTCTATACGCCCTCCGGCAATTCACATTCATTGTTTAATTTCACCCCTTGTTTAATTCCACCGCGGCGGATGAAAGCCTGTCAGGGCTGGCGGCATAGTATCATATGACTGCAACGATCAGTTTTTCCTTCACCCTATAGCCAGATTATAGTAAAAGTCATTTGGAGCACCCGGCTGATTTACAAATTCGCACGGGGTTTTTTGACGTATATCAATTATTGTTATACAAAAACTGGCACACAAAAACGAGAGGATTGCCGGGATGTTCACCGCCCCGGGCACAGCCGGAGCAAGGCCTTAAAGGCTGTCAACCAAGGCTTGCGAAAAAGCCCTTACCCGGGATAACGACAAATTGGCGACCGCGATATAGCGCACGGAATCCTTCACCCAGGTGCACAAGCCGTCGGCGCCGGCAGGCACACGGCAGGCCAAAGCGGAATTCACAGCCGGCTCTAAGTCAGGCGCGATAAATAAGGTGATATTTTGCTGGTTTTTATTGGCGAAAATATTGGTGATCGCGTAGCTGAGCATGGTTGGCACGATGATCACCCGTTGATGCTCGAAACCTTCCACTTGCGCATCAGCAAGATTCATTTGCCGCCCCATTCTGGCTGAAAGCCATTGCATGGATTCGGCGATACTGACCGCCGGGGTTCCGGCAACGTTTTGGCTCTGTTGCGAATAAAGGATATGCGCGTCAATCGCCAACTGTTCGACCTTTTCCACCGAAATAACATTGGCTGGCCGTCCGGACAACGAAGAGATTGAGCCGCCAATTACTAAACCAACAACCAGCAAAATTGCGCCGCCGATGGTCATGCGGTTTTCAGGAGAGGCCTTCTCCAGCATGCCGGAAATTTTTTGCTGGTATCCGTTAAACCGGGATAGCGCGGCGCCATAGGGCACAATGCGCTGATCAACATGTCCTGCATCGCCAACCCGCTCAGCACCAGCAACGGCCGCTATTTGCGACAACTTCTGTTTGTAAAGCCTGAGTGTCTCGCCAATGGCGCGTGATAGCCCTTCCGGCCGGGCTTCCCGCTCAACGCCCGTACTTAATTTGGCGGGTATGGATCCCGCGTTTCTTTCGGCTGACGATTTGGGTTGTGATGATTTAAGAATGTTAATTTTAAACGCCGCCAATATCCGGGTGAAATCCGGAAATGGCAGTTTTCCATTTTGGGCCAGCGCATTTTTCACGCCGGCAATACCGTTTTTAACCGCGCTTAAAACCGTATCCGCCTGGTGCTTGATGCGCAGCACAGGGCTGCCAAAGAGTGTTTTATCCCGCGGATTAAACTTACCGGATACTTCCTCAAACTGCCTGACCACCTCGCTGACTTCAAAGTCCAATTCCGTTCTGTCTTCCGCAAAAAATTCCGCCACAACGTCCTGCGTCATTGGTTCCGGGCCGCTGGCAATTTCATCCAGTTGTTCCACGATTTCGTCAATGGGAAACTCCGGAGCGCCAGCCGCGCCGCCGGTTGGCTTCATTAACCGGCGTTCTGTTTTTGCTTTGTCTTTTAATTTAGCCTGCGCATTAGCTGCAATGGCCGCCGGGCCGCTTTTTGCCGCACGAACCCTGGCAAAATCCACCGCGTTTGGCTGGTTAAATCCGGAATGCCGGATAATCCCGGCAGCGGGCTGTTGCGCTTCCAGTGGTTGCAACGCCAGCGGCTCAGAGGATTCAAAAGCATCCAACACTCGTTGGCGCTTTTGCGCAACTGTTTGCTCCGCGAGTAGTTTTGCAATAATCTGCTTTGCCGTAACCGGCTTCGCCGGAACTGGCTCCACCGGTACGGGTTCCGCCGAAACAGTGGGTTCTTCTTCCAGCGTAAGCTCAAGCTCGTCGAACGCCGAAAACTGATCGGATTGTTCCAGCGGCACCGTTTCAATTTGCTGTGCCGCGGTTTCAGCACCGGCGCTGTCCGCTAGGGAATGTTCAGCACCGGCAGGCTCAACAAAGAATTGTTGCAAGCTTGTTGGGTGAGCGGCCGATGCTGAACCATGGCTGCCGGTCGCCGGGGATTCCAGTTCCGATGCGCCAAGCCCGCTTGGCGTCGTCAACTCATCAATGCTGCGCAATGGCTGCGATGCCGATCCATACGCTGAATGTTCTTCGTCGCCAGGAATTTCCGGCGGACTCCCGCTGATCGTGTTGGGCATGGCGGCGGAAGCATATTCCGCCGGGTTCTGCTCACTCTCCAGGCTGAGGGCGGCAAGTTCTGCAAATTCATTGGCATCCATCAGATTTTCGTCGCGAAGCTCCGGCGCCGAGGCGAACGGATCCAGCGGCAAACCAATCTCGGCGTTTAGTCCGGTACTTGCGCCGCTGTTGTCATCCTGTGCATGGTCAAACTGCGGGAAATCCTGCGTATCGTCATGGCATTCACCGTTGATGCCGTATAACGCCAGGTAATACAGGTCATCCGGCACATCCTCTTCAACGATGGGATCAAAAACCTCGCGCAACCGCTCATTGATAACCTGGCATTGCTGTATTTCCACCAGTTTCCGTGGAATACCGTCGAGCTGAGCTTCGACCTGGATATACTGATCCTCGCTCAGCTGCTCGTCGATAAAAGCATGCAAACTTTCAGTAGACAATTTATCGGACAGCAGGATCATTGCACGGCCCTTAACTCAGCAAAATCATCCAGAAATAAGCGCTGGATGAGAAACTTTCTGGCGCTGTTCAGCCGTAGAATAAGGGTGCCGATGGGCACGCTTAAAATCTGGCTGGCTTCCTCATAAGTAAATCGTTCCAGGCTCACCAGTAAAAACGTTTCTTTTTGCTCGGCCGGCAATTGGGCGAGCGCGGTCACGATATCAATATCATCCGGATCAATATCTTCCAGTAGCGCCATGTCTATTGTGTCGATATTCAGCACCTCATTATCAGGATGGTTGTCCACTTGCTTGCGTGCTTCCAGCGCAATGTTATGCAAAATGGAGAATAGCCAAATCGCAATATCAGTGTCGTCTTGTAGAAAGTTTATCAGTCCATGCGCGCATTCAATCGTGTGTTGCACCAGCGCGTCACCACTCACCGCATCGCCGGTATAGGCGCTGGCGTAGCGTCTTAAATAAGGAATGGTGTCGGCAAAAGATTGCTGGTAGTTATCCATATTGATATCTGTCACAACGTTTGGTCAAAAAAATAAACCAGGCGCAGGCACTGGCTGCAACCACCGGCAATCAATACTACGCCAAGCCCCGATTGTCTTAGTATATGTTAGCAAATCAATTATTCAGAAAAATCCTAACATTGCGTAGGTAAAAGAATAGCATGCGCGCTACCTGGCTTGTCTATTAATTAATCCGCGGAATTTTGCTATTTTGACATCCGGTATTTCTTATCATCAAACTTAATACATCATATATATGTTATTTGTATTTCATATTAAAGCGGCTGATCACGCCGGGGATTACGTTAGTTTGTTGAGACACTTTTACCAAGCTATGCTGCTGACTTTGGTATTTCGTGAAAAAACAACGGAACAGAATCAACCGGGCTCAGGCACAGGTCAAACGGTGCAAGGTGACTTCCGGCAGGCAATTAAACCGCACATCCACGATCGACGTACCAGATCCCGCCGACGTGTAACCATGCATGTCCCGGTAACGCCACGCGCCTTTACCCATATAGCGCGGGCATTTGGAATCCAGCGTGACGGGTATCCCGCCAGGCAGGCAAATCTGGCCGCCATGGGTATGGCCACAGAGCATTAAATTAAATCCGGCATAGGCAACCTCGCGATAAATTTCCGGGGTATGGGACAACATCACTGAAACCGCATCCGGCGGAACGTTTTGCTCGGCTTTGGCAATGTTTTCCACCCGGAAATAATGCGCATCGTCGACGCCGCACAGGTGAATTATTTCTCCCTGGCATTCGATTGGCGCCGATTCATTCAGCAACATTTGAACCCCATAGGATTCGAGATCAGGAACCATGGTGATACTGTCGTGATTACCCAATACGCCATACATCGGCGTTTTGACGGCCTGCGTGACACGCTGCATACCGTCCATGGCGGCGGCTATTTCACCGTAGGTCTTGGCGCGGTAATCTCCCGTCAGCACGCAGAGATCATAGTTAAGGGACGCAATGGTTTTGATCAGCGCAGCCGTCGCCGCATCGTACATATCGACATGCAGGTCACTCAGGTGCAAGAGCGTAAAGCCCTCAAACTGTTCGGGCAATGCAGCGATACTCACGGTATTTTCGCGCACCTGAATATTGCAGGCGTTGCGCCGGCCACGGCGGTACATGCCGCTCAGGCGGATGATGTGCCTGATGAGGGAATGGGTGCTGTACCAGTTCTCGGGATGAAAAAAATTAAATCCCTTGCCGAACACCTGCTGCCCTTTTTCCGACTCGATACCGAGCCGTTGGCGGGCATGGGTAACGCCCAGGCGTTTTTCCAGTAAAGTCTGGATGTCTTGCGTCATAAGCAGCCGTAACCAGTATCGATAAAATCCATTGGGGAGCGCGCATTATCGGCCACCCACCCCAGCGCCGCAAGTTGCCGGGAACCATGGCGGTGAATTGGGTGTGCGCCTAACGGCAGTCATTGACGTTGATCAACGTTAATTCAATCTGGTTATGTTAAAAATTCAGCATGGTGTAAGCTGTAAAAAGGATGGGATTGGAAATCTTCAGACTGAATTATTATCGCTATTAATCAAATAGTTACGAAGTAATTGCAGGAAGAATCGTAGCAGTCAGAACTTAGGCACAGCAGCAAGCATGCCCCAACCCGCCGTTATCACATCAAGCAGGTACTGAATGACAAGCACAAACATCGAATTTAACCCGGCACTGATCCGGCGCTACGACAAGGCCGGCCCGCGCTATACCTCTTATCCCACCGCCGTCCAGTTTCAGGAAAACTTCGGCGAACCGGAATACCGGCAGGCCGCCGAGGCCAGTAATGTTGCGCACCGCCAGGGCCAAGCCCGGCCGCTATCGCTTTATTTCCACCTGCCGTTTTGCAGCAAGGTGTGTTTCTTTTGCGGTTGCAGCAAGGTAGTCACCAAATTCCGGGACCGGGCTGCTCCTTATTTAACGCGTTTGCATCAGGAGATCGCGCTGCAAGCCCGGCTGTTTGATAACGGCCGCCAGGTGGATCAATTGCACTGGGGCGGCGGCACTCCCACGTTTATCAGCCACGCGGAGATGCAGGCCTTGATGGCGCAAACGCGCCGGCATTTTACCTTGCACGATGACGACAGCGGGGAATATTCCATCGAAATCGATCCCCGGGAAATCGATGGCGAAACGCTTGGCGTTTTGCGCCAATTAGGTTTTAACCGCGTCAGCCTGGGCGTGCAGGATTTTGACCCCAGGGTGCAAGCGGCGGTGAACCGCATCCAACCGGAGGCGCAAACCATGGCGGCGATTAGCGGCGCGCGCGCGCTCGGTTATAAATCCATTAGTGTGGATTTGATTTATGGCCTGCCGTTGCAAAGCGTGGCCAGCTTCAACGCCACCCTGGACAAAATCATCGATCTGAGTCCCGACCGGCTATCGGTCTTTAATTACGCGCATTTGCCGCAGATGTTTAAGCCGCAGCGCCGCATTAACGCCGCAGACCTGCCCTCGCCCCAGGAAAAACTGGTAATACTTCAGCAAGCCATCGATAAGCTGACAAGCGCCGGTTATGTCTACATCGGCATGGATCACTTTGCCAAACCCGATGATGAACTCGCTGTCGCGCAACGCGAAGGCAAGCTGTACCGGAACTTCCAGGGTTATTCCACGCACGCTGATTGCGACCTGATCGCGATGGGCATTACCGCCATCGGTAAAGTAGGCAACACCTTCAGTCAAAATGTGAAAACACTCGACCAATATTATGCTTGCATTGATGCGGGGCACTTGCCTGTCTACCGCGGACTGGCCTTGTCGGATGATGACCTGCTGCGGCAACAGGTGATTTCCGAACTCATTTGCCATTTCGGGTTGCGCATACCCGCGATCGAACAGGCGTACGGAGTGGTGTTCGCAGACTATTTTGCCACGGAGCTGCGGGAACTCAGCGCCATGCAGGACGATGCTTTAGTGGAACTAAGCCCGGAACGGATTACGGTGTATCCCGCGGGACGCCTGCTGATCCGCAATATTTGCATGGTGTTTGATAAATATTTGCGCCAGCAAGCCCGGCAGGCTTATTCGAAAGTCATTTAAAACCGGTAACAAAAACTCGCGCTGTTCTCATTGCTTATACGTTACCGAGCATGATGGTTCGTGGCAGCGAAGGTATCCACAGCGCGCAAAAACACATTCAGGGATTCATGAAATGCGGCGCACCAAATAAAAAGGGGGCGAAACGCCCCCTTCATTCAATTGCTGTTAACTTAATCGTGGTTCTAGAAAAAGCCTGACATGGCGTACGCGGTCTTTTGAAACATGATCGGCTGTGCTTCCACTATATCCAGGTTGGCCTTGTTGGCCGTGGTGACGATCCGGGTGCGGTATTCCTTCTGGTTGCTAGCTTCGGAAACCCGCTGGGTGCTGGCGCCCGCATCCGACACCTTGGCGCTGATCTGGGTGTCCTTACGCACGATAACACCCGCTTTGGTTTTTTCCTTGATTTGCACATCGGCGATGAGCATGTAAGTTACGTCCTGCACAAACGCGTTGGCCGCGGTTACGCCTAGCGTTCCCAGTAAGGCGCCGCCCACGGTGCCGGTCGCGCTTCCCGTCCGGCTGGCTCCAACAACGCCGCCGGCCACCGCGCCCGCCGCCCGGTCACCCACATAACCTTGCGCCAGGGCTCTTTCCGCCGCTGTCGGGCTGGCTTTTTCCAGGGATATCACGAATATATTCATATGGTACTGCGCCGCATCGGGGTCATCAGTAACCTTGTAACCATTGATATTATTTCCAAATTCGTTCATGACATGCTGCCTGAATACCGCGCGGTCGAATTCCATGACACCGCTGCGGATATCCACGTATACCGTCCGCAATTCCCTTTTAACCGCGTCGACAAAAATTGCGGTGCTGGTTTTTGTTTGCACGTCAAGGTTACGCTTGGCGATCGAAGTTTCAACCGCGGCACAACCAATAAATAAACTCATCACTGCCGCTATCGCACTTAATTGAACTACATGTTTTAGACTGGACATTTTAAAACTATACATTGTGATTCCCCTTTGTATTTACGAATTAATAAAGACCATGCTACTAATTTCTTATTACTGCCAGGTTATGGATACGGGTAGTACCGGCCATGATAACGATGATAATAACTGCAATTACGGTACTCGTGCCAGGAATAACGCAACAAATCGTGGCACGTATAACCGGCGCGCCAGTGGGTGCCGGTATACTCGGGTGGCTTGAGGTTCTTTTTCATGGCATCTTGAATATAAGCCTCCACCTTTTCAGGTTGCTCCGCGAAAAACTCCTGCGACATCACTTCTTCGTTAAGCCGCTTTTGCATTTCCGCCATTTCCGCATCCTGGTCCGCCGCCAACACCGGCAAACTAAACACCAGCGCCAGCAGCGTTCCGATTAACAAGTTTAATAGGTTTTTCATGAGACCCTCACTTTTGAATAACTTCACGACGTTAATTAACAACAGTTGAACACATGGAACATACTATTTATTTCATCGTCTCTTTCCAAAAATTGCCGGCAGGTTTTTCGTTCTACCGTAACTACCGTATTCTAATTGAGTGTATTGAAATCAGCCAAGCCCCGTATAGTTAAGTGCAACAGTCGCACAAATTTTCAAAAAACACGCAAATACAAATAGTTATGCGGATTGCGCACGCTGATTGCTCATCTGTGACACATTCACAGCCTGATCAAATCCAGTTCTTAATTTTTTAGTGGGACAAACCGGGATTCCCGGCAAATTTTTTTCACACATTTTAGGTTCAAGCCGAACTCATTAACGTATTGCCTGCTCATAACGAGTTCGTCCTCTCTCCCCGTCCGGAACTCAACCAGCGTGCGCATTCTTGTTTGGGCCGGGCGGGTTGTCAAGATTAGCGGTATCGGGTGGCGCTCGCGATTTTGCCAAGCCAATCACCGTTCCGCTGGCGGGATCATGGTAGGAAATATGCATCGAATGAGTGATTTTGGATCAGGATAGCTCGCGGGCAGTCAGCTTCAACAACACCGGATACAATTATGAAAGCACAACAACATGTTACGGTCATAGATCTGGAAAACGATATCGATAACATCAAAGCCTCTATTGATAAAGTGGTCGAAAACGCCAGCCAGGTGATACTCGGCAAGCGGCACGAGATTCGGCTGGCATTGGCTTGCCTATTGGCCCGCGGCCATTTGCTCATCGAGGACCTGCCCGGTGTCGGAAAAACCACACTGGCCCATGTGATGGCGGCCATACTGGGCCTGCACTCCAACCGGGTGCAATTCACCAGTGACCTGTTACCGGCGGATATTCTGGGTGTTTCGGTGTTTAACCGGGAAACCAACGGCTTCACCTTTCATCCGGGACCGATATTTTCCCAGGTAATCTTAGCGGACGAAGTCAACCGCGCCACCCCCAAGGCGCAAAGCGCGCTGCTGGAAGCGATGGAAGAACAGCAGGTCAGTATTGAGGGCGCCACCCGCCCCCTGCCCCAGCCATTTTTTGTCATCGCCACGCAAAATCCATTTCACCAGATTGGCACCTTCCCGCTGCCGGAATCACAATTGGATCGTTTTCTGATGAAAATCAATCTCGGCTACCCCAACCATGAAGCGGAACGCGCCTTGTTGACCGGCCGCGACCGGCGGGAAATGCTTGCGCATATCAAACCCAGCCTGACCACCGCGGAATTGCTCTCGATACAGTCCACGGTCAAAGAAATCCATGCCGCGAGTGATTTGCTCGATTACCTGCAAGCGATTATTGATTTCACGCGCCGCTCTACCGGTTATGCATTTGGCTTGTCACCGCGTGGCGGCCTGGCCTTGCTGAACAGCGCCAAGGCATGGGCCTTGATGGATGGCAGGGATCACGTGTTACCGGAAGATATTCAGGCCGTGCTGCCGCATGTTGTCACCCACCGCTTGCGGCTCTCCAAGGATGCCAGTGACACGGGCGCCGATTCCATCGCCGAGCAATTGCTCGCGATACCGATCCCCTGAGCAGTGGCTCGCAACGGTATAACGTATGTGGTCTAAACTGACTTTGCCACTGGAGCACTTCAACCTGGACCGGTTTTTCGGCGGCGAGGGGCCGTTTAACGCCCCGCTGATTTTGGCGCAACGGCGGATCTTCATCCTGCCCACGCGGCAAGGTGTGTTGTTTGCGATTGTATTGTTCGTGATGCTGATCGGTTCGATCAACTACAACAACAGCCTGGGTTACCTGCTGACATTTTTACTGGCCAGCGTGGCGGTGGTTTCGATACTGCATACCTACCGCAACCTGTTGTCACTCAAAGTCTCGACCGGCAACATCATCCCGGTGTTTTGCGGCGATAAAATCAAGATTCCGGTCGTCATCGACAACAGCGGCCTGCCGGAGCGGTTTGCCATTCAGGCGGAACTGACCGGCGAACGCATCAAATCCTGCGATGTCGCCCAGGACGGTTGGGCGTCGATCAGCCTGCCGCATAAAACGCAATCCCGCGGCATGCACCCGATACCCCGCATCACTATCAGTTCCGTATTTCCGCTTGGGCTGTTCCGCGCGTGGTCGCAGGTAAGATTAACCAGTACTTACCTGGTTTATCCCGCGCCCGCCGGTAAAACCGAACTCCCGTATCAGTTAAACGAAGAGCAACAACAATTGCGCGGTTACCACAAAGGCACGGACGATTTCGCCGGCTTGGATACCTATGCGCCGGGAGACCCGCTGGGACATATTCACTGGAAAGCCTACGCCAGGGAACAGGGACTCTACACCAAAAAATTCGGCGGTAATAATGAGCAGGAATTGTGGCTGGATTGGCGCGTACTCGATGGTTTGGACACGGAACAAAAACTCAGCCAGCTCGCTAAATGGGTGCTGGAAGCGGACCAAACCGAAATGAACTATGGCTTATGGCTGCCGGGAAACCGTATTATTCCCAGCTTGGGCCCCATGCACAAACAAAAATGCCTGAAAGCGCTGGCATTGTTCCACGATTCTGTTGCGTGAGACGGTGTAATGAATAGTCTCGCACAACGCTTCCAGCAAGCTGACCCGGCCATACTCTGGCTGTTATCAGGCATCGTGTTTATTCTTGCCCCTCACGTTATTTACCAGCATCACTTATTAATCTTATTCATCGGCTGCCTGCTGCTCTGGCGCCTGGGAATAGAGCTGCAATATATCCGGCAGCCTCCCGGCTGGCTTGCCACGGTACTGGCCATATCGACTTTTATCGGCATCACTTATGGATATCAAACGGTGTTTGGCCGTGACGCCGGCGTGGCATTACTGGTAACCATGCTGAGTTTAAAGTTGATGGAAATGGGCACGCCGCGGGATTTTCTGGTGGCGGTGTTTTTAGGTTATTTCGTGGTGATCACCGGCTTTCTGTTCAGCCAAAGCGTCTTTGTTGGCCTGTTAATGACTACAGCCGTATTTTTACTGACTACGTCCCTGGTTGCCTACCACCGCAGCGTGCGCAACTTCAATTCGCAATTCAAAAGCGCGAAACTGGGCATTAACCTGCTATTTCAGGCCATTCCGCTCGCCGTGCTGTTGTTTGTGCTGTTTCCCAGGGTGCCCGGGCCTTTATGGGGCCTGCCGGAACAAGGTTCTTCCGCGTCCACCGGTTTATCCAATTCAATGGCGCCCGGCCAGATCACCGAACTGGCGTTCGACAACTCCGTGGCGTTCCGGGTTGAATTCAAGGGCAAGGCGCCGGATGCGGCACAACTTTATTGGCGCGGACCGGTATTCACCTATTACGACGGATTTATGTGGCAGGAGCTGTCCAACAATTCCCGTAAATTTTTTGGCTCGGAGTGGGTTAGCGAATTACCTCCCGTGCCCCAGGTCAAGATGAGCGAAGGGATTAAATACAGCGTGATGCTGGAACCGCATAACGCCAGCTGGTTGTTGGCGCTGGACCTGCCAACACTTTACCCGAGCACGGGCTACCTGACGCAAAATTACGAACTGCTGTCCGATGAGCCGGTGAAAAAGCTGCTGCGTTATGAAGTGACTTCACATTTGAACTACAAACTCAGCCCGGAAGCACCGCCAAGCAACCGGGTTTATCGTCAAATCCCGCAGTTTGTCGGCCAGCAAGCCCGCCAACTGGTGCAGGAGTTACAGGAAAAAATTCACGCCGGCCAGCCCTATGACCGGCAAATAGTAGACCTGATACTTAATTACTTTCGCACCGAACCGTTCTACTATACGCGCACGCCACCGGCCATGCTGGACCGGCCGATTGACCAATTTTTATTTGAAGAACGCCGGGGTTTTTGCGAACACTACGCTTCCGCGTTTGTGGTGCTGATGCGGGCCGCCGGCCTTCCGGCGCGCGTTGTTACGGGCTATATGGGCGGCGAATTCAATACCATTGGCAATTACTTTATTGTCAGGCAGTCGGACGCCCATGCCTGGGCTGAAGTCTGGCTGGAAAACCAGGGCTGGGTGCGGTTTGATCCCACCGCGGTGATACCACCGCACCGCGTCGAACAAGCGCAGTATCGCGACCGGTTCCGGCGCTCCACGGGAGAAAATGCCGGAGAACAAAGCTGGTTTGCCGCTTCAATTAAACGTTTTAAATTTATGTGGGATAACGTCAATCACAACTGGAATGACTGGGTCGTCGGCTATACCCCGAAGAAACAACAAACTTTTCTGGATAAACTTGGGTTAAAAGATTTCTCCTGGAGCAGCCTGATCGTTATTTTATTTAGCGGGTTGGCCTTGCTTATCGCCGCCATCGCCTGGCACTTGTCCGGGCGTTCGATTCGTAAACCTAACCATGCGCATTTGATTTTCCGCCGCTTCTGCAGGAAGCTGGCGCGCAAGGGATTCCGTTACTCGCCATCGGAGACCGCGCATAAATTCGCGCAGCGCGTTGCGGAAAAACGCAGCGACATCGCCGCGCAGGTGGAGGAAATCGCCGGGCTGTATAATCAGGTGCGTTACGCCAAGGCGCCGTCCGCGCAATCCCTGCAGGTGCTGGAACAACGGGTCAAGCAATTCAAACCCTAGCCCGCATTTCTCACCAAGCGGCCGCTAACGATCAAGAATAGACGAAAAAACAAACGACTATGCACTATGCGCCAATAACACACAGTTCAGTCCACTGGCCTATCGCGGTTCAGACTGGTCTTCGCGTCCGTAGGCTTGCTCTTCACTCAAGCCATAGCTACGGCTATGACTTTCGCTCCAGAGCGGCGCCTAC
>Ga0209640_10001345_pt1 | contig 20715 bp, 14 predicted proteins | sample RifCSP10_1_FD_184018 | JGI IMG/M metagenome (GOLD analysis project Ga0209640, IMG submission 184018) | Soil microbial communities from Rifle, Colorado - Rifle CSP2_sed 10_1 (SPAdes) (version 2) | ecosystem: Environmental > Terrestrial > Deep subsurface > Rock core/Sediment | place: Rifle...
CCCGACTCGATCAACGTGCGAATCGCATATTCTTCGCCGCCAAGTGTGTCGGTCTCCGCCGGTGACCCGACGCCGCTGCTCACGAGATCGGCCGTGACGTGTTCAGGCAGCGTGCTGGCCACCACTCGATCCGCCACCACAATCACGACATCCGCGCTTGCCAGCGCGGCCAGCTCCCGCGCGTAGTTGGCGTCGAGGCTGGTGCCGAGCACGAGGGCCCCGATGTCCCGGTCGACCAGGCGAAGCGAGGCGCCCGAGATCCGGAAGGCTCCCTGCGGCAGCGCCACGATGCCCTGGAAGGTGGACGACCCGCCCGCCAGGCCGACATCCTGATGCTGCGGCCACCGTTCGCGTGACGGCCCGGCGCTCACGAAGATGTGTCCCGTGGCATCGACAATGGCGAGCGCATCGACGCGCGTCAGCGCGGCCAGCTTTTCCGCCTCGAGCGCGACGGTGCCGCGCAGTGAGATCTCCTGCTCGGACGACAGGCCGGCAAAGCGACTCTCGGTGAAGTAGGTGTCGAGCGCCGCCTTCAGCGTCGGGTTTTCCGCGAGCGTGGCAATGGCCGCGAGCTCCTGCTGCTGCCGCCGCGCTTCGAGCGCCGTAAAGACCCGCTCGGCCACGCTCAGCTTCCCAATCTCGGCGGCACGAGCCCGATCGCGCGCGTCGACCGTCAGCACGGTGAAGACAACCGAGAGAATGATCGCGACGGTGATGAACGTCACCGTGAGCGTCCGGGCGACGAGCCGCGGGGGCCTTCTCACTTTTCAGGAACGGGCAGCGTGAAGTCGGTCTCGATCGGCCGTCCCGACTCGACGCGCAGGTTCACCGTCGTGTCGCCGAGCCGTTCGTGCCACGCGGTGATCTGCTGCTGGCCCGCCGGCACCGCGTCGAGCGCCCACTGTCCCGCCTCGTCCGGCACGGCAAACCAGGGATGATCGAACACCATCACCGTGGCGCTCATGTGCGAGTGGATCTCGCAGAAGACCCTCACCACACCGGCCCGGTCGAACCGGACGCGCCGCGTGTCGCCGCGCGGGTAGCGGCCCAGGTTGAAGTTCCTGGCGCGCGACAGCGAGAACACGTTGTGGTAAATGGGATCGTCGTTCGGAAACGCGACCTCGGAGCCGACCGTCACCGCCACGACGCGCGGGGTGAACGCTTCGTTGCGCTGGCGGATGGCCACCCGCATGGGCGCGACATCCTGGGGCCTCGCGTTGCGGAGGTAGACGACGACGTTGCGCCGCTCGGACTCGGGGGCCAGCGCGGGCGCCGCGACCGACCGTGTCGGGTACGCGGTCGTCGGCCGCCGCGTCGAGATCGGGATGCCGATTTCCACGCGCCCTCGAATGACCGCACGCTCCTGCCCCGCGATCCCGCTCGGGGCGGGGCCAGTCGCGCTCATCGCCAGGAGCCCCGCGATCGCCGGCAGCAGCCTCGCGCCCCGCACCCGATAACGCATGCCGTGCATTCTAGTGGAAGGTTATAGTGAATATCGTCACTTGATGCCGACACTGTTACTGGCAACCACGCTAGTGGCCGCCACGCTGACAAGCCAGGCCGGGGCCGCGCCGCCCGGGCGCGGGATCTCAGAGGCGCTGGCACGGGAGCGAGCGGCGTCGGTGACGGCGCTGCGCTACGAGCTGGCGTTCACGATTCCGGCTGAGCTGGCCGACCCGATCCAGGGCCGCGCCGTGCTGCGGTTGACCCTCCAGGCGCCGCATCGGGTTGTCCTCGACTTTGCCCAGCCGCGCGACCACGTGCGGAGCGTCACGGTGGGCGGCGCGGACGTCCCATTCACCATTGGAGACGGTCATCTGACGATTGCCGCAGAGGCAACCCGGGCCGGCAATAACGACATTGCCATCGACTTCATCGCGGGCGACGAGTCGCTGAACCGCGACAACGAGTTTCTCTACACGCTGTTCGTCCCCGCGCGCGCGCAGCGGGCGTTTCCCTGTTTCGACCAGCCGGACCTGAAGGCGCGCTTCACCCTCACGCTGGAGGTTCCCGCCGGGTGGCAGGCGGTGGCCAACGGTGCCGCCCTCTCGACCGAGACGGACGAGCGGCGCACCCGCGTCCGCTTTGCCGAGACGCAGCCGATTCCCACCTACCTGTTCGCATTTGCCGCCGGCAGGTTTTCCGTCGAGACGGCGCGGCGAAACGGACGCGAGTTCCGGATGTTCCACCGCGAGACCGACGCCGCCAAGGTCGCGCGCAATCGAGAGGCCGTCTTCGATCTGCACGCGGCGGCTCTCGCGTGGCTCGAAGACTATACGGACATCCCGTATCCGTTCGGCAAGTTCGACTTCATCGCTCTTCCGTCGTTTCAGTTCGGCGGGATGGAGCATCCCGGCGCGGTCCTGTACAACGCCGCCTCGCTGCTGCTGGAGGAGTCGGCCACGCAGAACCAGATGCTCGATCGCGCCAGCGCGATTGCGCACGAAACGGCGCACATGTGGTTCGGCGACCTTGTCACGATGCGGTGGTTCAACGACGTGTGGATGAAAGAGGTGTTCGCGAACTTCATGGCCGCGAAGATCGTGAACCCGTCGTTCCCGCAGGTGAACCACGGCCTTCGGTTCCTGCTGGCGCACTATCCGGCGGCCTACCAGGTCGACCGCGGGGCCGGCGCCAATCCGATCCGGCAGGAGCTGGCCAACCTGGACGAGGCCGGGCAGCTCTACGGCCCCATCATCTACCAGAAGGCCCCCATCGTCATGCGGCAGCTCGAGATGATTGTGGGGGAGCGCGCCTTCCGCGAGGGCCTGCGGGCGTACCTCAAGACGTACATGTTCGGCAACGCGACGTGGCTCGACCTCGTTCGCATGCTGGATGCGCGCACGCCGGACAATCTCACGGCGTGGAGCCGCGCGTGGGTGGAGGAGCGAGGGCGGCCGGAGTTCACGACGGCGGTGCGTGCCAGCCGCGGCCGCGTGGAGCGCCTGACCGTCACGATGGCCGATCCGCTTCGGCGCGATCTCGTGTGGCCGCAGCGGCTGCAGGTCGCGCTGGGTTATGCCGACCGCGTGCAGGAGGTGCCCGTCTACGTCGCCGGCCGGACGACGAGGGTGCGTGAGGCGGAAGGCCGTCCCGCGCCGCTCTTTGTGCTGCCGAACGGCGCCGGCCTCGGGTACGGCCTGTTCATCCTGGATGCCGCGAGCCGCACGTACCTGCTCGAGCGCATCGAGACCATCGGCGACCCGCTGACGCGCGGCAGCGCGTGGGTGACGCTGTGGGAGAACGTGCTCGAATCGCACGTGACCCCCGCTGCGTTTCTCGATGCCGCCCTTCGCGCGCTGCCGGCCGAGCGCGACGAACAGAATCTCCAGCGCGTGCTCGGCTACACGACGCGTGCGTTCTGGCGCCATCTCGCGCCGGAGGAACGGGCGAGACGCGCGCCCGCCATTGAAGCCGTGCTGCGGGCCGGCCTCGAGCGCGCGGCGACGAGCAGCGCGAAGGCGGCGTGGTTTTCCGCCTTCCGGGACGTGGCGCTCAGTCCGGAGGGGCTGCGGTGGCTCGAGGCGCTATGGCGTCGCGACGAGAACGTGGCGGGCCTGACGTTTGCGGAGACCGACGAGATCGCCATGGCGCTCGAGCTGGCCGTCCGCGAGGTGCCGGCGTGGCGCGACATCCTGCAGGCGCAGCACGACCGCATCCAGAATCCCGACCGCAAGGCCCGATTTGCCTTCGTGGCCCCGGCGCTGTCGGCCGATGCGGCCGTACGGGAGGAGGCGTTCGCGCGGCTGCGGCAGGTCGAGAACAGGCGCCGCGAGCCCTGGGTGGTCGAGTCGCTGGCGTACCTGAATCACCCGCTCCGCCAGCCGCACGCGGCCGGCTTCATCAGGCCGGCCCTCGAGCTGCTGCGCGAGATCCAGCGGACCGGCGACATCTTCTTTCCGGCGCGCTGGGCCGAGGCGGTGCTCGGCGGCCACCGCTCGCCCCAGGCCGCGGCCGTCGTTCGCGATTTTCTGGGAAGCGAGCTGCAGTACCCGCAGCGGCTCCGGTGGACGATCCTGACCGCGGCGGATGACCTGTTTCGGCTGGTGGATGGTGGTTAACGGAATGATCACAGTCATCAACATCGAGAGCAAGACCAGGACCCCGATTCCGGAAGGACACGTGCGGAACATTCTCGTCCCGTCGGAGGACGGGACCAGGGTTCACCTCGCCTTGAAGGAAGTCGATCCAGGCAAGACGTGTCGCCTCGCTCCCAGCGACCACACACAGGTCGTGTACATCCTGGAAGGGGGAGACGCCACAGTGACCCACACGAAGGCGCGCACGACTGCGGAATTTACGGGCCGGCGGCGCACCGGGGTCTATCTGGAACCATCAGAGGAAGCCACCATCACGGCGCCTGGAGCTCCGCTGGTGCTGCTGCTCGTCACCGTGCCCAAGCACACGGGCAAGCCGACAGGGAACGATTCGCCGGCCGGTTACTTCTTCGAAGAGGCACAACTCAGATCCTTGATTGACGAGAAACGCTTCCGGGAGCGGATCTTCTGGGTCAACAAGGAGACCGGCCTGTCCGGCTCCTGGGACCTGCAGCTTGGCCGCATGACGTATGCGCCGCACGCGCATTCTCCGCGGCACGTTCACCACCCGTCGAAGGCCAGTGCGATTTCGCCGGAACACTTCTACCTGATCGAACGAGGCACCGGCGACGTGAAGCACGACGGCGGCAGCCTTCCCGTTGGTCCGGGCAGCCTGGTGCTCATCCCGGCCGGCGAATGGCATCAGCTGATCGCGTCCGAGACCGGTTTCGATTACATCGAATTCCAGGCGCCCTTCGACTTCACGACCACCATGGATCACGATCCCCTCGGGAAGAACTGGTACATCAAGGGGACGGACGACGGAACAGGGAGGCCCACGCTGTGGGTCCAGAGCTAGCGGTGCGGAGGGCTACATTAGAGCCCTCCGCCGCTCCTAGACGGCGGCCGCCGCGCCCCAGAGCTGCCGGCTCGCGAGCCGTGCGCCCTCCGCCATGGCCTCGAGTTTGGCCCACATCACAGACGGATGGACCCGCCGGTTCAGCTCCTCCTGCGCAAAGCCGCAGTCGGTGCCGGCGATCAGGTTCTCCCGTCCGACGCACGAGGCGAACCGGGTGAGGCGTTCGGCAATCAACTCGGGATGCTCCACCACGTTGGTGCCGTGGCTGACCACTCCCGGCACGAGGATCTTGCCCGCCGGCAGCGTGATCTCCTGCCATACCTTCCACTCGTGTTCGTGACGCGGGTTGGCGGCTTCCAGCAGGTAGGCGCCTGCGTTCACCCTCAGAATCAGATTGACGATCTTGCTGAGCGGGACGTCGGTGGTGTGCGGGCCCGGCCAGCTGCCCCAGCAGACGTGGTAGCGGATGCGGTCCTGCGGAATCCCCTCGAGCGCGTGGTTGAGAATCTCGACGTGCCGCGCCAGCCACGTGTAGTAGTCGTCGAATGTGGCGGGCGGCACCATCCGATCGTAGGTCACCGCCGCGCGCGCGTCGTCCACCTGCAGCAGGAAGCCGGCGTCGACAATCGCGCGGTATTCGGTGCGCAACGCCTCGGCCAGGGCGACGACGAGATCGTCGTCTGATTTGTAGTACTCGTTCTTGCGATCCGGAATCGCGCTGGACGGCGCCGCCACCGGGAGAAACGCCTCGTCGACGCCCACGGCCCTGGTGGCCGCCTTGAGATTGTCGATGTCGCGCTGCAGCTCGAAGAGGCCGTTGTAGGTGATGGGTCCCACGCAGACGGCATCGAAGGTGGTGACGTTCGACCAGTCGGTGCCCTCGCCGCGCCCTTCGAGCTCGTTGTAGAACGCCGGGAACCGTGCCCGGTCCGCGCCGCGCGCGAAGGGGTTGACGCCTGTGACCTCGCGCAGCTCGAAGCCGCTGAGCCGCTTGAGCGCGTAGAGCGACCAGCTCGTCGACTTGCCGAATTCGCCGTCGTTGGGGACGTCGATGCCGGCGGTGACCTGCCGCGCCACGACGTCGTGGACGGCGTCGGTGAGCGCCGCCTCGAACGCGCGCTGGTCGACCGGCTGCCCGGCCTGGCGCGCGCGGGCGAACTCGAGCAGTGCCGGGGGCCGCACGAGGCTTCCAGTGTGCGTGGTGAGGATGCGATCCGTGCTGCGCTTCATGGTTCTCCAGGGGCGGGCGCGAATTATATAGCGTCGCGGTCGAGCCCGGGTCCTGCCATGATTATGGGCCACGCGAGGTACCGACCGAAGATGCGCATCATCATTGTCGGCGGCGGCGAGATTGGCTTCGCGCTGTCGCAGACGCTGTCGGGGGAGCACGAAGTCTTTGTCGTCGATCATGCGGCCGACGTCGCGGCGCGGTTCGAGGCACTCGACGTCCAGTTTGTGCACGGAAGCGCGACCAGCCCGGAGGTGCTGGGGCAGACGGGCATTCGAGGCGCCGACGTGCTCGTGGCCTGCACCGGCCTGGACGAGGTGAACATCGTCGCCTGCGCGATTGCGCGCCAGCTCGGGGCGCCGCGCGCCTACTGCTTCGTGTCGCGGGAGGAGTTCCTCGAGTTGCACGACCAGCAGGGGCTCGCGCAATTCGGCATCGATCGGGTGATCTGGCCCGAGGCGGAGCTGGCGGCGGACATCGAGCGGATCATCCGCGCCCCCGGCGCGCTCGACGCCGAGAGCTTCGCGGAGGGCGCCATCCAGCTGGTCGAATACCGGCTCGACGCGGACGCTACGCTCTCGGGCCGCCGCGTCGCGGACCTGCACCTGCCGCACGGGTCGCTCATCGTGGCCGTCCGGCGCGGCGACTCCTTCTTCATTCCCCGCGGCGACAGCGAGCTGTCGGTCGGCGACCGGATCGTGGCGATGGGCACGCCGGAGGCGCTGCGGGAGGTGATGCGCCTCACGACCTCCGTCGCCGAGGGCGCGCGGCAGCGCGTGACGATCATCGGCGGCGGCGACGTCGGCCTCAGGATTGCGGAGCGGCTCGACGGGGGCGATGCCGCCGACGTCACCGTCATCGAGCGCGATCCGGATCGCGGCGAGATGATCGCGGGGCGGCTCCGTCGCTCGCTGGTCCTGAATGGAGACGGCACCGACCTGGCGCTCCTCGAGTCGGAGGACATCGGCCGCAGCGACGTGCTCGTCTCGGTGATCGACAACGACGAGCGCAACCTGCTCGCCTCGCTGCTCGGGAGGCAGCTGGGCGTCAGGCGCATCATCACCCGGGTGAGCAAGCGCGCCAATCTCCGGCTGTTCGAGCGCGTCGGCATCGACGTGGCCATCTCCGCGCGCGCGGCTGCGGTGGCGTCGGTGCTGCACCAGATCCAGGGAGGCACCACGCGGCTCCTGGCGCTCGTCGAGCAGGGCGCGGGCCGGATTCTCGAGCTCGACGTCCCCGAGGGCTACGCGCCGCGGCCGCTGCGCGAGCTGGCCCCGCCGCTCAACAGCATCGTGGGCGCGATCCTGCGCGGACGCGAGGCGATCGTGCCGCGCGGGGCCGACAGAATCGAAGCCGGCGACCGCCTCATCGTGTTCACCACCTACGAAGCGGCCGACCGGGTGCGGAACTACTTCACCAGCATGAAGGCCTAGATCGACGTGCGGCTGGCTGTTGTCATTCACATCACCGGCACGATGGTCCGGCTGTTCGCGCCCGCGCTCATCGCGCCGGCCGCGGTCGCGGCGCTCTACCGCGAGTGGCGCGATCTGATCGGCTTTCTGGTGGCCTTTCTCGCCACCGCCGCGCTCGGCGCGGTCATGCGCCGGGCCGGCGGCCCGGGTGCCGGCGATGTCGAGCAGATACGCCGGATCGACGGCATGGCGATTGTCGCCGCCACATGGCTCCTCATCGCGCACCTCGGGGCCATCCCGTTCGTGTGGGCCGGCATGGGGTTCGTCGACGCGCTGTTCGAGGCGATGTCGGGCTTCACCACGACGGGCGCCACCGTCCTGCGCGACTTCACCGCTCTTGGACGCGGCATGTTCTTCTGGCGGGCGCTGACGCAGTGGCTGGGCGGCCTCGGCGTGATTGCGCTCTTCGTGGCGGTCCTGCCGCGGCTCGCGATCGCGGGACGCGAGCTGTTTTTTGCCGAGGCGGCAGGCCCGACCGACGAGAAGCTCACGCCGCAGCTGCGGCAGACGGCCATCGCGTTGTGGCGGCTCTACATAGGCCTGACGGTCGCGGAAGTGCTGGCGTTGATGGCCGCCGGCCTGTCGCTCTTCGACGCCGTGTGCCATGCGTTTACGACGCTGGCGGCCGGCGGCTTCTCGCCGCATCCGCTGTCGATTGCCGGATACAACAACGCCGCCGTGGACTGGATCGTCACCGTCTTCATGCTGGCGGCCGGGGCGAACTTCGCGGTGCAGTACCGGGCGCTGCGCGGCAGCCGCGCCGCGATAGCCGGGGACGAGGAGCTTCGCGCCTACCTGGGCGTGGTGGGCGTCGCCGTCGTCGCCATCGTCGTGGTGCTCTACCGCGACGGCATGGGCGCCGCCGAGGCGCTGCGCCACGGCGCGTTTCAAGTTGTCTCGATCATCACGACGACGGGCTATGCGAGCGTCGACTTTCAGCTCTGGAGCGACCAGGCGAAGATGGTGCTGTTTCTGCTCATGTTCATCGGCGGCTGCGCCGGCTCCGCCGCCGGCGGGCCGAAGGTCGTGCGCCACGTCCTCATGGCGCGCCTGACGTTGCGCGAGCTCAGGCGGACGCTCCATCCCCGCGCGGTGCTGCCGGTCAAGCTGGGCGGCCGCGTCGTCCCGGAGCACACGCTCAGAGACGTGCAGGTGTTCGTGTTGTTTTACCTGCTGACGTTCGCGGTGGGCGCGGCCATCGTCGTCACGCTGGGCACCGACTTGATGAGCGGGATTACGGCGAGCATCGCCTGCCTGGGCAACATCGGTCCGGGCTTCAATGCCGTGGGCCCGATGGCCAATTTCGCCGACCTGCACCCGATCAGCAAGGTGGTGCTCACGCTCGAGATGTGGATCGGCCGCCTGGAAGTGATGACGATCCTCGTGTTTCTGCGGCTCGAACCCTGGCGCTCGGCCCGCTGGAGCGCCGTCTAGCTCCCCGGCGGCCGCTCGCGCACCATCCGCATCAGCTCCATCGGGAGGGGGAAGATGATCGTCGAGTTCTGTTCGGAGGCGATCTCGGTGAGCGTCTGCAGGTACCGCAGCGTGATGGCCGCGGGTTCGCGATCGATGATCGCCGCTGCCTGCGCCAGCTTCTCGGATGCGATCAGCTCGCCCTCCGCGTGGATGATCTTCGCGCGCTTCTCGCGCTCGGCCTCGGCCTGCCGCGCCATCGCGCGCTGCATGTCCTGCGGCAGATCCACGTGCTTGACCTCGACCGCCGACACCTTGATGCCCCACGGGTCGGTCTGATGATCGAGGATGTTCTGCAGCTGCTGGTTGAGCCGGTCGCGCTGCGCCAGCAGATCGTCGAGCTCCGCCTGCCCGAGGACGCTGCGGAGCGTGGTCTGCGCCAGCTGGGACGTCGCGTACATGTAGTTTTCGACCTCGACGACGGCGCGACGGGGATCGATGACCCGGAAATAGACGACCGCGTTGACCTTCACCGAGACGTTGTCGCGCGTGATGATGTCCTGCGGCGGCACGTCGTGCACGACGGTCCGCAGGCTGATTCGCACGATGCGATCGATGGGACGGAAGACGAGGACGATTCCCGGGCCCTTGGGCTGCGGCAGCAGCTTCCCAAGCCGGAAGATGACCCCGCGCTCGTACTCCGCCAGGATCTGGATCGAGCTGATCACGTAAAAGGCGATGACGACGACGAGGATCAACGTGGGGGACAGCGGCAGGCCTTCCATGCGTCTTCTCCTTGTGCGCGGGTCAGGCGAGATCAGCCTACGTCTGCGGAGACGTGGCGGGCTCGACGACGAGCGTGAGACCGTTGACTTCGACAACGCGTACCGTCGCGCCCGCGGGCACGGCCTCGCGGCTGAGCGCGCGCCAGATCTCGCCGTGCACGTCGATCTGGCCGGGGGCGTCAGGCGCGAGCGGCACGCGGGTACGTCCTTCCGCACCAATCAACCCTTCCATCCCCGTCGTGGACGGGCGGGCCTGCGCCGTCAGGGCGAGGCGTCCGAGGAAGAGCACGATGGCGGCGACGGCGAGGACCGCCGGCACGATGATGCCCAGGCTCACGGCGATCCCGGGCGTCTGGCGCGTCATCATGATCGAGCCGACGAGCAGGCTGATCGTGCCGCCCACGCCGAGAACCCCGAAGCTCGGCACTTTCAGCTCGAGGATGAGCAGTCCGAGCCCGAAGAGCACCAGCAGCAGCCCGGTGGTGCTCACGGGCAGGATCTGCAGCGCAAAGAACGCGAGCAGCAGGCTGAGCCCGCCGACGACACCGGGTACGACCGCCCCCGGGTTCCACAATTCGATCGTCAGGCCGAGCATGCCCAGCGTCATGAGCAGATAGGCGACCTGCGGATGGGCGATGGCGCTGAGGAAGCGCTGGCGCCGCGTCATCTCCACCCGCACGACCTGCGCATTGGTGGTATTGACGGTGACCGTTCGGCCGTCGAAGCGCGTGACGGTCCGTCCGTCGAGCTGGCGCAGCACGTCCTCGAGGTTCTGCGCCGTGAAGTCGATGAGGGGAGGCGTGGCTTGCAGCGCCTCGCGATCCGTGAACGCCCGGCTTTCCAGCACCGCGTCCGCCGAGAGCGTCACGTTGCGGCCGCGCGCCTCCGCGAGCGAGCGGGCGTAGGCGGCCGTATCCGACGCCGCCTTCTTGGCCATCGTCTCGTCGATCGGCTGGCCCGATCCGGAGACCGGATGCGCGGCGCCAATATGGGTGCCGGGCGCCATCACGGCGACGTCGGCGGCAATGGTGATGACAAACCCCGCCGACGCGGAGCGGGCGCCCGAGGGGCCCACGAAGACGACGACCGGTGCCCGGGAGGTGATCATGCGCGACACAATCGCGCGCGTCGAATCCAGCAGCCCGCCAGGGGTGCGGAGGATAAAGACGACCACCTCGGCGCCGGAGGTGTCGGCCTGGTTGATCGTGTCGTTCAGGTATTCGGCGGAGATGGGGTGGATGATGCCGTCGAACTCGGCCACCACGGCGAGCGGGCGACCGGGGGGCGGCGCCTGCGCGGCGCCAACGGCGCCGGACAAGGAAAGCAGCGCCGCCGCGAGCACCCCGAAACGCGTGCGCGCCATACGGGAATTGTACCTTGTGTGCCTTGGTACACGTCGGCGGGGGGCGGAGCGTAAGATAGTCCGGTGTCGCCTTTCGTGAGGTTCCGCCGCGGCGCAGGGGCTCTGACGCTCGCCGTGTGCGCTGCGGCAGGGGCCGTGCCGGCGGCCCAGTCGACCAGGCCGCCGGCCTCGGACGGCTCTCCCTGCGCCATTGAAACAACCGAGCGCGTCGTCGCCGTCGGCGACGTACACGGCGCGCACGATCGCTTCGCGGCCATCCTCCGGCAGGCCGGCCTCATCGACGCGCGCGAGCGGTGGTCGGGCGGCCGCGCCATCCTCGTGCAAACCGGCGACGTGCTGGATCGCGGGCCGGACTCGCGCCGCGTGGTGGATCTGCTGCGCCGGCTGGAGGGCGAGGCGGCCCGGGCGGGAGGCCGCGTGTACGCGCTGCTCGGCAATCACGAGGTCATGCGGATCGTGGCCGATCTGCGATACGTCAGCGAGGGTGAGTACGCCGCGTTCCGATCCCTCGAGTCCGAGGAGCTGCGCGAACGGTACTACAGCACGGTTGTGTCGCGTGCCAAGGCGGCCGCGACGGGCGCCGGCGTCGGTTTCGACGAGCCCGGGTTCCGCACGCGGTTCATCGGGGCGACGCCGTTCGGCCTCGTCGAGATGCTGATTGCGTTCGGCCCCCGCGAGACGTACGGGCGGTGGGTGAGAGACCGCCTCACGATGGTCCGCATCAACGGCATCGTGTTCCTGCACGGCGGCACCAGTCCCGCCGTGGCGGCCCTGGGCTGCGCGGCAATCAACGCGACGGTCCGCACCGAGCTGGCGATGGCGTCGGCGGGGACCGATCCTCAGGAGCTGCTGTTGAAAACGCTGATCGGCCGGGACGATGGCCCTCTGTGGTACCGCGGGCTCGCGGAGGGCGAGGCGGTCCTCGCCACGCCCGAGGTCGACACCGTCCTGCAGGCGCTCGACGCGCGCGCCGTCGTCATCGGCCACACGGTCGCGTCCGGCGGCCGGATCCGTACTCGGTTCGGCAGGCAAATCGTGCAGATCGATACCGGGATGCTCGGCGGCCGCTTCTATCCGGACGGCCGTGCCTCCGCGCTCGAGATCCGCGGCGACACGTTGACGGCGGTCTATGAGGATCGGCGCGAGGTCATGGGTACATTACCGCCGCTTCCCCCTTCTCCGCGACCAGCTTCTGCGCCAGCGCCAGAATCGCGTCCCGCCGTTTCAGCAGCGCCCTGATCTGAAACGTCGACAGGTGGCTTCTGCCCACCTTGTCGTTCAGGTCCTTTTCCTCCAGCTTCTGAAGGCCCTCGAGCATCGATTTTGAAAAGCGGGGCAGCAACTCTGGAGTACGGAGCTGGTCGAAGGGACGAAACGACCGGGAGTGATCGATCAGGCGGATCTGAAAGTCCTTCGTCACGAGGATGTTGTTCAGGTGGCGATCGGTGTTGTAGATGAGGTTGTCAAACACACGCACCTTGAACATCAGCCGGTTCCACGCCTCGACATCCGGCGGGCTGACTTTCTTCCGCACGCGCTCGGCTTCGGCCATCATCGTCGTCACCCAGAACTGCAGCGAGCCCACCTTTCCGTTGACGTTCCGTTCGACGGTGGCCGGCACCATCCCGAGGCCGATGATCCGGTCGACGACGTAGGCGGGGATTTCCGTCCGCCAGCTGTCCTGGAAGTTGATTTCGCTGGCGCCCCCCTGGAACTGCGTGACCCCGCCCTTGGAGACGTCGATCGTCTTGAACGCCGCCGACTGTGTGACGCCGTCCAGCTCCAGCGTCACGCGTTGAGGCAGCGTGACGCCCCGCCCGATGGACCGGACGCCGGCGACACGCGCCTTGAGCAGGAACTGCTCGACCTCTTCCCCTTGGAAAACCTCGGCCGCCTCCTGCGCGATCGCACCGTGCCAGGCAAGGAGACCGATGGCGAGAATCAGCACGACGAGCGGTTTAGGAGTTCTCATGCGCACACCTCCAAGCGAGCCGGGATGACTATACCTCCTGCCGATTGACGTTGAGCACGCCGCTGAACAGGCCCTGGAGTAGATCAACGTGATCCGACAGGACACCGAACAGCTCGTCGTGGTCGAGCCGGAGCGCGTGCCCGTTCCGCGTGACGGTGGCCCGCCGGCCCGGCGGGACCCCTGCCAGCGTTTCCGCCGCGCCGATGGTCCAGCCCGGACCGGCGGAGATCGGAGCGGCTGCGTTGGATTCCAGCACGACCTCGCCCTGCAGCACGTGATACATCGCGGGCTGATCGGCGTCGCCGAACAGGAGGCTGCCGGCGACGAGGGGCGTCTCGCGAGCGATCGTGCCCAGGTCGAACAGTTGATCGATCGATGCCCGTCCAAAGAGCGGGTTCTGGCGCAACAGCAGCACTTTGTCAATCGGCTGGAGCGGGGGGGTGCGCGGTCCCGCCGGCAAGGCGTCCGCGGGCGGCGGGTAGACGGGCGCGCCCCGTCTTCGGCCGGGCGACGACAGCAGCATGCGGAAGAGACCCTGTGCCAGCACGACGTTGTCCGAGAGCATCGAGAGAAACTCGCTGGCGCCGACGCGCACGCACACGACGTGGTCGACGGCGCGCATCGTGTGACGAAGCGGGCTGCCTTCGAGCACTTCCTCGAGGGCGAGGGTGGCCGGCGTCCGGCGTTCGGTCACGGTGCCGTGGGTGTCGGAACAGCGCACCGTGCCCTCGAGCAGGAACTGCACCGCGTCGGCCGCATCGCCTTCCCGGAACAGGTCGCGGCCGGCCTCATGCCGCACCTGCTGACCTGCGCCGGCGATGCGGAACAGCTCGTCCACCGACACGAAATCGAAAAGCGGCATGGTACGAAGGCGGTCGGCCAGCACAACGGCCGGCAGGGGTCCGTTCCCCGCGCCGGCGCTGCGGTGGCCGAGGCGATCGGCTGCCAGCGCCCAGGACGCGGCCTCGCGCACGTAGAGGTCGGCGGACGGCGCGTGCCTGCGCGCGAACTCCACGTCATCGGCCAGGGACGGGAGCCGCTGCCCCGCGGCAAAATAGATGGCGGCGGCGGCGACGACCGGATCGGTGTCGTGCACGAGCTGGGCGAGCGTATCCTCGACGTCGCGCGGCCGGCTCTTGAGGACCGTGTTGGCGTGCCGTACTTTCTCGTCCGTCGGGCCGTCATCGATGATCGGCATCACGCGCTTGCGCACGGCGCCGGTCAGGAGGTGGTCCAGGTACTCGAGGGCGCCGGCACGCGCCCGGCTGTCGCCCCGCTCGATCGTGTGGCGGGCGGCGGCGACGTCCTTCCACGCGTAGATCAGGCCAAGAAGGCGGTAGAGGCGGTCGAGCGTCCGCGCCAGCTTGTCCTCCATCGCACGCACGACCAGCGACTGCGGCGCCTCGGGAAGGTCGCGGACGAGGTTGTGCCGGAGCGTGAAGTAGTTGCAGTAGCGCGAGCTCTCGCTCAGGATCAGCGCCTCGATCGATCCACGGGGAAAGACCAGCTTGGGATGGCCGCGCTGAAGCGTCTCGATCGCCTCGATAGCTTTGTACCGCAGGAAGCCGTCCGGATCGTCGAGCGTACCGATCAGGACGTCCATCGACCGCTGGGTCGGGACGAGCGCGAGGGTGGCCGGCACGTGCCGCCGCACCCAGATGTGCTCGTGCCGATCGTTGAGGACGTACACAAGGGTCTCGAGCACGTCGCGGCAGCCGACGAGCGCGTCGCGGGCGGCGCCCTTCAGGACCCGATGGCCGAGCAGCGACACAAGGGCCGGTACGAACAACCCGTCGACAAGCCCCAGGCCGCGCGCGCTGCCGATGGCCTCGCGCGCCACGTTGGCGTCGGCGTCATGGATGAGCGGCACCAGGAGTGAGCGGAAGGCCGGGTTCCTGACGTGTGCGAGCGCGACGGCCGCCTCCCGGCGGCCGTCGGCCGCGACGCTCCGCGTGTCGTCGATCAACCGCGTGAAGGCGGCCTCGGCCGCGTGCGCGTCGGCGGCGCGGGGGGAATCGGCCATCACCACGGCCGCCGTCGCGGCCACGCGCGGCTCCGGGTCGTCCAGATACCGATGCATCAGCGTGGTCGCATCTTCGCGGCGAAGCGCCGCCAGCGCGTGCACGGCCGCCGCACGGACGTCCGCGTCCTCATCCTTCAGCATGCGCGTGACCACCGGCATCCACCGGTCCGCCACGGGCGCCCGGGCCGATTCGAGCGCGAGGAGCGCGCGCGCCCGCACTTTCGGCGACTCGTGGTGGAGCAGGAGCGGTGTGATCAGATTCCGCTTGTCGAGCGTCTCGAGCATCTCGATGGCGTACAGCACGCTCGACTCGTCGGGGCTGGAGAGCTCCTCCATCAGCGCCTCGATCGTGGCGGCGTCGGCCACCTCCAGTCTGACCGCCGCCGGCGCGAGGCTGCGGGTCCCGATGCTCCGGCGAAACGCCTTCAGATACTCGCGGCGCGCGAGCATCGCCAGCCCAACCCACAGGCCGGTGACGACGAGGCTGGCGTAGCTCAGGCGCTGCCAATCGAGCGACAGGCCCCAGGGTTTGATCAGGACGAGAATCAACAGCGCGCCAATCGCCTTGGCGGAGCGATCCACCGTCACGTCGATGAACGGCTTGGCGCGGTACTTCAGGTCGGCGGGCAGCGGCAGGAACAGCACTTCGCGCGTTGTCTTGTCCACGGTGTACCGGAGCGACGTATCCAGGACGCGCGCCGCCGCCGGCGCCCAGATGGCGCCGGTCAGCAGGATCACAGTGGCGGTCGTGCCGAGCGCGACCGGCAGCATGAGCAGGGCAAAGGCGAGACCGAGCGACCGGTGAATCCGGCTCGTGAAGCCGACCTGGATCACAAACCCGATGACCGACAGGTAAAACGTCACCTGGGCCAGGAACCCCGTGATGACGTCTGTGGCCGCGGCCCCCTGAATCGATTCGGCCGCCATGTTGAGCTGCTGTTCGATGATGGCTGCGCCGATGGCCGCAAACGCGATCACCGACGCAATCAGTTGCAGGTGACGCGAACGGCGCAGCAGGCGCACGGCCTCGCCGCCGCCGACACCGCTTTCATCAACGGCCGCAAAGTCGCCCGCGACCGGCTGGCGCCGCACGATCGCCGCCACGATCACGGCGCACGCCGCGAGCACGGCCGCGCTCACCAGCAGCAGGTTGTCGGTCCCGACCTCTTCGACGGCCAGCGCCGTCAGCGCCGAGCCGGTCGCGCCCCCGAGGCTGGCGCCGCCGCCGATGAAGCCGAAGAGCCGGCGAGCCTGACGCGGGTCGTAGAGGTCGTTGGCGAGCGTCCAGAACTGGCTGATGAGGAGAATGCCGAGCACGAGCCCGAAGACGTAGAAGGCGACCGGCACCCACTCGGCGCCGGTGCGGAACAGGATCCAGAACAGCACCAGCAGGGCGAGCAGGCCCGCCTGCGTGACCGGCACCACCGAACGCCGCGGCACCGAGCGGATCGCCCGGCTGTACTGGTGCATGAGCAGGCCGATGAGGACGCCGGCGGCGAGCTGGACGTACGGCAGATTGTCCGCGCCGAGCGCGCTGATGAATTTCGAGCGCGTGATCGGCTTCAGGATGTTGTAGGCCGTCATCGCCAGGAAGGAGTAGGCGAACATCAGCAGCACCGTGGCGCCCTCGCCGTCACGCAGCGAGACCACCTTGGCGATCGCACGCCTCAGGAGGGTCGGCATCAAGTTGTGGATCGGATGGCCGCGCGCCGATCCTAGGTCAGCCGGCGGCCCGCGGCAAGCGACGCGGTTGCTGGCGGGTTACACTCGACCCATGCGCAGACGGGCCCTGGCCGCCCTGTGCCTGGCGCTCCTGGCGGGCCTCGGATGGACCGCGGGGGCGCGCGGGCAGGCCGGCGACCTCGAACCGATCCTCATCCTGATTTCCTTCGACGGCTGGCGGTGGGACTACGACACGAAGGCGCCGGCGCCCAATCTCCGCCGCCTGATGGCCCGCGGCGTGCGCGCCGAGAACCTCATTCCCAGCTTTCCGCCCAAGACCTTTCCCAACCACTACACGATCGTCACCGGCCTGTACCCGGGACACCACGGCATCGTCGCCAACGCCATCCGCGATCCGCAGACCGGCCGGAGCTTCGTCCGCACGAACCCACGCGAGCTGCGCGACCCGATGTGGTGGGGCGGTGAGCCGCTCTGGGTCACGGCCCAGCGCCAGGGACAGTCGGCGGCGACGATGTTCTGGCCGGGCTCGGAGACGCCCATTGGCGGCGTCCTTCCGCGCTACTGGAAGCCGTTCGACGAGAGCTACCCGGGCAACGACCGCGTCGATCAGGTGCTGCAGTGGCTCGATCTTCCACGTGCGGAGCGCCCGGCGCTGCTGACGCTGTACTTCGATGACGTCGACGCGGCCGGCCACGCTGACGGACCCGAGTCGCGTGCCGTGCGCGAGGCCGTGATGCGCGCCGATGGCTATCTCGGACGTCTCGTGCAGGGACTGGAGCAGCGCAACCTGCAGGACGTGGTCAACCTCGTCGTCGTCTCCGATCACGGGATGGCGGCGGTCGACGCGACGCGCGTGGTCGTGCTGGACGACTACGTCTCGCCGGAGGACGGCGACGTGTCGGATCTCAATCCGTCGATTGCCATCTTTCCGAGGGCCGGGAAGGAGGAGGCCGTGTATCGCGCGCTTTCAGGGGCGCATCCGCGGCTGACCGTGTACCGCCGCGAGACCACGCCTGAGCACTGGCATTACCGGGATCACCCGCGGATTCCTCCGGTGCTCGGCATGGCGGACGAAGGCTGGCAGGTGCTCAGGCGGAACACGCTGACTGACATCCTCGCCGGACGCGCCGCCGGGTTCGGCGGCCAGCACGGCTACGATCCCGTCCTGATGTCGATGCGCGGCATCTTCGTCGCCGCCGGCCCGGGATTCAAGCGCGGCGTCACGGTGCCGCCCTTCGAGAACGTGCACATCTACAACGCGCTCGCCCTCGTCCTTCGGCTCACACCCGCCGGCAACGACGGCGACATGAACGTCGCGCGCACGTTGTTGCGCTAGGAGCCGGAACAGTAGAGAGACCGCGCGGTCAGCTCCCGGTGATCCAGTCCCGCTGCTTTGTCGAGCAGCCGGAGCAGCGGTGGGAGATCGACCGCGAAGCGCCACTCATCGGCGCGTCCGCCGGCCGCCTCGATGCGGGACGCGGCCTCGCCCCACCAGGGCGTCGTGCGGCGTGCAATCGGTTCGATGACGAGCACACGCGCGCCGCGCGCGGCGGCCTCGACGAGCCGCCGTTCGACGCGTTCGCGGACCGCGCCCGGGAGCTCGTTGAGGACGTAACCGGCGACGGCCGCCGTGCCCGGCCCGACCGGTGGCAGCCGCCCGATGTCAGCCTGGCGCGCCTGTCCCCGCAGTCCAAGCTGCCGGTAGGTCCATCTGGCCTCAGCCACCGCCCACGGATGCCGATCGAGTCCGGTCACCGATGAGGTTCCACCGGCGGCAAGAGCCCAGGCCGCCCCCGTCGCGCCCGTTCCGCATCCGATGTCCAGAATCGCGCGCGGCGGCGGCCGATCCGCTCCAAGCGCGCGGACGATGAAGTGGGTCACAAGGAAATGGAGCGGGGCATAGAAGAGGGCGAACGCGGCACGCTTGCCCGCGCTGTCGAGCGCGCGGACGCCGGCCTCGCCCCGGCGTTCGACGTACGCGGACGAGAGCGCGCGCAGCGCCCGCGTGACCTCCGCCACCCGCAGGTCAGACAGGTGGCGCGCTTCCAGGGCCGCAAGCCAGTCGGCGAAGACAGGGGGCGGCATGTCGGGCGGCGGCAGCATCGCGTGTGTGATTCTGACACCACCTCATCCATGGGCGCTTCGGTACAATGCCGGGAGGAGGCTCGCGTTGCATGCGTACGCTCACTTCGATGGTTGCTGTCGTGTTGCTGCTTCTCGCGGCGATTCCCCCTGCTCACGCCCAGACGTCGCATTCCGCTCCGCTCTCCGCGCTCGATGCCGCCGTGCAGGAGCACGTGGCCTCGAGAGCCGCCGACCGCGACACCGTCCTGCGGCTCCTGGCACGGCCGGAGGTACGGGCCGTCGCCGGTGACCTCGGGATCGATCTTCGACGCGCGGAAGGCGCGATGGCGACGCTCGAGGGACCTCCATTGACCGAGCTCGCCGCCGAGGCGCGGCAGGTGGAGCAGGCGCTGGCCGGCGGCCAGTCGCGCATCACCATCTCGACGACGACGATCATCATTGCGCTGCTGCTCCTCATTCTGATCATCGTTGCCGTCAATTGAGCGCCATGCGGGCCTGTGCCCTGTGCTGCGTCGTGCTGGTCGCGGCACAGACGCACCTTCGCGCGCAGGGTGACGGTCCCGCACCGCTCTCCCTCATCGACGTTCCCTTCATTTCCCAATCCGAGGCGCTGTGCGGCGGCGCCGCGGCCGCGATGGTGCTCCGCTACTGGGGCGAGCGCCGCCTGTCTGCCGAGGCGTTTGCGCACCTGGTCGATCGCAGTGCGGCCGGAATCCGCACCGATGCGCTCGTTGAGGAGCTGAGGCGCCGCGGCTGGACCGCGAGCGGCATCGAGGGCGGCGAGGCGGCGATGCGCGCGGAGATCTCGCAGGGCCGGCCCGTGCTCACGCTGATCGAGGACCGCCCCTCCACCTTCCACTACATCGTCATGGTCGCCTGGCACGAGCGCGGCGTGGTCTTTCACGATCCGGCGCGCGGCCCGTTTCACGTGATGTCGATCGACGAGTTCATGCGCAGGTGGCGCGCCGCGCGGCGCTGGATGGCGATCGTGGCGCCGGGAGAGCTCCATCGCAACGCCGACGTAGGGTCCGCCTTCAGGCGGACCGAGGGCCGGCTGAAGGCGGCCCCTACAAGCGGTGCAAGCGGTTCGGGCGCCTGCGAGCAGGCGGTGGCCGATGGTGTTCGGGGCGCACAGGCCGGCGACTTCGAGGCGGCCGAGCGGGTGCTCGCCGCGGCGGTGGCGTGCCCCGGCGCCACGCGCGAGCTGGCGGGGGTCCGCGCGCTTCAGAAGCGGTGGGTGGAGGCCGCCGATCTGGCGTCGGCCGCGGTGGCAGCCGACGCGCACGATGGGTATGCGTGGAAGGTGCTCGCCACCAGCCGCTTCGTCCAGAACGATCGCCTCGGCGCACTGAAGGCCTGGAACAGCACGGGCGAACCGCGGCTGGATCTCGTGCGTGTCGACGGCCTCACCCGCACGCGGCACGTGCAGGTCGAACACCTTCTCGACGTGAAGGCGGGCGACCTGCTGACGGTCCCGCGCTTCGCGCGGGCGCGACGACAGCTGGCGGAGCTGCCGTCGGCCTCGTCCACGCGCCTGGAGTACGTGCCGGTCCCTTCCGGGCTCGCCGAACTGCGCGCGGTGGTCGCCGAACGGCCGGTCCTGCCTGCCGGGCGCCTCTCGCTTACGGCTGTCGGCCTCGCCGCCGCTGCTGCACGGGAAGTCCGTCTGACGATCGGGTCGCTCGCCGGCGATGGCGAGAACATCTCGGTGGCCTGGCGCTTCTGGCCGCATCGGCCGCGCGTCGGCGTCGGCGTCCGTGCACCGGCCCGATGGGGCGGCATCTGGAGCATCGAG
>Ga0209640_10001346_pt1 | contig 20715 bp, 22 predicted proteins | sample RifCSP10_1_FD_184018 | JGI IMG/M metagenome (GOLD analysis project Ga0209640, IMG submission 184018) | Soil microbial communities from Rifle, Colorado - Rifle CSP2_sed 10_1 (SPAdes) (version 2) | ecosystem: Environmental > Terrestrial > Deep subsurface > Rock core/Sediment | place: Rifle...
GCGCTCTTTCCTCGAGATCCGGCACGACAGCCGGCGGCGGAAGCGGCGGCGTGTTCAGCAGATTCGAGATGATGTACTTCCCGCGCAGCACGGGCGAGGTGCGGGTGGCGACGGCGGTCATCGCCAGGATGCTGCCGTGCCCCAGCAGGCCGCGCCGGTTCGGATCGGTGACCGGCACGCGCCGGAAGCGCGAGCCGTACACCCCGCGGATGCCGTAGTGGCGCGCGAGCCGCTCGTTGACGAACGTGTAGTCGGCATCCAGCAGATCGAGCGCACGGCGGTTCTCGCGGACGATGCTCGCGAAGAAGAACTCGGTCTCGCGGCGAAGCGCCTGTCGGACGTTGTCGTCGAAGTCGGGGAACAGCAGGATGTCCGGCGTGACCTTGTCCAGATTGCGAAGCTGCAGCCACTGGCCGGTGAAGGCGGTCATCAAGGCGTCGGCGCGCGTGTCCGCGATCATGCGCCGCACCTGGGCGTCGAGCACGTCAGGCCTGCGCAGCCGGCCGGCGATCGCCAGGTTCAGCAGCTCGTCATCCGGGATGCTGCTCCAGAGGAAGAACGACAGCCGGCTCGCCAGCTCGAGGTCGGTGACGCGATGCGCCGCTCCCGAGGGAACGCCTGGGGGATCCTGCTCCGAACGGAACAGGAACGCCGGACTGGTGAGAATCCTCGCGAGCCCGGAGCGTATGCCCGCCTCGAAGTCACCGCCCGCGGCCCGCTCCTCGCGGTAGAGCGCCAGCGGCGCTTCCACGTCCGCCTTCGTGACAGGCCGGCGGAACGCGCGCCGTGCCACGCCGGAGAGAATGTCGGTGGCGCAGGGCAGTTCCTGCGAAGACGATCGCGGCCTGCAGACGAACAGGCGCTGTCGTGACGCTGTCTCGGTGGGCGCGGTCGCGTTGTACGGGCCCTCGATGATCGCGTTGCGCAGCCTCGGCATCCCGGAGGGGTTGTGCGCCTCCTGGCTGGCGCGCAGGTTGGGCTGCCAGATGTTCTGCTCCTGCGTCGGCCGCTCGACGAAGGTGAACCCCACCTCGTGAACACCCGCGGTGACGCTGACGCGCGGCGACATCATGCGGCGGTCGAACTCTTCGCGCGCCACCGGTTTGTTCTCCGTGGCGCGGTTGTGGTCCTCCTTGCCGCCGATCGGGGCGGAGAAGACCCGTTTGCCGTCGACGGTAACGATGAAGGTATGCGGCGTCTCGTGTCCCTCCACGCCGACCAGCCCTTCGGCAACGGTCTTCAGAAGGCGTCCCGAGAACACGTACTCGCCGTCGGTGGGAAACGGATGACGGACCAGGATGCCGCCGCGCGTGCCGAGCGGCAGCCCCTCCACGTGCTGGTTCTGAGTGACGACGGTGCTGATCGTGAAGGTCGCGGTGCCCGGCTCGGCGCCGGCGTCGCCGACGGCGAGCTCCGCAATCCGCAAGCCGGCGGTGAGATAGCGCTCGAGCAGCAGCGGCGACGTGGTGAGCGCCGTCGCGATGTTGTCGAACCCGAAGTCGCCGCCATCGCTCGGCAGCAAATCGGCGACGTCGACCGTGACGCCCAGCAGATCGCGAACCGCGTTCGCGTACTCCGTGCGGTTGAGGCGATGCAGGACCTTTCGGCCCGGGTTGTTCTTCCGGGCGGCGGCGGCGTCGAGGCTCACGATGAGCGCGGACCTGAACCTGGTCAGCGCCTCAGGTCCGGGCGTCGGCGACCCTTGCGGAGGCATCGCGCCGATCCCGAGTTTCTTGACGACGCGTTCCCACGTCGCCGGGTCCGCGCCAGGATCCGCGAGACTGGCTGTGTCGAGCGTGAGGGGCGCGCCTGCGGGAAGCGGATTCCGCGTGTTGTGACAGCCGACGCAGTAGCGGGTCACCGTCCCCTGGTGCGCGAGGGGGGTGTCGGTCGCGGCGGGGGCGACAGCGTCCGCCTTCGGCTGGACGGCGGCCGGCGCCTGAGGCGCAGTGCTGACTGGCGCCTGAGGCGCAGTGCTGACTGGCGCCCGCGGCGCAGTGCTGACTGGCGCCTGCGGCGCGGTGCTGACTGGCGCCTGCGGCGCGGCCGGCGATACGATCGCGGCGACGAGCAGCACCGCGGCTGCGAACAGCACCTTCTTCACTGCACGCCCTCCGCGTCAGTGGATGCCGCGTCGGTCGAGTCTGTCGGCGGCGCTTCCGCGGCTGGGGCCGCCGGCGGCAGGCCCATCAGCTCGCGGAGCAGCTTGGCGACGTCCTGCCGCGACGCGCCACGCCCGCGACCGCGAGGGCCGCCCGGAGGCGCGCCGCCGCCGCGCGGACCGGCTCCGTCCTTGCGCTTGCCTTCGGCGACGTCGAGCGCGGTGAAGCCATCGGCGTTGGTCTGGGTGAAGTCGACCTTGGCGTTCGCGAGCGCCCGGATCATCTCGAGATTGCCGCTCCGCGCCGCCTGGTGCAGGAGCGTCGAGCCGTTCGGATCCTTCGCGTTGGGATTCGCACCCGAGGCGAGCAGCAGCGCCAGCGCGTCTTCAGGCTTCCGGCTCCCCGGCTCGCGGTAGGGCGCGGCGCCGTCGCGGATGTACGCCGGACCCCCCGTCATCGCCGGACCACGGCCGCCGGTCATGGCCACCATCGCCGCGGTGCGACCTGCGTTGGGATTGCCTCGTCCTCGCCCGGCGGGTGGCTGGTCCGGCGGTTCTTTCTGATCTTTGGGAGCGGGCGGCGGCGCCACCGGTGACTGCTCGAGATCGGCCTTGTGCGCGATCAGCACCTTCAACGCGTCGACGTCGGCGGCAATGGCCGCGCGGAAGAACGGGGTGTTGTCGAACCGGTCGGTGTTGGGCATCGACGTCGAGTGAAGCTGGCCGGCGAACGTCTTGTTCGGGTCGGCGCCGCGCTCCAGCAGGAGCCGCACGAGGTCGAGCGCCGTGCGCGCGTTCGGATGATCCGGCCGCCGCCGCGACCCGTCGAACGCAAACTGGTCTATCGAGCCGTCGCGCATCTCGATCGCGATGTACAGCGACCCGTCGTTGGCGTCGGCGCCGAGCTCCTCCACGAGCGTGGCGGCGGTGTCGAAACGGTCGTTGTAGATGGCGATCATCGCCGCGGAGGCGTCGTCGCCGTTCTTGAGATTGACGTCGGCGCCGCGGGCGGCCAGGCGCCGTACCATCTCGATGTCGCCGTTGCGCGCGGCCAGCATCAACGCCGTGAAGCCCCCCGTCGGATGGTCGGCGTTGTGACGGTCTGTCAGCGAGGTGACGTGCGCCTGGCGATTCACGTCCGCGCCAGCCTCGAGGAGCAGGCCGACGACCTCGCCGTGGCCCTCCGCCGCGGCCCACATCAGCGCCGTGGTCTTCTGGAACGACTCCGCCGCATTCACATCGGCGCCGCGGGCGAGCAGCAGGCGCACGGCGGGAACGCTCCCTGAACGCGACGCCGCCATCAGCGGCGTCTCCCCTTCCGGATGGGCGCGGGAGGCATCAGCGCCCGCACCGAGGAGCAGCTCCACCATCGTGGCGTCGCCGATGCGGCTCGCCTGAAGGAGCGGGGTGACGCCGTAGTCGTTGGCCAGGTGGACCGACGCGCCGGCCCCGATGAGCACGCGGGCGATCTCGTGGGCGGAGGCGTCGGCGGCCCAGAGAAGAGGCGTGGACCCGTCGCCGGTACGCGCGTTGACGTCTGTGCGGGACTTGACGAGCGTGCGGACGGCCTGGAGGTCGCCCGCTTTGACCGCCTTCACGAGCGGACTGTCTCCGCTGGCGAGGGCGACCGTCATGAACACGGCAGCCCCCAGCAACGACACCGCAGACGCCTTCAGGACCCGGGGCATCACGTCACTCCTTATGTCGGCATGGGCGACACTACGGGCGTCCGCCAGCCGAAAACCGTTTCGCTAATTTACCAGTTTCCGCGAATTTTCGCGCCGGTAGAGTTCATCGACGCTGCCCGATTCTGCGCTCCGATCTGAAAACCACAAGTCCAGACGGCAGTTTGTGTTGGCGTTGGTGCGTCGCGAAGCCCGGTTCCGGTGGCCGGACCGCGCTGCGAGGACCGGTGCGGGCCGCTGGCCGCCAGCTCCGTGAGACGCACCCCACCGCGCAAGCGTGCGCGGCGGGGACCCCGCGCTGGCTGGTGCCCCGAGTCTTCTCGCGCGGTCAGGCGATCCGCGTCGGCCTGACCTCCACAGGGCTTCGCGACGCACCAACGCCAACACAACAGTGTTTGGAATAGGATGAGGGTCCCATGAAACGACTGGCCTGGCTTCTTCCCCTCTTCTTTGTCGCGGTCATCTCGGCGGCGTCGAACATCCCGCAGCAGGGGGCGACTGCCCTCTCGACATTCCTCAAGGACGCGACCGACCGTGGCGACGTCCCTGGCGTCGTCGTCGCCGTGGTCAACAAGGACGGCGTTCTGTACCACGAGGCGTTCGGCCAGAGCCGGACGCTCAGCAACACGCCGATGGCGAAGGACACGATCTTCAACATGGCCTCGATGACCAAGCCGGTCACCTCGGTCGCCATCATGATGCTCGTGGATGAAGGGAAGCTGAAGCTGGACGACGAGGTGGCGCAGTACCTGCCGAAGTACAAGGATCCGCTCGTCATCAGCACGTTCAACGAGGCCGACGGCAGCTACGAGACGCGCCCGGCGAAGCGGCCGATCACCATCCGCCATCTGCTGACGCACACGTCGGGCATCGGCTACGGCTTCGCGAGCCCGATGCTGACGAAGATCATGCAGAGGACCAAGCAGACCGAGCTGGATCTGCCGCTCCTGTTCGACCCGGGCGAGAGCTGGGCGTATGGTGCCAGCACCCGCGTGCTCGGCCACCTCGTCCAGGCGATCTCAGGGCAGACAATCGATGCATTCCTCAGTTCGCGCATACTGCAGCCGCTCGGCATGCAGGACACGAGCTACCTCGTGCCAACGGAGAAGTATCCGCGCGTCGTGGCGGTGAACGCGCGCGGCGCGGACGGGATGTTCGTGGAGCGGCCGACGCCGGCAACCATCCCCGCCACTGTCCAAGGCGACGGCGGGCTGTACGGCACGGCCAGCGACTATGGTCTCTTCCTGCGCATGCTGCTCAACCGTGGCCGGCTGGGCAACACGCGCCTCCTGAGCGAGAAGTCGGCCAAGACAATGCTCAAGAGCCACACGGGCAACGTGGTAGTGCCGCTGCAGGAGTCCGCGAATCTGACGCTCTCGAGGAATTTCCCGGTGGGCGCCGGCAAGGACCGATGGGGGCTCGGCTTCCAGCTCGCCGCAGAGAAGCTGCCGAACCGGCGCGCCCCGGGGAGCGGGACGTGGGCCGGCATCTTCAACACGCACTTCTTCATCGATCCGAGCCGGGAGATCGGCGTCGTCGTGATGATGCAGACGCTGCCGTTCTATGACGAGGCGTCGATGAAGGTGTATGCGGGGGTCGAAGAGGCTGTGTACAGAAATCTGAAGTAGCCTCCCTCGTCGCCGTTCTTCGGCGGACCAATCGGTGCTCCAATCGGATCCGGGTCGGCACAGAGACATCCGTGCCCTCGCCGGCGACCTTGGGCTCGTTCGGTGTCTCTGCTTGTCAGATGGGCGCGTGCTGCGCAAGTCGCTCAAGTAATATCGACACAAATGGCTGCACCGCGTCCCTTGCGAACCACGCCGATTCGAGAGGCGTTATTGGATATCCGTGTGGCATCGGATTCACCTCCCAACCTTGCCACGTTGCAGGCCCTCCACGGTCAGGTGAAGGACCGCTATCCGACTGTCGATGAGCGACGGGGATTCAAGGCGGAGTTACGGGTCGAGAGTGGCCGACTTGCGCCGTCCACAGAAGACTTGGGATTCGCAGGCCTGTGGTGCAAGAGTGCCGACGGCTTGCAGATAGTTCAGTTTCGTCCTGACGGCTTCACGCTAAACCGGTTGGCCCCGTATACGAGTGCTGATGCGCTAATCCAGGAGGGGCTCGAGTTATGGGAAATGTACTGGACCGCAACCCAACCGGCGAGTGTGACGCGAGTCGCGCTGCGGTACATCAACGCTTTGAAGCTGCCGATACGCGCCGGGGATGATTTTGGTGATTTTCTTGCGGCCGCAGTAACGACACCCCTTGCGACTCCGCAGTCCGTCAGCAGTTTCCTGATTCGAGCCGTGGTTCACGAGGGCGAGGATGTCGCGATCGTGACACAGAAGTTCGAGAGTGTTGCGCCCGGTGAAGACTCACCCGTTACGTTGGACATCGACGTTTACCGTGTTGCAGATCTTCCGTCGCAATGTTCAGAACTGGCGGGCATTTTTGCGCGTTTGAGAGAGTTGAAGAACCAAATATTCTTTGGTTATCTTACGGACAGAACAGTAGAATTGTACCGATGAGCTACGCCCTTGCAGAGGCATATCCGGGCCCGCCGCTGTTCATGACACTTGTTGACCGCGCCGTAAGCACCGAGGCCGCCGAACTCCGCGAATGCCTCGCCATCTCGCTTCCGGCGCAGAGCAGCGCTGTGACCGGTCGTCACAGAGACGTCACGGATCGCGTCACTGCAGCTTTGGTGGAAGGATTCAGCCAGGGCATATTCCCGTTGCCGAGAGCTATCAACCAGGCGCTTGCGGTGATGTGCTCACTTCCCGATGACGTCCGATTGCCAAACGTGATTGTGGAGGACGATGGGGAGATTGGTCTGGACTGGGACAGCGGTCAACGCAGTGTCCTAAGCGTCATCGCTGGCGACAGCTCGATGCTGCGCTACGCCGCCCTTATCGGACCGGAGCCTCTGCATGGTCGTGTCCCGTTTGCTGGCGTTCTGCCGGCGACTCTCTCGTACATTCTTCGCAGAATTAGTCCCGACTGAACGGACAGTCGTCCCGCCAGATCGTGAGGTTGCTCCCGTCAGTGAAGGGGAGCGGTTATCTCGGTTCGTCTTTAACCGCGATCACTTTGACAACACACGAGTGAAGTTTCGGGCTTTTGAGCCGCCGTCCAGCGAAACCGGCCTTTCGGTAAGCCGCACTGAATCGCTCGATGAACCGGCTGTGTGGCAGTACGGCGATCGCTGGGTGGCTGTGCCGGGCCGCACAATTCGGGCCAGAGGAGACTTGACTGTTGCGCAAGTCAGGGAAGTTCAGGTAGATGGGTTCTCGTTGTCCGTCTCTCCCAATGAGCCTCCGGAACGCCACGCCAACGTTGAAGGATGGCCTCCAGTCGGACAGAAGGAGTTGAGGAGATCGCTGGCGCAACAGTTAGCCGCAAGGGCACGTTGTGTGCCGCGACCTACGCCGTGACTCTGTCACGGCCCGGCCAGACTGAGCCTCCGCCAAGCGCTCACATCGCGAATCTCCCAGGCATGAACACGGCGTCGAACGCCGCATGTTGTTGCGGCCCGCAGGCACCATTTGTTCAGTACGGCCTCGCTTCAGCTAGCCTTGCTTGAAAACATCACGCGGATTCCGATTCGAGACCGCCTTATGCTTGTCTCACTCTGCATTCTGAATTCTGCGTTCTGAATTCCACGACTGACAGGTCCGCCTGAAGGCGGACACTACGTGAAGGAGCCTCCCGTGAGCGAGCCGGAAGAAGATTTCGCGACGATGTTCGAGGCCTCGGTGCGGGCGAAGCGCGTCGCGAAGGGGCAGATCGTGGGCGGCACCATCGTCGCCATCGGCGCGGAGGTCGCGCTCGTCAATGTGGGCGGCAAGAGCGAGGCTGCGATCGACATCGGTGAGCTGAAAGACGACGAGGGCAATCTCGAGGTCAAGGTCGGCGACAAAATCCAGGCGATGGTCGTCTCGACCGTTGGAGGGCTGACGCTCTCCCGCAGGCTGGCGCTCGGCGCCGCCACCGCGCGGCAGCTCGAGGACGCGTTCCAGGCCGGCCTCCCGGTCGAAGGCAAGGTCGAGCGCGCAGTGAAGGGGGGATACGAAGTTCGCATCGCCCGCCAGCGCGCCTTCTGCCCAATCTCTCAGATCGATATCCGGAGTACCGGTCCGGCTAAAGCCGGACACTACGACTCCGCCGAGCCGGCGCAGCACGAAGGGCGCGTCTACAAGTTCCGCATCATCGAATACAAGGAAGGCGGCAGGAACATCGTGGTCTCGCGCCGTGCGCTGCTCGAAGAGGAGCAGCAGGCGATGGCCGCCGATGTGCGGAAGTCGATCGTCGAGGGAGCGGTGATGACCGGGCGTGTGGCGTCGGTCCGCGACTTCGGGGCGTTCGTCGATCTGGGTGGCGGCATCCAGGGATTGCTGCACGTGTCGGAGATGGCGTGGGCGCGCGTCTCGGACACGTCGCAGATCGTAAAGGCCGGCGACGAGATCACGGTCAAGGTCCTGCGGGTGGACGCCGACAAGCAGAAGATTTCGCTCGGGCTGAAGCAGCTTGCCGACGATCCGTGGTCGAAAGTTGCCGACACCTACAAGCCGGGCCAGTTGCTCGCCGGCCGCGTCACACGCGTCGCGGAGTTCGGACCGTTGGTCGAGCTCGAGCCTGGTGTCGAAGGCCTCATCCCGTTGAGCGAGAGCGGCGTAGCCCGGGACGCGGACGTCAGGAAAGCGTTCCGCGCCGGCGACGAGGTGCAGGTCGTTATCCTCGACGTGGATGCGGCCGCCCGCCGCATTCGTCTCAGCGTCACGGGGGTCGAGAAGATGCGCGAGGCCGATGAAGTGCGGGAGTACGGCGACCGCTCGGACGCTGCGCCTGCGGAAGGGTTCGGCTCGCTCGCCGACAAGCTCAAGGACGCCCTCAAGCCGCGGTAGGAGCCTGAAGTCGCCTGGCTTTACGGGACGAACCCCTCCGCCTTGAGGCGGGTCTGAAGCGCCTGGAGGACCCGGGGCATGTTGGCCTTCGCCCACTCCTGCCCGATCTCCGAGCCCTCACGCGTCAGCGTCGGCATCACCGAAATCGCCTTCTTCCCGATGTCCGTCTGGTAGAAGGCCAGCAGGGCGCGCACGTCCTCGTGTGTGAAGTGCCTGGCATAGAGAGCGAGCCTGTCCCGCATGTCGGATCCGGCGAACGCCTTGGCAAACTCCGCGTTGAGCACCTCCTTGACGACCTCGATCATTCGCGGCGGCACGGCGCTTTGCGTCTGTTTGAAGCTGTTGAAGAGCGCGTCCGAAACGGAACTGGCCATCTGGGTCGCCAGTGCCGTGGCCCCGGTCACTTCCATCAATCGTTCGATGTCAGCCCGGAGCGCAGGATCTACCGTCGGCGTACCGCCAGCGATCTGGCCAAGCGACTGCGCCGTCGCGGGCTGGCCAATCGACCCCAGCGCAACAACCAGCAACGCCCACTGAAGGCGCTTCAGCATCTCGCTCTCCTTCCGACACACGCCAATCACTGTGAAGCAGCCCGTATGTTATCGGCTGAGCGGCGCAAAGAACTTCCAGATCTCTTCGGCGGCGCCGACGAGCGTCGTCGACGGCCCGATCAGTTCCTCGCGGAGCTCGGCGCGCCGGTTGCCCGGCCACCCGTGACCGACACCGGTCAGCTTCCAGTGTGCGACCTGGCCGCCCTGCGTGCATCCATCCCACGCAAGGAGCGTCGCCGTCTGCTTCGTCCCTTCCGATGGAGCGGTCCCGGTCCGGGTGTCCACGATGCGCGTCTGCGCGGAACAGCCGTTGTGGCGGCGCCACCGATCGAGCCCCTCCTCCACGGGACGATGAGAGGAGCGAACGTTGGATCCGGGAAACGGCGGCCCGAGCCCGCCGTTGTACAAGGCGCGTGGATCGTCCACGCTGTGGATGTGCATGACGGCGACAGGGCGGCCTGGCGCGAACCGGTCGAGATCGTAGGAGCCGGCGACCGGTGCGATGGCCGCGATGCGGTCGGCACGCTCCGCGCCAAGCCGGTACGACATCATCGCGCCGTTCGAGTGACCCGTCGCGTAGGTGCGCCGCGCGTCGACGGCCGTCCGCCGACCGAGATCGTCCAAGACGGCGATCGCAAAGCCCACGTCGTCTACCTTCTGGTTCATGGCGTAGCCGCAGCACTCGCCCGCGTTCCACGTGAGCAGACGCCGCGGCAGCACACCGGTGCCGTTGGGATAGACCACGAGGACGCCTTCGCGATCCGCGACCGCATCGAGGCCGGCGTAGCCTTTGAATCCGTCGGCCTCGCCGCCGCCGCCGTGAAACGCGAGCACGACTGGCAGCGCGAGGCCAGTAGAGCCAGGGACCTGCCCTGAGCGAACGGAGTGAGTCGAAGGGGGAACGTGCACGATGTACGAGCGGCGTCGTCCGTCGTGTCGGATGGAAAATGTGTGATCGCCAGGGCGAAGAGTGGCGGATCCCGTCTGCGCTCGACCGGCGACGAACGAGGGGGACCACGACAGGATGCACCCGGCCGTGACGAGCGCCGCACACACTCGCAGCCGGGCCATCGTCGCGCTCGTTGCGTCCTTCATCCTGGAATGAAAGCAGTCCACAGCGGGATGAGGACCATTGGTTCCAGGTCCTGTGCGAAATCAAGGAACCACACACGCCGTGGGACCTACTCCACTGGTTGTTCCGGACGGATCGCTAGGCTGGCGATTGCCGTAAGCCTTTCGCGGACTTCGGTGTGATCGACGCCTTCGTCAGCAATCGCACCGCCGACGTCTGTATGTGCTTGGTTCTCCGGAATCGGGGCGTGCTCGACAGTAAGGCCCTCGATCGCTCGGACGGGCCCAACAACTACCGCCAAGACTCCGTAATCTGCTGCCGGCTTCGACCTTGCGCGCTTCCTGGTATCGACGGGTGTCGAGTACTTACTCCAATCGGTGGAGATGCTCCGAGAACTGCCGGATCCGTGCGCCCGGAAACACCCCGGTTGAATCTCGCCCGCGACAACGTACGCGGCCAACAATCGCATGTACAAGAAGTGCTCGTCGGGAATGTCTTCGATCGGCCACTGAGTCATCGTGCATCAGCGAGCCAGACGGCGAGGTGGCGAAATGTCTCGCGTCTCTCCGAGACTCTACCCGTTGTGCTTTCGCCGTTCTCACGACGTCCCGAGTAAGTCGCTAGAACAGTTCGATCCTCAGGTATGTTGACCAGGAGAGTTACAGCAGTGCTCTTCCAGTAAAGGTCCACACTGCCGCCCATCGCTGGACCGATCACAGGAACGAGCACACTACCAGCAGACTCACTAACGACTTGCGCTGTCAACTCACGCGTGAACTCGGCTGCGCGCTCAAATGTTTCCTTCTTGTAAGGAGGGCTTCCTTCGCCGTCCCAATTGTCTTGTAACCCTAGGACGACTGCGCGTGCCCGAGCAATCTCCAGTTCAACTTCCTTACACCCGGAATAGCCGACTGCCGCCGTTGGCACGAACGTCGTGCCCAAATCCACGAGCTGGATGGAGCTGCTCAGGTAGTCGTACGGTGCCGTCGTCCCTCCATACCGTCGCCAGCTCTTTCCCTCTCCTCCTAGCCCGCTAACGGAGAAGACGACGCTTTCAGGTACACCGTAACTATCGACTCCGACCGTCCACTCGTCTGGATCCGGGGCGCTGAGGGTCTCGATAAACGAATCGATTTCGACGACCTCGTCTTCCGCTTCGTCTTGCCAATTCATCTCACGCCCTCACTGTGAATCGCCGGGCGGAACAAAAGGATCGTCGTCGACAAACGAGAGCCCTGTTGATCTGAGCTGTTCTCGAAGGTGCTCTTCCTTGCGAATGGCACGGGCCAACGCAAACTGCAGCTCACGTAGCTCTTTCGAGGTCATCGAAGTGAACAGGTCGTCGTTATCTCGGATCACAATCTTCAGCGTATGCATCACGATCGCGGCTGGTGATCGAATTCCCACGCCTTCGCCAACAAACAATGGGCGCACATCAGTGAGGATGCGCGCCGAATCGAACGCGTGCTCACTAGCGTTGACAAGGTCGGCTGCCTTTGTCGTGAGAACGATGACGTCTAGGGGGAGCAGCGCAACGAGTCGCTCCCGGAGGCGTTGCGCCAGCTCGACATCAATCCATTTCTTTTCCCGAACATCATCGGCGACTGCGCTCGAGACTTCTTCCACCGACGCCCTCTGCGACTCGGCTAGTCCCCGAACGTTCATGACGGCGATGACAATCCCGGCCTCTCTGCTTGTCGTGCGGCCAGGTGTGACAAGTCGGGTCCACAACTCAAAGACTGATGTGGCGGGCGGTGTTTGCTGCAACAGTGACAAGAGATCTAGAAAGCCAGAATTGTCCAGAGTGGCCAGCTCCGTGAGCGGCGTCTTTTGGCTGGTCGGAACAGTGACTGGAAGCATTCTTACCTAGCTTACCCGTGCAGGGTGCAACTTGCCTGACTTTTCCCAGCTGCTCCCACACCGCTTCCCGGATGTATCGGACACCCCATTGGATAAGGCCAGTGGACAAAGCCGTTCCGATTACTCCGAGGAACGATCGGAATGGCCCCCTTAGGAATCGGATTACCGCGTGGCCCGGCCGGCGAAGAGCCTCGACCACAGAGCCGCTCACATCGCGACCCTGCTCAGGCGTGAACGCCGCGCAGAACGGCAGGTTCTTGCGGCCCCGCGGCCACGGTTTGAATCGCGGGCGAGAGACCCGTACGCCCGACAGGCAGCGGGCCGACGCGATGCCGACCGTTGCCGTCCGCGCCGTGGCAGACCACGCACGCCTGATCTTAGGGGCACTGGCCTCACGAGGTTCCGGGCCCAGCGAGGCGCCGCGCCAAACTTCCCGGCGTAGAATGCCGGCACATGTCGGAGTTGGACGCCCACCCAGGCGTGCGCCTTCGCGCGCTCATGCGCGGGCGATCGCCGCACGAGCTCCACCGCGCCGCCACACCCCTCGAGCTCTTCTTCGATCTGGTGTTCGTCGTGGCCATCGCGCAGGCCGCTTCCGAGTTGCACCACGCGATCGCCGACGGCCGTGCCCTCGAAGGCCTGGTCGGCTACGCGATGGTGTTCTTCGCGATCTGGCTGGCGTGGTTGAACTTCACCTGGTTCGCCTCGGCCTACGACACCGACGACGTGCCGTACCGCCTGGCGGTGTTCGTGCAGATGGGCGGCGCGCTGCTACTGGCGGCCGGGGTGCCCGCGATGTTCGAGACGCGCACGCCGAACCTGGCCGTCATCGGCGGCTACGTCGTCATGCGCGTGGTGATCGTGGCGCAGTGGCTGCGCGTGGCGGCCAACGACCCGGAGCGTCGAATCACGGCGATCCGCTACGCGTCCGGAACCGCGATCGTGCAGACGGCGTGGGTGTCGACGCTCCTGCTGCCCTCCTTCTCGATCCCGGTCTTTCTGGTGCTCGCGGTGGTCGACCTGGCCGTGCCGGCTTGGGCCGAGCGCGCCGCCGCCACACCGTGGCACCCGCGCCACATCGCCGAACGCTACGGCCTGCTCACGCTCATCGTGCTCGGCGAATCGATTCTCTCGGCCAACATGACCGTGCAGTCGGCGCTAGGATCGGGCGAGGCGGTCGCACCGCTCGCCGGGCTCATCGTTGGCGGCCTGCTCACGGTGTGCTCGATGTGGTGGATCTACTTCGACCGCCCGGTGCACGACCTGCTGACGAGCCTCAGGCGCGCATTCGTCTGGGGCTACGGCCACTACTTCGTCTTCGGGGCCGTCGCGGCCGTTGGAGCGGGATTGGCCGTCAACGTGGACGTCGCCACGGGTCACGCGAAGATTGGATCCTTGGGCGCCGGCCTGGCGGTCGCCGTGCCGGTCGCGGTGTATCTGCTGGTCCTTTGGGTGCTGCACGACCGCCCCGAGTACCGCCGCACACGGATCTATGGACCGGTCGCCGCGGTGCTCGTGCTGCTGTCGCCGCTCACAGGGCACGCCGTGCCCGTCATCGGCGCGATCCTCGCTGCCCTGGTGGCGGTCAAGACGGTCTCCGGTCTCCGGTCTTCGGTCTCCGGTCTCCGGTCTACGGTAGTATCTGTGTCGGCAGTTCGGGTCGTGCGGAACCGTGATCAGCCTGGAGGCGTGAGATGAAGCAGATGCTGTTTGGTGCACTGGTGGCGCTCGTCGTGTCGTCAGCCGTCGGGTCGTCGAGGGCGGCCACTGGCGATGAGGACGCGATCCGCCAGGCGAAGGATCGGGCGGAGATTGAAACGCTCATGTGGCGATACGTGCGGGCGCTCGACACCAGCAACGCCGAGGCGTATGCCGCCACGTACACGCCGGACGGTCAGTTCGGATCGGGCGCGAACGCCACGAAAGGACGCGAGGCGCTCACGAAGATGGTCGCGGATCTGCGCCAGCGGCGCGCCCAGGCCGAGGCCAACGGCGAGACGAGCCCACCCATGTACCACGTCATCACCAACCCCTCCATCGAGTTCATCGACAAGGATCGTGCGACCTACGAGGCGTACTGGATGACGGTGTTCGGCGCGGCGGGTCAGAACACGCCGCCGCGGGTGGCCGCGGCCGGGCGCGAGCGCGACGAGATCGTGCGCGTGAACGGCAAGTGGCTGCTGAAGGTGCGCGACGTGGCGCCACGAGACTGACGTCCGAGAACGACTCGGCGGACCGCGCGGGACACGATCGAGTCAACGGGTGGAAAGTGTATGCCCGGTGTGTACAACGTCGAGCGGCCGATGCTGACCGCGCGTGTAGGCGTGCTCATGTTCGTCATCATCGCCGTGGTGTGTGCACGAACTCTCGGCTTCGCCCAGTGGCTGCACTATCCGACGGCGGACGTGCCGAGAAAGGCCGACGGGAGTCCCGATCTGACGGCACCCGCGCCGCGACTGCCCGACGGGAAGCCGGACTTCTCGGGGATCTGGCACACCGCGAATCGCAATCCGTGCACACCGGGCACAGGCCAGTTCATCGAGTGCGGCAGTGAGATCGGTGGCTCGCCACTGGCGCGCGACCTCGGCACAGGCGTGCCCGGCGGCCTGCCGTATCAAAGGTGGGCGGCCGCGCTCGTGAAGCAGCGGACGGCCGAAGACAGCAGAGACGATCCACACGTGCGCTGTCTCCCCGACAATCCTCCGCGGCCGTGGGGAATGCCTCACCTCACCAAGGCCGTGCACACGCCGAAGCTGCTGGTGCTGCTCTACGAAGTGAACGCCATGTACCGGCAGATCTTCATCGACGGCCGGCCGCTGCCCGAGGACCCCACGCCCGGCTGGAACGGCTACTCTACCGCTCGCTGGGAGGGCGACACCCTGGTGGTCCAGACGGCGGGCTTCCGCGACAACTTGTGGATCGACATGGGCGGCAGCCCGATGAGCGATGCCGCCACGTTGACCGAGCGGCTGCGGCGACCGAGCTACGGGACGCTCGAACTGGAGATCACGGTCGACGATCCCAAGGTCTACACACGCCCGTGGACCGTCTCGACGACCCAGGCCGTCAAGCTCGATACGGAGCTCATCGACGAGTTCTGCCTCGAGAACGAGCAGTCGTGGAAGCGGATGCAAGCCGTCCCACGCGCGAACTAGCCAAGGGCGCCCTTGATATCCCGCTGAACGCGACGTGGCTTTGGGAACCCTCGCCATCAGATCGGCCCCGACGACCCCATGACACATGCGGCCGTGGGAGAGAAAGGCGAGGCTACCTGTCGCTCACGCCGCGAACGGATTCTCGTCAGCGGTCGGGCCGTAGACCGACGGCACTGATTGATCGAGCAGACGGAGATAGACGAGCAACTGGCCGCGGTGGTGATACCAGTGATTCAACATGATCGCTCGAACGAAGGCGACCCGTGGCATCGTCAGGATGTCGCGCCCACCGCTCTGCAGACGCCAGATCGCGCCCATCGTCGCATCGTCGAATCCGCCAAGCGCTCGCCTCGCCTTCGCGACGCTCTCTGTCAGCGACGGCACGAGCTCCGCGGAAGTGGCCGCCTCGGGCTGAATGAAGGCCGGCGGCTCGGAAACCGTGTCCACTGCAGCGAGCTCGGCAACGTTGCCAGGCACGGTTGCCACGTGCAGCGCGAGTTGGCCAAGCGACATCGATTTCGGATGCGGCCTCCACGACAGGTGCGCTTGCGGTATCCGCTCGAGCACACGCCGCGTCGTTTGGGCTTCCTGTTCGAGTTCTGCGAGTAGTCCGTCGATGATCTTCATTGGATCCTCCTAGTTCGCGGCGGCTTCAGCGGCCTTGCGGACACGCGCGTGCAGCACCCCCCATCCCGACACGAGGCGCGACCGATGATCGTCGGGGAACGGCCCGACGAGTGTGTGCGTGAACGTGATGAGCGTGCCTTCGGGTGTCTCTGTCAGCCGATAGAGCAGGTTCGAGGTGGCGGCTGTGGACATGAACAGCGGTCCCCAGATCTCCAGCAGCGAGGGCCGCTTGATGCTTTGCACAAAGCCCCACAGGTGTCCGTTGTCGCCGCCGAGATCGCGATACCAGCGGCCGCCCGGGAACGGTTCGAGGACCATCGGTAGCGGAGTACCGTCCGGAGTCTGGTTGAGTCGCCCCATCTGTGCCAGCAGCGATTGAAATGTCTGCTCCACGGAGGCGCGCACACTGATGTCTTCCGTGATTATGAACGTCTGACTCTCTGAGGCGGGTGCTGTCGTGCTCATCGTTTCCCCTCCGCGTGCGCTTTGATGCGCCGGAGCTGTCCACGCCAGTGCTGGGCGAACATCCTGGACCAGTCGTGGATCGTGCGAAGCGTTTCTGCGTTCGTTCGATACAGGATCCGGCGGCCGTCGCGCCTCACCGTGACCAGGCCGACATTGCGGAGCACCTGCAGGTGCTTCGACACCGACGGCTGCTCCAGCTCGAGCACCTGGGCGATCTCGCTGACCGATCGCTCTTCGGCCGCGATGAATTCCAGAATGTGTCGGCGGCGCGGCTCCGCAACGGCGTTGAAGGGATCCGAGATCGTCGAGGCGCGTGCCATGACGTAATGGTTATATATTCCTATATGGGAATATGTCAAGTCGCGTTGTTCACCGACCCTGAATGCGTCTACGAGATAGGCCCTCTGCTGGGTAGACGCGCGGCCTTTCTGCGGAACGGGAGCAGGGACCTGAGTCGCTCCTCCCGCAAGTAGAGTCCCGCCCAGGCGAACACGGCCACCGACAGCGGAACCAGAACGGGGATCGGCTCTCCGAGCCGGGTGTACTGAGAGATGGCGCCACCGAGATAGCCGGTCAGCAGCACCGCGCCCAGGACCGCCGTGGGTGGAGTGACGTACAGCACGACACACGTGAGCTGGATGAGGGCGATACGCGGCAACGCGCTCTCCGCCCAGCCGATCCGTCCCCACTCCTGGACGTACCAGGGGTCGAAGGTCAGCTTCCACCGGGCGCTCATCAGCAGGATCAGGATGGCCGCGGCGGACAGGAGGCGGCCGGTCCAGACGATGAACATCGATTCCTCCACACCCCAACGAACGGCAAATCTTACATCTCCCAGGCCGGCGAATCGGTTAGAGTGTCACCCGACGCGTGCGGCTCTCCACCCCACCGCGTACAACACGCGCGGTGGGGCCCCCGGGTCCGCCGCACGATCGAGCGTGGACGAGGAGCGATTATGTGCGATCAGGATCGTTTTGAGCAGGATCGACTGGAGTACGAGGCGAAAGGACTGGTGACGCGACGGCAGTTCGGCGTCCTGCTGGGAGCCGGCGTGGCGATGATGCTGCCGAAGGTCGTGGGCGCGGTCGATGTCACCGAAATGGATGTGATGGTGAAGACGCCGGACGGCGTCGCCGACTGCTACTTCGTGCACCCGGCGAGCGGGACGGCTCCCGGCGTGCTGGTGTGGCCCGACATCTTCGGGCTGCGGCCGGCGATGCGCCAGATGGGCAAGCGGCTCGCCGAATCGGGCTATTCGGTGCTCGTGGTGAACCCGTTCTATCGCGCCAGCAAAGCCCCAACCGCAGCGAAGGGCGCCGCGACGCCAATCGGGGAGGTGCTGCCGCTCGCAAAGGCGCTGAGCGAGACCACGCACATGACCGATGCACGGGCATTCATCGCGTGGCTGGACCAGCAGTCCTCTGTCGCGAAGAACCGGAAGGTTGGCACCCAGGGCTACTGCATGGGCGGCCCGATGGCGTTCCGCACTGCAGCCGCTGTGCCCGATCGCGTTGGCGCCGTGGCCTCGTTCCATGGCGGCGGCCTGGTGACTACGGAGCCGAACAGCCCACACCTGCAGGCGTCGAAGACCAAGGCGTCCCTGCTCGTCGCGATCGCGTCCAACGATGACAAGCAAAGACCCGATGACAAGACCGTGTTGAAGGACACCTTCGCGAAATCGGGTCAGGCGGCGGAAATCGAAGTGTATTCGGGCGCGCACGGCTGGTGCCCGCCGGATTCGACCGTCTACAACATGCCTGACGCCGAGAAGGCGTGGGCCCGTCTGCTCGCGCTGTACGGAAAGGCCCTGGCCTGAACGAGGGCCTTGAGGCGGTTCTCGGGTTGCTTAGGTGCTCAGGTGCTCAGGTGCACCGGAACCTGAGCACCCGAGCACCAGCCGAACTCCCATCGCCATGATCTCGTCGACCGACGTGAGACTGGGACTCCGCCTTCGCTCGCTGATCTGCGGACCACCGAACGCCGTGGTGATTCACGACGTCGAGAGTACCGAGCGCGGCGCGCGGTGAAAGTGACGCGTCAGACGTAGTGTCCGGCGGCAGCCGGACCAGCAGGGAACCGGAGATAGATATGAAGTCCGCGGCTTCGGGCGCTGTCATTCTTCTGCTGGTGTGTTCGGTCTCTCTCTCAGCGCAGTGGAGCAAGTTCCAGGACGCTGGTGTCCCGCGCGACGCGCAAGGCCGCGTTCGAATGGACGCACCGCCGCCGCGAACGCCCGACGGCAAGCCCGACCTCTCCGGCAACTGGTTGAGAGCCGATCGCGACCCACTTCCCTCCGAGCTCGCCGGGCTGTTTTCGAGCAACCGCGTCAACGCCGGAGGCGAGGTCGTCGCCGAGCCGCCAGTGGCCGCGTTCCCGGCGGACCGGAATTCGCCACCGGTGGCCGCCTTCTGGGATCTCGCCACGAATGTTCCCGGCGGCCTGCCACTCACTCCCTGGGCGGCAGCCCTGAAGAAAGAGCGGATGGCGAGCGACATGAAGGACAACCCCGACGCCAACTGCATGCCGATGGGGATCACCCAGTTCCACATGCAGCCGCAGCCGCGGAAGATCGTCCAGACGCCGAGGCTGATCGTGATCCTGTACGAATCCAACTTCGGCTTGCGCTACATCTACACCGACGGGCGGACGCTTCCGAAGCAAGGAGAACCGCAGCCGTGGTGGTACGGCTACTCGGTGGGACGCTGGGAGGGGGACACGCTGGTCGTCGACACCAATAATCTCCGCGGCGCGGAAGAGGGTCCGTACGACGGATGGCTCGACGTGCGCGGGACGCCGTACAGCGGCCAGGCGACGTTCACCGAGCGCTTCCGCCGCCCGACGTTCGGCAAGCTGGAGATCGACGTCACCATCGAGGACGCGAAGGCGTTCACCAAGCCGTTCACGATGCGCATCAACCAGCGCGTGATGGTCGACGAGGAGCCGATCGAGTTCATTTGCAACGAGAACCAGCAGTTCCGTCAGCGCGTGAAGATCGACTGAAGAAATCCCAGGTCAGGTACGGTTCTGTCCTAGAATCCTCACAGGAGGAGCGTCACGATGAAGGCCTTACTTGCGCCGGTATGTGTCGTTCTTGCGCTGGTCTCCGGAGCGGTCTCGCTGTCCGCGCATCACTCGTGGCCGGTGAGCCGCGACCGGCTCGTCACGGTGAAGGGCACGGTGATGGAGTTCGCCTGGGACAACCCGCACCCGATGATCACCCTCGAGGTTCGGACCGATGATGGCAAGATCGAGAAGTGGCTGGTGGGTGGACCCGCGATCAACCGGATGGAGGCGATCGGCTGGACCAAGACGACGGTCAAGCCCGGGGACGTGATCACGGGCACCGGCTATCAGTTCTCCGACGGCCAGAAGATCATCAGGCTCGAGCGGGTGGTGCTGGCCGACGGCAAGGAGATACGCGTCTACGCCCGCTAGGGGTAGAAATACGATGAGACCGCTTCAGTGGTGGCTGCGCATCGTCGGCGTTCTCTACGTTCTCGAAGGCGTCGGGCTGTCGCTCGCGGCGTTTTTCGATCCGAGCGAGTTCGCCTCCATCTGGTCCGCAACGGAGGTCGGCACGCTCGATGAGGTTGCCGTCCGCGGAATTCGGATCGCGGGACTGCCCGGCGTTCTCACGTGGGTGCTGCTCGGCGTCATGATGTTGGTCTTCTCGCGCTTCCCGGCGCGAGCGGGCGTTCTTGTCGTCACTGTCGCGGCCTGGGAGCTGCTCGTGTGGCTGCCCGTCGATCTGGTGGCCCTGTTCAACGGGTTCGGCGTGCCGCGAGCCGCCACGCTCATCACGATCCACACGCTCATCGGCGTCTCGGGGATCATGTTGCTTCGAGGGCAGTCTCGAGACGGCAGCGGACGTTGATCAGACGCCGTGTCCGTAGCCCGGCTCCTCGATCGTCTGATCCGGATCGCCGTCGGCAGCTGGCCATGCCACTTCCGCCTTGGCTTCGTCGGGCTCGCGCGGCCACACACGTGGCGGGGTGAGCTCGCTGGTCGAGTCGGGATCGTCTTGATTGGTCTCCATCGCGTTTCTCCGGGAAAACAAAAAGGCCATCACCCGGCTTCTAATCCCGGAAGTCCCGGAAGTCACTTGAATCGAGCATGAGATCTGAGGTTCACCCTTCTCGCTTCTCGCTTCGTGTTCAGGTTCGGCGGCTGGAATCACCCGTGTGGTCCCTGTGCCTGGGAGGGAACGCCGCACCCGCCCCCACGAACACGGAACCGAACGTGAACACGAACCGAGCAGCGTGAAGTCAGAAGCGTGAACGACATTTCTCATG
>Ga0209640_10001347_pt1 | contig 20711 bp, 15 predicted proteins | sample RifCSP10_1_FD_184018 | JGI IMG/M metagenome (GOLD analysis project Ga0209640, IMG submission 184018) | Soil microbial communities from Rifle, Colorado - Rifle CSP2_sed 10_1 (SPAdes) (version 2) | ecosystem: Environmental > Terrestrial > Deep subsurface > Rock core/Sediment | place: Rifle...
GCGCGGCGCGAGGTGGGCCTGATCGTCAAGGATCCAAGGGTCGTGAAGCGGCTGCAGGAGGCCTTCGAGGAGGACTGGGCGAAGACCGACCTTGGCCGGAAGGAACAGAAGCAGTTCCAAAAGGAACTGAAGCAATCAGAGGAAATCGTCCTCGAAATCCCGCAGACCTAGGCCGACGATCGCAGCCGCGCCACGGTGCGGCCGATGCGCGTGGACGCGTAGAAGATGCGTCCCACCGGTATGCCGCCGCCGAGCCTGTGGCGGCCGATGGCTTCGAGCCCCGCCGACGCCATGCACCCACAGTTATTACAGTCCGGATCGCCGCCGAACTGGCAGGGTGTAATCCGCCGCTCGAGGTCCGCGGAGAAGCACGCAGTGGTCTGGGCGAAGATGCACTCCGACGGCGTCCTGGGAGGCTGGGCGTACACCGCCAAGAGCGCGTCCGGCAGCTGCAGCTTGGGGAACTGCGGCCGCAGGCGGCGCAGGTCCGCAATCACGCGCGCGCGATCGGCTGCGGTCAGGCGTTCCGCCGACAACTCGCCCTTCTGTGGCGTGTAGAGGCTGAACCAGATCAGGCGCGTGTCCGGGTTGGCCTGCCAGATCCGCAGAAATTCTTCGAGATAGCCTTCCCGCCGCGCCTGCTGCCGCGTCACCGTGCAATGGACGGTGATCCGGTGTCCCGCGATGTGCTTCAGGATCCGGTCGTAGGTGGCCGGCGTGCGGCGCTCGTCGTGCTCGGGCTGCAGGCCGTCAATCGAGACGACCACTTGCAGCCGCCGCAGCCCCTTCCATTCTTCGGGAATCGGGCGGACGGCGCTCGTCACCACCTGCGTGTAGATTCCGCGCTCCGACAGCTTCGGAAGAATCGCATTCAGCTCGCGAAACCGCACGAGCGGCTCTCCGCCGACGATCGACAGGTGCATCGGACGATGCTCGTCGACCAGCGCCATGAACCGCTCGACGAGCTCGTCGCCCTTGTAGTCCGAGAGACCGCGCAGCGTGACGCCGCCGCCGAGATGTTCATCGCCGTACGCGTAGCAGCCGGGGCAGCGCAGCGGACATTCACGGGTGATTTCGATCGAAAGGTTGGGTCGATAGCCTGCGAGGATCCGGCCCCAGGCCTGGATCACTTCGCGCGCGTGGACGACAGTGTCGCTCATGTGGCCTCTATTATGGGGCCATTTGCTATCCTGTCTTTCAGATGCCTGGGGAAAAGCGGGCGCCGCACATCGCGCGGCGCCGCTCGAAACTGCATGGCTGGGGCGTGTTCGCGCTCGAGCCGATCAACAAGAACACGCGCATCATCGATTACGCCGGGGAGCTGATCGACTACAAGGAGAGTCTGAAGCGCGAGACCATGTACCTGAAGCGCGGCGAGATCTGGTGCTTCACGGTCAACAGCCGGCGGGTGCGCGACGCCAACGTCGACGGCAACGACGCGCGCTTCATCAATCATGCCTGCAAGCCGAACTGCTACTCGCAGATCATCGGCCGCACGATCTGGATCCGCGCCGCGCGCAACATCAAAGCGGGCGAGGAGCTGACGTACGACTACCATACGGACGGCGAGCAGGTGATCCAGTGCCGGTGCCGGCCCGGCTGTAAGCGCAAGTTATGAAACAACAAACACGAAGTTCGCGAAGACCGCGAAGGACACGAAGACTTTTGGTACTCGTGATCTTCGTCGCCTTCGTGCCCTTCGTGTTTGCTGTTTCGGGGCAGGACGTCACGGACGCCCAGCTCGAAGCCGCGAGCGGGGATCGCACGGTTCGCCTTGGCCCGGCGTCAGGTGCCGGCCCCGTCACGGACGTGCCGCTGGAGGTCTACGTCGCGCGCGTGCTCGCCGGGGAAGCAGAGCCGAAGGCACCGGACGGTGAAAACCAGGCGCTCGCGATTGCGATCCGCACATACGCGCTCGTGAATGCCGGCCGCCACGCCCGCGACGGATTCGACGTGTGCGACAGCACCCACTGCCAGGTGCCGCGGGCGGCAAATGCGCTGACGCGCGCCGCGGCGCTCGCGACGGCGGGCCAGATTCTCAGCTGGAACGGCGCGCCTGCGGAGGTGTTCTACTCTGCGTCGTGCGGCGGGCGCTCCGAGAGCCCGGACCAGGTCTGGCCGGGCGCCGATTACCCCTATATGCGATCGGCCCCTGACGATGTGCACGATGACGACGAGCCGTGGACGTTTGAGCTGACGCTGCAGGACGCGCAGCGAATCCTGGCGGACGTCGGTTTCGAAGGGCGACTGCGCGACGTCGAGATTGACGACCGCAATGCGTCCGGCCGCGCCACCAGGCTGCGGCTGTCCGGGATGCAGCCCGGTGTCGTCGCGGGCGATCAATTCCGCGTGGCCGTGGGCGCTGCGCGGTTGCGCAGTACGGCGTTTTCGATCCAACAGCGAGGGGCAACGCTCCGGTTTACGGGGCGCGGCTACGGCCACGGCGTCGGCATGTGCGTGGTTGGCGCCGGGCGCCGGGCCGCCCGCGGCGAGGGCGTTCGCGCGATCCTGGCGCATTACTATCCAGGGCTCGACGTCACGCGGCTTGACGTGACACCCGCCACGAATCTTGTGGGGCGGGCCACGGCACCCCTCCGCGCAGGCGCGGAGGGGACCCCGCCGGACGGCCCGCCTGGCGAGCCCGACAAGGCTCGCCCCACATCAGAAGTGGCGCGCGCCGGCATCGCTGCCGTCGTGCCGCCGTCATCAGCGATCCCGAATGCCGACGTCCTGCGGTTGACCCGGCGCGCGCATGACGATCTGGCCGCCGTGCTCGGGACGTCAATCGCGCCGTTGACCGTACGGGTGCACGAGTCGCTCGAGAGTTTCCGGCTGGCGACCGGCCGTCCCTGGTGGGTCAGCAGTGTCTCGGCCGGCACGTCGATCGACCTGGTGCCCGCGGCGCTGCTCGCGCAGCGCGACGGGTTCGAGGCGGCGCTTCGCGTGGCGGTGGCGGAGCTGCTGGTGGCCGACGCGCTGAAGGATCGTCCCGCCTGGGTCCGCGTCGGCGCGGCGCGCTACTTCGGACGGCGCACGGCGGCCCCGGCCCCTCGCTTCAGCGGCCGCGAGCGATGTCCCGCCAATGCGGAGCTGACGCTGGCGATCTCGGCGCCGGCGCAGCGCGACGCCGAAGCGCGCGCCGAAGCCTGTTTTGCAAGGGAGTACGCCCGGACCAAGGACTGGCGCGCCGTCCGCTAGTCTGGAGGTTCGGAGGGGGACGGAGGAACGGTTTTAACAGGAGGCGCGGAGGCACGGAGCACGCCGGTGACCGCGCTTCGCGCGGTATGGATAGAGCGACGCCCCATTCAAAAGCCTTACTGGATCTCGCGGCGGCTTTTGGAATGGGGCGCCGCTCTATCCATATGCCGGCCGAAAGGCCGGCCTCACCGGCGTGACGATCTCCGTTGCTCTGCGCCTCTTTGTGATTTTTGTGTCTCGCCGAACTCCGATTCCTGCGTTACTAGGCTGCGCTGAGCGAGCGTGCCTGCGTGTTCCGCCAGAAGATGACGGCGGAGATGATCGTCCCCACTACCGCGATCACGATGAACGCGACGACCACCATCCGGAACTGATCTGATTCCAGCACCTGCAGGATGCCGCGGCCGTAGATGCGTGCCAGCACGGCGCCGATGCTGAAGCGCAGCAGCCGCATCGCGGCGAACGTCGTGAAGAACCGCCGGGGATCGACGTGCAGTGCGCCGCAGGTCAGCACGAGCGGCGTGAGCGGAAAGGGGGGCGGCATGATCGCGGGGAGAGCCAGCGCCACTGCGCCCTTGTCGCGGACCTGGCACCGGAGCCGGTCGAGATGGCGGCGCGGGAGCAGGCGGTCGAGGCCGACGTCGCCCGCCTTGTGGCCGATCCAGAAGGTCGTCGCTGCGCCGGCCACCGATCCGGCGGCCGCCAGGATCGGATAGATCCAGAAGAGGCCCTGGTCCCTGGCGGCGAGATAGATGACGAGCGCGTCAATGCCGAACGGCATGAAGAACACCGGCGAGCCGTCGAGCGCGCCAACGACGAAGGGTCCCCACCACGTCAGAAAGACTCCAAAAAACCGCACCTACCAGCAGATCCCGTCGTACTGCGCCTTGACCTGGCTGAAGTCGAGCGGAATCCGCACAAGGTCGATCACGATCTGGTCCGGCCGGCACCGCTGAACGGCCGCTGAAAACTCCGCCGAACCGTTGCCAATCACGATGACCTCGGACTCATCGATCACCTGGTCGATCGACTCGGAGAGATGCCGCGAGAGGTGCGGAATCTGCTCCTCGATGTACTGCTTGTTCGCGCCGACCAGCCGCGCCAGCGACACGTTGCGGTCGTAGATCTTCAGCGCGAATCCCTTGCCGAGGAGCGCCTCGGCGAGGATGACCATCGGCGATTCGCGGAGATCGTCGGTGCCCGCCTTGAAGCTGAACCCGAGCAGCCCGACTTTTTTCTTGCCGGTTTCGACGATGCGATCGATCGCCTGCTGCACCTGGAGGCGGTTGCTGCCAAGGATCGAGTTGATCAGCGGCATCTCGAGGTCCACTTCCTTTGCGCGGTACTGCAACGCCCGCACGTCCTTGGGCAGGCACGATCCGCCGAAGGCGAATCCGGGCTTCAGGTAGTACGGCGACAGATTGAGCTTGTCGTCCTGGCAGAAGATGTCCATCACGTCGTGGCTGTCGACGCCGATCCGCTTGCACATGTTGCCGATTTCGTTCGCGAAAACGACCTTCACCGCATGCCACGCATTGTTCGTGTACTTCATCATCTCGGCGACGCGGATGCTGGTGCCGACGAGCGGCGCGTCGATGTTCTGGTAGAGCGCCTTGATGGGCGCGGCGTCGGCCGCGTGGTTGTGTCCCACCACCGTGAGCGCCGGCTCGCGGAAGTCCTTGAGGGCCGAACCCTCGCGCAGGAACTCGGGGTTCACCGACACGCCGAACCCTTCGCCGTACTTCTTGCCCGACGTCCGTTCGAGCGCCGGAATGACGTGCTCGTGAGTGGTCCCGGGGAGGACCGTGCTGCGAATCACGACCACGTGATACGCGGGCTTGTCGCGAAGCACCGTGCCGATCTCTTCGCAGACCCGGGTCAGGTAGGTCAGGTCCAGGCTGCCGTTGCGGCGGCTCGGCGTGCCCACGCACACGAGCGACAGGTCTGTCGAGTTCACGGCGTCAGCGGTGCTCGTCGTCGCGCGCAGCCGCCCCGCGCGCACGCCCTGCTGCAGCAGCTCGCCGAGCCCGGGTTCGACAATCGGGCTGCGTCCCTCGTTGATGGCCGCCACCTTGTCGGCGTTGACGTCGATTCCGACAACGTCATGGCCGTCGCCGGCAAACGAGGCCGCCGAGACGCTGCCGACGTATCCAAGACCAAATACAGAGACCCTCATTGGTGATTCCTCATGCTGCTGCAGCGGGCTGATCCTGGCGGGTCCGCTCCGCGGAACCCGCCCTACGTACGTCGTCCGGGTTACCCGCCCGATGTCCGTCGTCGTCCGGGTTACTACGTACTGGCTCCGCGGAACCCGCGCTCCGTACTGGTTCCGCGTAGGCCGGGTTCCGCGACCTGTCCGCCGAAGCCTCGGCGGAGGCGGAAGCGGACCCGGCGGCGGGAAGTGTTTGAATGCCGTCGCCGTCGATGAATGTGCGGTACCAGAGCTCCAGGTTCATCAGCGCCCAGATGGCGTCGCCGCCGGCCGCTCGCCCCGCGCGATGCTCGTCGAGGAGCCGCCCGACCGCTGACGGGTTGATCAGCCCGCGCTGGCAGCTGCGGCGATCCAGCAGCACCTCGCGCGCGCAGGTGTTCCAGCGGCCGCGCACCCACCCCGGGAAGGGGACCGGGAATCCCATCTTCTTGCGCGTCAGGATTTCCGCCGGCACCAGACCCCGAATCGCTTCCCGCAGGATGCGCTTCGTCGTCAAGCCACTGAGCTTGAGCCGGTGGGGCAGCCGCGCTGCGAACTCGACGAGCACGTGGTCGAGAAACGGCACGCGGCTCTCGATCGACGTGGACATGCTCATCTGGTCCTGCTTCATCAGCAGCTCCACCAGGTAGGTCTTCACGTCGGTATAGAGCAGGCGCCCGAGCACGCCGCTGTTGCCGTTCGCGCGGGCGAAGTATTCGAGCGAAGCGGCATACGGATCCGCGCCGCCGGTCACGCTGGGAGTCATGAGGACGTGCTGCAGGTGCAGCGGCATGCCCGCGAAGTTGTCGAGGAACATGGCCGCGGGGCGCCGGGGCATTGCCAGGAATGACCGCCGCGCCAGCCGGCCCACCCGGCCGGGCAGCCGCGGCACGACCGAGGCGGCCACCGCCGACCGGACCGCCTCCGGCACCATACGCTCATAGACGCCGCCGGCGTTCCAGTTGAACAACGATCGCGGGTACTTGCCGTAGCCGGCGAGGAGCTCGTCGCTGCCTTCGCCGGTCAACACGACCTTGACATGCTGGCGCGCCAGCGCCGACACGAAGTGCAGCGGCACGCTCGAGGGATGCGCGATCGGTTCATCCTCGTGCCAGATGAGGCGGGGCAGCGCGCCGAAGAAGTCGTTGTCGTCGATGATGACCTCGTGGCTGTGTGCGCCGACGGCGGCCGCCGCCTGGCGCGCGTAGTCGAGCTCGCTGAACCCCCGATCGGCAAACCCGACCGAGAAGGTGTCGATAGGGCGGTCCACCTCGCGCGCCATCAGGGCGGCGACCGCCGTGCTGTCGATGCCGCCCGAGAGGAACATGCCGAGCGGCACGTCCGCCATGAGCCGCAGGCGCACTGACTCCTGGAGCAGCGACCGGAACCGGTCGATCAGCTCGCGCTCGCCGATTCGTTCGAGTTCGGGGTCTGGACCATCGAGCGGCAGATCCCAGTACTTCTCGATCCGCACCCGCCCGTGCTCGAAGATCAGCCGGTGGCCCGGCAGGAGCTTGTAGATGCCCTCGAACATCGTCTCGCTTCCGGCAGTGGAGCGGGTCGCGAGCACTTCCGAAAACACCGCGCGGTTAGCCGCGGGCGCGATCAGGCCGCTTTCGAGAATCGCCTTGATCTCTGACGCGAAGAGCACCCGATCGCCAACCTGTGCCCAGTAGAGCGGCTTGACGCCGAGCCGGTCGCGCACGAGGAGGAGCCGGCGCCGCGGCGCGTCCCACAGGGCGAACGCGAACATGCCGCGGAAATGGTGAATGCACTCGTCGCCCCACTGCTCGTAGGCGTGGACGATGGTTTCGGTGTCGGAACGGGTGCGGTACTGGTGGCCGGCGGTTTCGAGCTCGGCGCGGACGTCGGCGTGGTTGTAGATTTCGCCGTTGAACGTGACCCAGATGGCGCCGCTCTCGTTCGAGAGCGGCTGGTGGCCGCCCGCCAAATCAACGATGCTGAGGCGGCGATGCGCCAGGGCCGCGTGGTCGTCGGCCCACAGGCCGGCGCCGTCCGGCCCGCGGTGAACGAGGACGTCGCGCATCATCCGCGCGCGGTGGCGCTCGTCCGGCCCCAGGACGCTCGACGCCGCGAATCCCGCAATCCCGCACATGTCAGGCCACCGCCTTCAGCACCGCGTATTCGAGCGGTTCGCCTGCGGCCTCGCTGTCGATGCACCGGCGGAACCAGAACTCCAGCATGACCAGCGACCAGAGCTGGAACGCGTAATCGCGGCGGCCGGCCTGATGGTCGCTCCAGATCCGGCGCAGGGCCGGACGTGACACGATGCCGCGCCCGTCGAACCGCGGCGTGAACAGCATCGCGGGGACCATGGCGACGAGAGAGGTGCGCAGCCAGTCGTGGCGCGGCGCCTGCGGCCGTGCCGGCGGCATGAGCGTGCGCGGGATCTGCCGCAACAGCAGCCTCCTCAGCGCGTGTATGCCGGTCGACCCTCGCTGCTTGACCGAGGCCGGAGTGGTGGCGGCCAGGATCAGGAGCTCATAGTCGAGGAAGGGATACCTGAGCGACAGGCCTGCGGCGCCCGCCGCCCGCTCCGCACATGCAAGAGCGCCGTCGGCCAGAGACAGGCGCAGGTCGACGTAAACCGCGCGTTCGAGCGGATCGTCGGAGGGGTGGGCGGCGTGCAGCGCCACATGACGGCTGAACGGATTGGCGTCGCGCACCTGCCACGAAAACTCGCGCGTGTAGATCCCGCGGCGCTGATGATCGTCCCAGACGCTGTATGCGCGCTTGACCGCGCGAAGGTCCGGGATCCGGCCGCGGTGGCGCTCGATCCGGTGGGGAGCGCCGCTGCCCCACAGAATTCGCGCCCCGTGCGCGGCAAAGGCGGAATCGACATGCCGGCGCGCGGCGCGGAGAACTGCCAGTTGCGCAACGGCTGACGGATCCGCGATCGGCTCGTGGAGGTGCCATGCGCATTCGCCGCCGAGCGTCATCGCATCGGGCGCGGTGAGTTCAAGCAGTCGCGCATGCCCAAGCCGGCTGGCCGCGGCATCGCTGCGCGCCAGCTCCGAGGCATCCTGCTCGACATCCACGGTCACCGGGAGGGCGCCGCCGGGTGCGGCCGCCGCGAGCAGCACGGTGGAGGAGGTGCTGCCCGAATACAGGACGCCCGGCGTGGCATCAGCCGGGCGGCGCAGCACAGCCCGCAGCCGCGCATCGAGCGTCGCCAGCCGCTCGTCGAGTGCCACGCTGATGGGCGTCGCCGCCGGGAGATCCCAGTACCGTTCGAGATGGAGGGCTCGCCCTTCCATCTGGAGGAACTGCGAGGGCTCGAGTTTGCTGATCCGCCGGTACGCCGTCAGCGGCGCGGGCACGTAGCCGAGCGCGAGGTACGCGTCGATCGCTTCGGGCGACCACTCGCGGCCGACATCCGGGTCGTCCAGCAGCGCCGGGATCTCCGACGCGAAGGCCACGCCGCCGCCGGGCAGCAGCGCGTAATACAACCGGCGGAGGCCGACGTGGTCGCGGGCGATCACGAGACGCCGCGCAGTGGCATCCCAGATCGCGCACGCAAAGGGTCCCCGCAGTCGCGCGAGGCCGTGCGCGCCCCACTCCTCGTAGGCGTGCGCGATCAGCTCGCCGTCGGTGGCGCCCTGAAACTCGTGGCCGCGCGCCTGGAGCTGCGCGCGGATCTCGGTGGCGTTCGCCAGGCGTGAGTCGGTGATGACGCGGACCGTGAGACGCTCGTTGACGCCGACCGCAAGACGCTCGTTGACGCCGACCGGGCTGTCAACGCTGCTGCCGAACACGATGTCCGCCGCGTCGAACTCGAGCCTTCCCGTGATACCGCCCACGACAGTGCTGTTGAGCAAGCGGAGTGCCAGTAAATTCGCAAAGAATAGCCACGGTCCTTCCCTTGCGCGTGGGAAAGACCGTGGAACTGGCGGTGTTCCGGGAGGTTTTGGGAACTAATTTGCCACCGCTACCGCGCTGCCAGGCGCACGGCCGGGCCGGTCACGTTGATCGGCGTCCCCGCGTCGTCCGACCCGATGAAGGTCGTCTGCGCCCGGTGCTCCGTGGCGTTGGCGCTGCACCACCGCGTGCGGATCGACGTCTGGGCGCCCGGGGCGAGAACGATGCCGAGGCCGCTGCGCTTGCTGACTTCCGCGCCGTCGAAGGAGTCAGCGCGATCGCTGATGGTCAGTCGTGTGCCGCCGGTATTCGCGAGGATCTGGTCGTACTGCCACGTGTTCGGCAGCGAACACCCAGCAATCGGCTGGCTGCTCCACGGCACCGGATTCGGCGTGATCGTGATCGCCAGCGTGCCGGGCCCGGACGGCGCCGGCGTGGGCGCAGGAGCGGGCGCGGGGGCCGGTGCGGGCGTCGGCGCTGGTGCCGGTGCTGGCGCGGGTGCCGGGGCGGTCACCGCCGACGGTCCGGTCGGCGAAGGTTCGACGCTCCCACACGCTGCCGCACCCAGGGCGGCGAGAGAAGCAAAAGTCAGCGCATAAGTACGTAACCACTTCGTCATGCGATCGAGGTCAGCAAATCCCGGACCGGCCCGGACCAATCTGCGCCGTAGACCAGAAACGTCCCCCCGTGATCCGCAGGAAGCGGCAGTTCCCGATGGTTCAGGCGGATCGATCCGACACGGCGCATGGGACCGACGTCGATCCGAAGCTGCCCAGGCGGCTGCGGCGCTTCCAGATCAAGAACGCCTTCCTCCATCGTGACGTGCAGATACGGCATCGGCGTGCTGCTGCAGACGCTGATTCCGTCGCTGCGGCGCGTCAGGACCCGGGTGCCGTCGATGAGATCGAGCTGTGTCAGTGATCCGCGGTCCTCGACGCCGTGAAATACGCGCGCGTCTGTCTGGTAGGTGCCGATGTCGCACGCGCAGCCATGATGCAAGCCTGCGCCGCTCGGGCACACCACGAATACCGAGGCGCGATCGCCGGTTCTGACATACGCGGCCACCGCCACATCGCCTGCCTCGCAGGCCGGGGACAGTCGCTCCATCGAGGGCTGCCGGATGCCGGGCTGAGTCGTGCCGATCCATGTGAGCATTGCGAACGGTGCATCGCCGGTGCGGGTGATGCGCGCCGTCCACGCCGGCACGAGCGCACCATACGCAGGGGCATACCAGCCAAGGCCCGACGCCTCGTCGCCGTGCGCGAGGAATACGTCACCTGCGTCGTAGAGGATCCACGCTTCGCCGCCGTCCACGTGGGCCGCTCTCAGGCGCCCCGGGGCGTCCGCGCGCAGCGCCCAGTGCGGGTCGACGTGCCAGTGAGCATCGGCCGCACGCGGGCCTTCGCCCAGCACCTCGTCGACCACCAGCCAGCCGCTTTCGGCCGTGCGCAGCACGGTGCGCCGGTGGCTGACCGGAGCGTAGCCGTCGTGCGAGGCTTCGGCCCAGTCGATGCGCGGGTGGCTTCGCCAGCCGTGAAGCGTCGCGCTGGCCCGGGTGTGCCAGCGGAAGGGGCCGCCCGGCCGCGCCTGCGGCTGCTTGTCGATCGTCAGCGTGTTGTGGCTCGCGCTGCTGCGAAACCTGTCGCGCAGCTGCGGGTCCACCGTGTATACCGCGGTCCCCGGGTCCACGAGCAGCGGCCTACCTGCCAGCGACAGGGTCATCGAGAGGGCATCCGCGTGGGCATGGCCGGCGTTCATGTAGCCGTGCGTGCCGACGTCGAACACGGCATGGCTGCCGTGCTGGTCGCGAAACACGGCATAGCCCGTCTCGGGAAATAACCGCGACGGCGCCTGCCAGGTCCGGCTCAAGCCGGACACTACGTCTGTCTGTACTACGTCTGTCCGTTCGTAGTGTCCGCCTTCCGCCTTCGCGTGAAGCTTCGGCGGACCGCCGTAGCCTTGGCGGAGGCGGTTAGGCGGACCAAGAATCCAACACGCTTCTTCCTGCATTCCCCACGGCGCCAAATCAGGACGCTCCAGCAGAACAGCCGCCACGGCGAGTGAGTCTCGAATATCGGGACACTCCCGGCCCGCGAACGGCCACAACATCCCTCCGTCGTCATCCCCAATCAGCGGAAGGCGACCGTTATCGTCAGCGATCGTGCGGGCGAATTCGGCGAGCCGGATCGCGGCATCCGTGAAGCGCCGCCCGGCGTCGGCATCGCCGTCACGACGCGCGGTGAGCAGCGCCGTCAGGTAGAAGTCGAGCGTGTAGCGGTGATAGTGGGTGGATCGCTCGACGTGGCCACCGTCCTTAAGGATCTGCCGGTCGATTTCGTCGAGCAGGATCCGGCGCCCGGTGTCGCGCCATCGGCGGCTGCGGGCCAGCTCAGGCAGCGCGACGCCGGCCACGTACAACGCGAGCGCTTCTCCCGTGAGATGCGTATTTGGACTGAAATAGGTGGACAGGTTCTGCTCGACGTGCGTGAGCTGTCGATCGAGTGCTACCACCATGTCCACGAGCCATGAGGTTTGGGAGTTGGGATTTGGGAGTTGGGAGTTGGAAGCTCCCAGGAGAAAATGCAGGCCCCAGATCCAGGACATCGATCGAAATCCGAGTTCGAGCATGCTGGCCCAGTTGATCCCTATGAGCGGCGGATTCGCCGCCAGCCAGCCCTCGAGTTCGTCGAGCATCCGCTGCCCGTAGCGGGCGTCGCCTGTCAGCCAGAGCGCCCGGCCCAACTGCAGCCAGTGTTGATGGCGATTCAACTCCCAGACGATCTTGTGGTCGCCGATCGCGGGGTCGAGATAGGGGACATCGGCCCAGAAGCGCAGAGGCGCGCGCGCGTGATGCACCGGGTCGAGGTGCCACTCCACCCGGCCGTCAGCGCCTGTAAACGTCAGCGCTCGATATCCGAGCAGGTCGTAGCGGCCGGCGAGAATCGCATCCGCGCGTTCGGCCGCTTGCGCCGCCGCCTGGGGCCATCGCCGGCGCACTTCCTCGATCGAGTCCGCCGAGGACGCCGGGTCGAGGGCAAATCGACTGTCGCGACCCCGGATGTGCTGCGCGAGGCGGTCGTGCACCGCGTCCCATCGGCCGGCCGTGATGGCCTCGTCCAGCGGCCCGTCGATGATGTGCGCCGCCAGCACCCGCCGGATTTGATCGCGTTGCCAGGCCGGGCGACGGAACCGCACAGCCATCCGATCGGCAGCAATGCGCGCAGCGGCCCGGGCACGCCACGAGACCTCTTCGCGCGTCATCCCGCGGAGCCGGTTCAACACCTGCGTCATGCCGGCAGCGTAGGGGCCGAGCTTGCTCGGCCCGACTGCGCCACGCTTGCCTGGCCCATTGCGGCACGATACGCCGCGAGCCAGCCCTTGCGCGCCACCGGCCACTCATACGAGGCGCAGGTGTCCACGGCGGCGGCGGCGAGCTGCCTCGCATAGGCGGGCGACTCGAGCAGCCGGATGACATGCGCGGCCACGGCCTGGTCGTCGTCTGGCGGCGCCAGCAGTCCGTGCACGCCGTCGGTGAGCATCGCGGGCACGCCGCCGACGTTGGTCGAGACCACCGGAAGTCCGCTCGCGAAGGCCTCGAGCACGGACAGCGGCATGTTGTCGATCGCGGGCGTCTGCACGTAGATGTCCGCGTCGGCGTAATAGCGGTGGATGTCTGACGAGGGCACCCGGCCGGCGAATGTCACGCGGCGAAGATTGCGTTCGACCGCGAGCGCACGCAGCGCCCTCTCCTGCGACCCGAAGCCGACCAGCGTGAGCGTGGCGTCGGGGTGGCGCGCCTGGACTCGCTCGAACGCGCGCAGCACGGCCGCCACGTTGTAATGCGGTTCAAAGTTCCGCGTGGAGAGTAACCGCGGCCGCAGCGGGTCCCGCGGGCGGTAGGCGAACTGGCGCCGATCGATGGTGTTGGCCACGACCTTCGCCGCGATGCCAAAGGAACCGAGAACTTCACGCAAGAACATGGAAGGTACGACGTTCAGATCCACCCAGTCCCTCATCACCCGGCGCGCGAGCGCGGACCGGCGGAGATGATCGGGGGCCTCCCCGCTGTGGTAGTTCAGGATGACCGGCCGGCCCAGGAGCTTCGCGACGATGATGGCCGGCAGCGGCGCCAGCAGGAACGACGAGTACGAGGCGGAGAAGACATGCACCACGTCGGCGCGCCGCAGTTCGCGAACGAGCAGGGGCCAGTACAGGAGCTGGGTGATGAGCGTGCGAAGGTACTTGACGGACAGCAGGGCGTCCAGGGGGCGTACCGGCACCGGATTGATCGGCACCAGCCATGCGTGGACCTCGGGGTCGCCCGTCCACCCTTCGAGCATCCGCTGCGCCTGCACCGCCTGGCCACCAAGGATGCGGAGGGACGCGGCAACAATCGCGACGCGCAGGGGGCGTGCGGGGGCGTTCATGGATCGTGCGGTTTTGGCTGCAAACGACGGGCCTTTGGCACCGGTATCTTATTGCTGAGCTGAGAGTTATCCACGTCTTTTTATCGAAAAGACGCCGCACGCCTCGTTTCCGGAAATGCGCTCGCTTGCACATTGTGACTCACTTACAAATCTGAGATTCGAGCGACGGTTTTGTGACGGTTTGATTGATGCGCATCCTCGCGCATCACTGCAAGCGCACAAATCTTCAAGTGTTTTCGGCGGATCACGATGCTGGAAGTCCTCGGCACCTCCGTTGCCCTGAGGGGTCCAGCGGTTTTCGATTCCTTCTCAATCTGCTCATTGCCAATGACCCACAGGGGTCGCTGTGTCTCTGCGTTCAGAGCGCGGGCCCCGGACTGATTTTTGTGTCCGGCCCGGGCCCTGAGGCTTGAGGCCTGTCTTGTGAGCGGAGGCGGCGGAACCGGGAGCTGCGGAACCAGGGAGGGACCCAGTGCTCTTGGAAATCCGTCGCATCATCAGCCTCTTCGTCCTGTCTGCGGTCTTCACGGCCATCGTCCCGGCGCTTGGCGCGGGCGTGGCGCAGGCGCAGTCACAGGCCACCGGTGGATTCGTCGATTCGGCGACTGGCAACGGCCTCAGGCCGCGCCTCTCGGCCGGCGAAATCCAGGCGTTCATGCCGCAGCGCGGCACCTTCACGTTTCCGGCCCCCTACGGCACCACCGGCGCCCGGCTCACCAACGCGGGCGACTGCGGCGGCGGCGACTGCGTGAACTACGTCGGGTATTCGTACTGGCGCAACATTAATAACCACGTCGGCAGCGACACCATGCTGATCGTCCTCGGCCTCGATCGGCAGCGGGGCGGCGGCGGGCCGACCCTTTTCAGCTACAACAAGAACAACGGGCAGACGCAGAACCTCGGCCCGCTGTTCTCCGCGGACAGCCCGTATTCCTGGGCGTCGGGCGAGGGCTGGTATTTCAGCGCCAGCCAGCGCAACGCGCTCTACATGAACGACGGCTACAGCCTGATGCGGTACGACGTCGTGACGCACGCCATGCAGAAGGTGTTCGACGTGCGCGACCACCTCGGCGCCGATCGACGCATCTGGCAGGTCCACTCGAGCAACGACGACAACGTCCACTCGGCGACGGTGAAGGACGGCAGCTACAACGACGTGGGCTGCGTCGCGTACAACCAGTCGACCGGTCGCGCGACCTATATCGCGCGCAAGGGTGACTACGACGAGTGCCAGATCGACAAGAGCGGCCGGTGGCTGCTCGTGAAGGAGAACGTCGACGGGCGCAACGGCGAGGACAACCGCATCATCGACCTTCAGTCGGGCGCCGAGCAGATCTTCTATGACGAAGAAGGCGCGGCGGGCCACTCGGACCTCGGCTACGGCTACCTCGTCGCGGAAGACAACATGTACAACCAGCCCGGCGCCGTTCGCGTGTGGCAATTCGGTCAGGACGTGCACGCGGCAGGACAGGGGACCTTGGTGTACGCGCTCACCAAATGGGAAGGCGGTGGCGTTGGCCACGTCTCTCACGCCAATGCGAAAGCCGGCACGCCGATCAACCAGCAGATGGTCTGCAGCAGCAACGCGTACCGCGACAACCTGCCGCGCGTCAACGAGATTGTCTGCTACCGGCTCGACGGCTCGATGAATACGCTCATCGTGGCGCCGAACATGACCGACCTGAACGCCTCGGGCGGCGGCAGCGACGACTATTCGAAGCGGCCGAAGGGCAACCTCGACCCGACCGGCGAGTATTTCATCTGGACCAGCAACATCGGCACGAACCGCAACGATGCCTTCATCGTGCGCGTGCCCCAGCAGAAGCTGGGCGTCAGCGGCGGCGCCCCCGCGCCGGCGCCTGCCCCGGCTCCGACACCGGCGCCCGCGCCCGCTCCCACGCCCGCGCCGACACCGACTCCCGCTCCCGCGCCTGCCCCGGCGCCGACGCCCGCTCCGTCGACGGGTGACGTGCAGTGGATGAGCTTGATCAACGTGACGGCCACCGGGACCACGATTCAGAAGACCGGCGGCTGCGGCGGCTGCGCCGACGCCAGCGCCGTGTCTCAGGGCGAGATCAGCGGCAGCGGCACCCTGGCGTTCGTGGCGGCTGATTCAAGCTCACTGCGGTTTGTCGGGCTTGGGTCGGGCGGCATCGGCACTGGCGCCGCCGACATCAACTTCGCCATCCGGCTGCAGTCGGGCGTGGCGGAGGTCCGCGAAGCTGGAGCGTATAAGTCGGAGACCAGCTTCAGCGCCGGCGACCGCTTCCACATCACGGTGAACGGCGGGGTCGTCACCTATGCGAAGAACGGCGCCGTGTTCTACACGAGCGGCAGCCAGGCCGGGTACGCGATGCGCGTCCACGCGGTCTTCTTCGATCTGAATGCGGCGGTCGCGAACGTCGCGATTAGCGGTGCTTCGGGTGGGGCTTCGACCCCCACCGCGCCGACCACCGCAGCCGCGGCGTCGGAGACGCGGTATGCCCAGCCCCGTCCGGCCGGGTCTACCCCGAAGCGCCGCCGGTAGGGTCTGACCCCAGGTCTGACCCTAGTAGGTGATCGTCAGCGAGAACGGAATCGTGCTGTCCGGTTCGAGGCTGACGACGCGTAGACGGTAGTTGGCGGCTTCCATCAGGGGCCGCCGGAAGTTGATTCTCGAGGGGCCGGTCCGCGGGGCGATGTCCTCGTGGGCCAGTCCTTCACCCGCCCAGTACAGCTGCACCATCAGCGCGCGCGGCTGCCCCTCCCAGGTCAACGTCACCTCGATGGCTCCGGCCTGCGACAGCGTGAAGTCGTAAACCTCGCACGGATACCGGTCCGCCCAGCAGGGCGCCACGCCGTCGCGAAGCGGGGGAACGACCCCGCTCATCGTCTGGGTCGTCGGGGCGCCTGCCGCGGGCGCAGGTGCGGGTACCGGAGCCGGGGCCGGCGAAGCCGTTGTCGTGAGTGCCTGTCCAAACGTCGTGGAAGGCGCCGTCGGGGACAGGGCCGCCATGCCGCCGCACGACACGACGAAGAGCGATGAGATAGCTATGAGAACGACAGGTGCGATGGTGGGAGGGTGCGAGGGTGCCAGGGTGCGATGGTGCGAAGGTGCGGGGGTGCGAGGGTGCGATGGTGCGACGGCCATGATGGGGATCCTTGGGTGCCGGGGAAAGTCCTGGGGTTATGCCGCCTTGGTGGAAGAGACCTCGGGCGCGGCGACCCGCTCCCAGGTAACCTGCTGACGATTGGTGAGGAAGCGCAGGAACCCGACGACCGTCGCCCAACTGAGAAGGCAGATGGCACAGGGCACACTGAAGACGAACGAGCGGCGCTTGTTGCAGCCCTGCGTATAGCCGAACAGCGCAGCGGTATAAAACATCGCCTGGCCCGCAAGCGCGGCCTGGTAGAACCAGGTTGATGCGAGCGGAACGGTCGCGACGAGCAGCGCAGCATGCAGCACGGGCAAGGCCAGCCGCAGCGCCTTGTGCGACATCGTTTCCACCCAGAGCCGGTTGCGGCGCGGGTTGAACAACCAGAGCTCGCGCGAGAAGAGCTGGAACGTGCCGGCAATCGTCCGCGCTTTGCGGACGAATTCATGCTGCGCCGTCGGGGACGCCGCATCGTAGGCGCGCGCCCGCGGCTCGAACACCACGCGGAAGCCCTTTCGCACGATCCGCAACGGAATCAGCACGTCGTCCAGGATCGTGTCATCGGGGATCGATTCGAACAGCGCCCGGCGGATGGCATAGATGGCGCCCGTGGCGCCGACCGTCGAATCGGCCCGTCCTTCCGTCGAGCGGATGAATTTCTCGTATCGCCAGTAAAACGCGCTGCCTCGTCCGGCTGCGGCGGTCGCCGCGCTGGTCGTCAAGACGAGCTCACCGCTCACGCCGCCAACCGCCGGGTCGGCAAAATTCTCGACGAGTGCGCGCAGCGTGCCGGCGTCAAACTTCTGGCGCGCGTCGGCAAAGAGGACGATATCGCCGCGCAGGCCGGGCACGACCACGTTGAGGACCGCCGACTTGCCGCGCCAGGCCGCAAAGGAGCGCACGCTGACCCCCTGTCCCTCGTACAGCCGCGCACGCGCGACCGTTGAGTCCGTGGACCCATCGGAGGCGATCACGATCTCGCGGCGGCGGCCCGGGTAGTCGAGCGCGAGCAGGTTCTCGATCCGGGCGCCAATGCGATCTTCCTCGTTGTGCGCAGTGACGACGATGGAGACGAAGGGCTCGATGGGAGCACGCAGGCGCGTCCGGCGCGTGAACCTTGCGCGGAGCGCCGCCAGCAGCGGATAGCCGAAATAGACGTAAGCCAGCAGGACTGCCGATCCCCAGAACGAGAGTCCCGCAAGACTTCCGATTTCCACTCAACCCCCTAGCGGTTCGCCAGCGGCCCGAGGGCCGTCTGAACGGCCGCGATGTCGGCCCCGGGCGGGCCGCCATCAGCGGCGCCGCGTCCGGACGAGCCACGCAACGTCAACTGAGGCAGGGCAAGCTTTGCGCCATGCTGAGGTAGCACGGCGCCGATCTCCTCGAGGGAGGCAGGAAACGCGTTGTTTACCGGGTAATTTGCGGCCTTTGCGCCCACGATCACGTTGCCGCGAAACACGGCGCCGGGGAAAAACTTTTCCAGCGTCTGGTTGCCCGGGCCCGTACCTGAGGCGGTAATGCCGTACTCGTTGTGAGGCACGACGTTCCCTTCGAACACGAACCCCGTGTGTGGCGGATGATCGCCGCCGAAGAGGAGGCTCCCGGTCTGGAACGCCGTGTTGTGGACGATGGCGACGCCGTGGGTGCCTTCCAGGAGCTGGAAGAGCCGGCCGTTGCCCCAGGTGCCCCCGACATCCAGGAACACGTTGTTCCGGATCGCGATGCGGCGCGTCTGCTCGCTGGGATGGTTGTCGTCGTGGCCAAGGATGTTGATGCCGGCCGCGACGTGACGAACGACGTTGTTGCTGAACGTGACGTCTTCGACGACCGACCAGGGCGCGCCGCCATCCTGGTTGCGGACGGTGAAGAGGACTGCGAAGCCGTTCTGCGCGTGCGGCCAGTTGTATTCGAAGAGGTTCCCGTCGACGAGGACTCGCCTAGCGTTCTTGAGCTCGAAGAGATTCTTGACCGCCCACTCGGTGCCCTCGAAGGAGGGGTCGTCCTTCTTCCAGCGAAGCGGTTTGGCCATGTGATTCCGCACGATCTCGATGTCCGCGGGGACCAGGTTCGGAATCGCGGGATCGCCGCCGCCAAACATGATGTTTTCGCCCGAGGCCTCGAGGTAGTTGCCCGCAATCCTGAACGGGCCGGGACCGTTCCAGCCCGACAGCGCCTGCGCGTCCGCCGTCCGCTCCTTGAAATCCGACAGGTAGGAATCCACGACGGCGACATGGCTCGCGTTGAGCGAGACGCCGCGCCGCGATCCTTCCTTGCGATCGCCGTGCAGGTAGCAGCGGTCGATGATGATGTGATGCGGCAGCGCCTCGAGCGCGCGCTCGTCGCCGCCCAGTTCCACGAGGTTGGTGAGCGCCGTGCCGTCGGCCGGGGCGATTTCAAGGCCGACGAGCCTGTAGTGGTGCGCGCCGGCCTCCGCGCGAAACACCGAGCCCGACTCGGCGATGATCTTCGGCATCTTCGGCGCGTCCGACGGGCTCACGCGCGTGCCCGCCGCGGGCAGATTCTTCGCCGCAGAAGCGATGACGATCCACTGCTCGCCGTCCTTGCGCGGCAGCTCGAACGGCCCTCGATAGGTCGCGCCGGGCGTGAGCGTGATCGCGTCACCTGGCGTGGCCTCGTCGAGTGCGTCCTGGAGGCTGCCGTCGGGCGGCACATGGATCGTCCGTCCCGTTACCGCAATCGCGGGAACGTCAACTTTGACCTTCGGCAAGTCCGGTGGCCCGGCGTCGGCGCGCGTCTGGGCGACCGCGACCGGCGCAGCCGGATGGACATTGGGAAGGACCGGTTCAAAGCTCGCCGTGCCGGCCAGCAGCAACACGATGCCGGCGACCGAGGCTGCGCGGAGCACGTTAGTCATGGCCGGCCACCAGGTCGGCCACGCGCATGTACGCAGGTCCGAGCAGCGGCTTGACCAGCCCCTTGGCGTTCCATCGCGTCCACGCCCCCCAGCGCGCCCACGGGGACGGAAGGAGCAGCCGCCGGGACAGCTCTGGTGCGTCGCCGCGCCGGATCGTGTAACGGCCCGCGACGGTGCACTCGTCTTCGTGATGGACCGCCGTCACCGGTTCCGAGTTGAAGAGCAGCTGCAGTCCCGCATCCCGCGCCGAGCGTCCGACGGCTTTCGAGTAATACCCGCCGGGGACCGAGGCAAGGGTGACGTCGTGGCCCAGGATGTCTTCGAGGACCTGGCGGCTGCGCGTCCACTCCAGCCGCATCTGCTCCGGGCTGCAGATGCTGAAACGGGTGGGATGCGAGGCGGAATGGCTGCCGATCAGGTGTCCGCGCTCATCAAGCTCCCGGATCTGCGCGGCGTCGAGAAAGCCGCGCGATCCGATGAGGTCCGTCGAGACGAAGCAGTAGCCTCGCCAGCCGCGGGCCTCGAGGCGATCGGCCAACAGCGTGTAGTACGACGCCCCGCCGTCATCCGCGGTGATCAGGAACGGCACGTTACGCACGCTCGCAATGGCGTCGAGGTGCGCGTCGAACGCCGCGACCGGCAGCTTGTAACGGTCCGCCGCGTCCGAGGCGAAGCCGCTCTCGCGGGGATCGCGCTCGTAGACGTCATGAAACAGCAGAGATACGGCGCGCATGATCAAACCAGGCGGGTCCGCTCCGCGGAACCCGCCCTACGTGCGTTTTTCGCACGCGCGTAAATCGACGTATGTAGGCCGGGTTCCGCGAAGCGGACCCGGCGTTATTTGTTTCCTGCCCCGGTGCCGGGCTGGAAGTTGCCGGCGCGCCCGTACTGGTTGTCCTCGTTGCAGATGAACTCCAGCAGGTCGCCGACACCCGTGAGTGGATCGGGGCGCAGCAGCCGCGCCGTGAACGTCAGCGTGACCGGACGCGAGAAGGCGCCTGGGTCTT
>Ga0209640_10001349_pt1 | contig 20688 bp, 23 predicted proteins | sample RifCSP10_1_FD_184018 | JGI IMG/M metagenome (GOLD analysis project Ga0209640, IMG submission 184018) | Soil microbial communities from Rifle, Colorado - Rifle CSP2_sed 10_1 (SPAdes) (version 2) | ecosystem: Environmental > Terrestrial > Deep subsurface > Rock core/Sediment | place: Rifle...
TCGAGCGCGCCGGCCGCGTCCGGGGCCAGTCGCTGAAAGACGTTGACAAGGGTCTACGCCTCGTTTTGGCTCTGTAGGTACTGAAGCTGCCCAACGTTCCTGAGCGTCGCAGGGCGTCAGCCACGGCCCGTTGAATCACAGACTCGTGCAGGTGGTACCGACAGGGCTGCCCCCAGCGAGGATTGCGACACACCCCGGCCTGCAGGGAATATGAACTGCCAGGCTCATTGAGTCCCGCATTCGGATACACCACTCCACGAGCCAGACCGGCGGTCGCCTTCGGGAGATCGACCGGGTGTTATAGTCAGCGCTTCTCAAAGAGGACCTACATGGCTCATGCCTCCGCCGACCGCTGACGTCCTCGTCGACCTGCCCGAGGATCTCTCGGGCAGTCCGTTGTGGAACCCTGACCTCGCGCCGACGCCGCTTGCGCGCCGGACCTGGTCCACCTATCACATTGCCGCGCTCTGGATCGGCATGAGCGTCGTCATCACCACCTACACGCTCGCGTCCGGCCTGATGCAGCAGGGCATGACGTGGTGGCAGGCGATGCTCACGATCCTGCTGGGCAACGCCGTCGTCCTGGTGCCGATGATCCTGAACGCGCATGCCGGCACGAAGTACGGCGTCTCCTTTCCGGTCCTGTGCCGCGCCAGCTTTGGCGTGAGGGGCGCGAACGTCCCGGCGATCCTGCGCGCGCTGGTCGCGTGCGGCTGGTTCGGCATCCAGACCTGGATTGGCGGCCTCGCGCTCAGCGCGCTCCTGGCGGCGGCGATTCCGGCGTGGGCGGGCCTGCCCGGCAATACGTGGATGGCCTTCGGGATGTTCTGGGCCGTCCAGGTCGCGATCATCATTCGCGGCCTCGAAGGCATCAAGATCCTGGAGAGCTGGTCGGCGCCGCTGCTGCTGGGCGGCGGCGTCCTCCTGCTCTGGTGGGCGATTGACCACGGCGGCGGCCTCGGCCGGATTCTCGCGGAGTCCACGCGCCTGCAGACCGCGCAGACGCCGTTCTGGCAGCTCTTTCCCGCGGCGCTGACGGCCAACGTCGGCTACTGGGCCACGCTCAGCCTGAACATTCCAGACTTCACCCGCTACGCGAAGAGCCAGCGGTCGCAGGCGCTCGGCCAGGCGATCGGGCTGCCGCCCACGATGACGGCCTTCGCGTTCATCGGCGTCGCGGTCACGAGCGCGACGATCGTGATCTTCGGCGAGGCGATCTGGGATCCCGTCGTCCTGATCGCGCGCATCGGCAGCCCGGCGGTCATCATCTTCGGCGCGCTGGTGGTGCTGATCGCACAGCTGACGACGAACATGGCGGCGAACGTCGTGTCGCCCGCGAACGATTTCTCGAGCCTCGCGCCGCGGCGAATCAACTACGTCGCCGGCGGCCTGATCACCGCGGTCATCGGCATCCTGATGATGCCGTGGAAGCTGTACGCCGACGCGGCCGCCTACATCTTCACGTGGCTGATCGGCTACTCGAGCCTGATGGGGGCGATTGGCGGCGTGCTGATTGCCGACTACTGGGTGCTGCGGCGCCGCCAGCTTTCAGCGCCGGACCTGTTCAAGCTCAATGGGCGCTACACCTACACCGGCGGCGTGAATTACCGCGCGATGACCGCCCTGGTTCTCGCCATCCTTCCGGTGGCTCCCGGCTTCATCCGGGCGGCCACAACGCCCGGCGGACAGGTGGCGAATCCCACCCTCCTCGACTCGCTCTATACCTACGCCTGGTTCGTCACGTTCGGGCTGAGCTTCCTGCTCTACCTATTGTTCACAAAGAGAAACGGAGGCACGGAGGTGCCACGCCGGTGACGCCGGCCTTCGGCAGCCTTCGGGCGGCTCGTGGATAGAGCGAGGCCGTGCTCACAAGCCACCACGATTCAGAAAGGTTTGTGAGCACGGCCTCGCTCTATCCATGACGCGCGAAGCGCGGCCACCGGCGTGGTCCGCTTGCCGTCCGTCTCCGTTTCTCCGCGCCTCGTTGTGAAGAATTAGAGAATTCGAATGGGCACCCGCTGGATGGCGTTGTTGCCGTAACCCAGCCGGTTCCATTCCGCGACTTCAGGCTGCGTGCGGCCGGCCAGGTCGGTGGCCCGGGCGCGCACGTCCAACGCGCCAGGATCCGGCACGCGCGTGATCAGCTCCCACCACTGCCAGCGGTGGCGCTGCCGTTCTCCGAGGAGGCGCGCGTCCTGCCAGGCGGCGCCATTCAGACTGACTTCCACCCGCGCCACCGGGGCGGCGCCGGACCACGCGACGCCGCGAACCGCGACCTCGCCTCGGGGCAGTTCCTGCTGGGGCGCGGGCTCGGTGATGAGCGCGCGCACGCGCTGGAGTGTGACCGGCTCGCGGACCGCCTCTCCCTCGCGCTGCCATTCGTAACAGTACTTGTCCGCCTGGTAGTGGCCGGTGAAAGGCCGGTCGGTGAGCTCGATCTCCGTCAGCCACTTCACGGACGCCACGGCATACCAGTCCGGAACGATGACGCGCAGCGGATACCCGTGCTGGACCGGCAGCGGTTCGCCATTCATCGCGTACGCCAGGAGCACGCCGCCCTGCCTGGCGTCGGCCACCGTGAGACTCCGCTCGAACCGGATGGACCCTGACGATCCGTCCACGTCGCCGCCGTCTGCGCCGCGGAAAATGAGTTCCCGGGCCCGGGACTGGACGCCGGCCCGGTCCAGCACTTCAACAAGCGGCACACCGGTCCATTCGGCCGTGCTGACCGCCCCGAGGTTCCACTTTTCGCCGGGAACCGGCGGATCGAACAGCGTGCGGCCGTTCCCGGCGCATTCGAGGGTGACCACCAGCGTCTGCGAGGGCATGTTGCGCAGATCGCGCAGACCGAGGCTGAGGCACCGATCGACGGAGCCCGCCACCGACAGGCGATACGCATCCGGATCCAGCTTCGGGATCTGAAAATGATTGCGCACGTAGAAGTGGGCGTTCGGCATGACGACGCTGCCGATCAGCGCGGGGATCGAGGTTTCGGAATTCAGCGGATGGGCGCGATGGACGACCAGCCCGGCCTCGATCGCGTCTTGACACGCTTCCTCCGGATCCACCGCCCCCACGAGGCCGCTGTCCGACAGAGTCGCGCCGCAGCCGCCGCTGGCGACGACGCGCGCGCACGTGGATGCCGGATAGATGGCGACGCTGCCCGCCGCCTGAAACGGCTGCATGAACTCACGCACCCGCGCCTCGTCGTCCGCGTCGACGATGAGATACATCGTGTGCTCGCCGCGCACGACCGCCTCGCCCTGGATCTGGACGCCAAGCTTGCGGACGTTCGGTCGGCTCAGATAGTTGAGCAGACCGGCGCCAACATACGGGTCGGCGGCCGGACACCGATTTGCGTCGTGCTGATGGCGAACGATGAACAGTGCCACGTCAGTTCACTCCCGTCAGGGACGGGATGCTAACACGTGCCGGGCCGCGTTGAGGTGGGATGTTTCGGATCCGTAATCCAGCCGCCAATCACGGATAGCGCCTCAGAAACACGCGTACGAGGGTCTGATATCCGTTGTGCGATTTCATGAGGTTTGTGCCGCGCGCAAGCGCTCCACGTTTGGTGGCACGTGCGTTGCCCCCTCTGTTTGGTCGAAAACGCACCGAGTAGGCCGCGGCCCCCCGAGCGGCGACGCTTCGTGTCTGTTCAAGAAGGAGAACAGCGATGCGGAAGTTGGTATCCATCGCGTCGGTTGTCGCCCTGGCGGCCGGCAGCGCCACCTGCGTCACCTCGCCCGCGGGAACAAGGCCGGTCAGCAACATCCTTCCGATGGCGGGTTTGGTGAGTCCCTCGGCGCTCGAGGTGCGCGCGCCCGGGAAGGGCGGTGGCAATCCGAAGGAGAATGCCGATTCCAGCCTCACGCTTGTCATGGTCAACGACGCCCGCGTGATCGGCCCCAGCTGGGGTGACATCGTGAGGTTCAACGTCTCGACGACCGCGACGAGAGCGTTTATCAGCCTCGAATGCTACCAGGGCTCCGCCTGGGTTCTCGCTGCTGGAGGGTGGCCGCTGGAATCAGAGTTCACGCTCGCGGCGACGTCCTGGCCAGGTGGCGCGGCCGAGTGCACGGCAACGCTCTTCACAACGACGGACGGCAGGCGAACGACCACCCTCGCGACGCTTTCCTTCTACGTGGACGCCTAGAAAAAGAGGCCCCGGATCGCTCCGGGGCCTCTTGTCGTGACCGCTTCTGTGCTGCCGACGACCCGCTCTGGCTACTGCGGGACGCCGTTTGTGAACGTGAGAGTCGCGTTCTCGTTGTGGCACGTGCTGGTCACGTTCATGTGACCGGCATTGGTGCTCGTGTACGTGACTTTCCACGAGAGTGTCTGGCTCCCCTGGACGGTCATCACGTGCGTGCCGCTCGAGGCCTGCTGCCCGGACGGCCCGCTGACGGGAACCGAGGTGGTCAACACCGGCGTGCCCGCGCACGTGGTGTCGTTGATGAACAGCTGGAACTCCACGGTGCCCTGAAGGTCGCCGGCTCCGGGATCAACCGTGATGGTGGCTGTGTCGAACACGCTGAAGGTCTGCGCCGTCGAGATCCCCGGCTGGAGCTGGATGACCTCGAAGCACTCTCCCGTGCTGGCATCAGTCGCCGGCGGGTAGTTGTCATCGCCGGAGTAAACACCCCGCCAGCACCATGTCCCGGGCTCGTCAGGAGTGAACAGGTCGGAGAACGCCTCGCTGGTGCTGGTGCCGGCAATAGGCGTGAGGGCGTTCGTGCTGACAGTGGTGCCGCCGGTCGGGCAGGCGCCACCGGTCAACTCGCCCGGCGCGCAGATCGAGAACGTCACCGCGCCGGTCGGAGGCTGGGTGGAGCCGATGCCAGTCACCAGGGCGTGGTCACGGATGCTCTCGCCGAGCACGATCTGCGTCACGGGATTTCCGTCCGCGTCGACCGGCGTCGTCTTGATCCCCGACTCGCAGTGCTCGAAGGTGCCGCCCACGAAGTCCTTCAGCTGCGCGTCGACGGAGGTCGATGAGCGCGTCTCGGCCAGGAAGCTGGCAAAGCACGCGTCCCCGAGGCCGAGGGAGGCGAGGTCGATACCGCCTTCGTAGAACTCACCCGGCTGGAACAATCCGGGACCGCCGACCTTGGGATCGAACGGCCACGGCGACGTCTCCACGTTCGTGTTGACGGTGGCGCAGAACGGATCGTTGTTCGGCACGCTGGGCGGCCCGACACAGTCGGCCGGCGTCTGGGTTGTTCCGGCGATCAGATCGAGCGTGCCATTGATCGAGCCCGAACCGGGGATCGAGCCGCCCGGCCCGTTCCACCGGTAGACGCGGATGGTGACCACGCCACCGCCGCCGCTGAAGTCGCTCAGCACCAGGATGTCACCGTCTTCGTGTTGGCCGGGCCCGAACGCCCCACCCGGCTGCGCCGTGATCTCCTGCTGGAAGAACCAGAAGCCCATCACAGCATCACCGTTGTTGGCGGTGCGATCCGCACCGAAGTAGAGAATGTCGCCATAGCGGGCGGCAAACGCGTCCAGCAGCTCGTCTTTGTCCGGCGAGCTGCCACTCTTGTGCATCCAGTTGGTCGTGTCGAGGTCGTCCTTCGAGCCGCCTTGTGTGAAGATCGTCGCCGCATCGCCGTCATGCACGAACACGCTGGCGTCCGCCGTATCCGTCCCGGCATAGACGTCGTCCCAGTCCTGACCCGGCGCCCCGCCGTTGATCGCATTGCGATCCAGCTCGAACAGGCCCTCGTCGTGCACCGCCATCACTATCGCGGCGCCTGTCCCGATAACGAGCGACAACAGAGCCGCCCAGAGTCTTCGCGAACGTGTGCGAGTCATGTATGTGATCTCCTTTCGCGCCGGCAAGTGGACGAGCGCGTGTGGTGGGACCGGTTCGAGTGCCAGCGGCTGCACGCAGGTCGAGCAGCCTTGCTCGAAGGTGGGAGGGGGAGGAGCATCTGCGCAGGCCCTGACACCGCTCCGGCTATCGAGCGATGCAAGGGCGATTAAGCATATTGGGGAGCACCAGGGCGCGCAACGGAAACTTGTGTCGTATTCGCTTCGCATCAGCTAGTCGCGACGATCAACACGATGGCGCCGAGCGCGCAGAACACGCCGGCCGCCTGCAGGCGGCTCAGCCGCTCGCCGAGGACGACGCGAGCCAGCACAACGGTGCTCGCCGGGTAGAGCGACGTCAACGTGACCATCACGCTGAGCGGACCGAAGCGGGTGGCGGTCAGGTAAAACGCGTTTGCGGCCATGTCGACCACGCCCGCGCCGAGCGCAATCTTCGCAGCCGGCGCCGCCATGCGCAGCTGCCCCAGCGTCGCACCGATGGCACCGAAGAGCACGAGCGAGAGCCCGCGCGAGGCGACGAGCGGCCACATGCCGGCGGCGCTGCCGGTGCGCGCGAGCGCGAGAAAGAAGAAGCCGATCGCCACGCCGGAGAGGAAGGCGACGCCCATCCCGGTCCGCACGACACCACCTGTCCCCCGCTCCTGACTGACCAGGACAATCGCCACGACTGCGAGGCCGATCCCTGCGATCGTCCAGCCGCCAAGCCGCTCGCCGGCGAGCACGCCGGCCATCACCGGAATCACGACCGCGCACACCGCTGTCGTGGGCGCCACCACCGCCATCGTGCCGATCGCGAGCGCGCGATACAGCAGGCCCACGCCGACACTGCCCGCGAGGCCGGCGATGGCCCCCCAGAGCCAATCTGATCGGGATGGCGACGCGTCAGGCAGCAGGGGCAGCGCCAGCAGCAGCATCACCAGCCCGGACGCCTGTGACCAGAAGACGACAGCGATGGTGCTCGCGCGCTTGGAGGCGAGGCCGCCGAGAAAATCGGCCGCACCATACGTGGCGGCCGACAGGATTGCGAGGAAGTACGCCACGAGGGACGCGGAAGGCTCAGCTCGCGCGGACGTGCTGCGGACGCCTGAGGACGTGAATCTCGTCGTCCACGGCGATGTCGCCTGCCTCGATGACGCGCAGGTAGATTCCCCTGAGATTCAGGTGCCGCAGCTCGCCCATCGAGACAAGCCGGAGCGCCCCGTCGCCGAAGCGCGCGCGGAACTTGCGGCAGCCGTTGTGGGGCATGGGCGTCACCTCGAGGGTGGCCGTGCCGGCACGCAGCACACTGCCCGCGGGCAGGTTCGCCTCGGAGAGATCCAGTTCGAGAAACAGCTGATCGCCGAAGAGCGTCAGCGGCTGGCCGTTGGCAATCAGCACGGCGACATCGAACTGCATGACGGCCAGCTGCGCCTCGGAGGCGGGGTTCCGCTGCCGGCCCCACGAGTCGCCCGGCATGCCGGACTCCGGAGATATCGCCGCACGTTCCACGGTCTGGCGGACGCCTCCGCGATGCCGCGTGACCAGCAGGCGCACGCGGCCGATGTCGGCGGGCGCGCGCGGCGCCGATGCGAGCCGGGCCTGGAGGACGTCGAGCGCCAGGAACGCCGCTGGGGCGCCGTCGGATTGGGAGTCGATTATCCGTTCCACAGCGCCATCGCCGACCGCGTCACGAAGAACCCGTAGAACAGCGACATCGCGACCAGTCCCACCCGGCGCCACATCGGCGGACGGACATGCTCGGGCAGCAGCCGCGTGTTCACGTAGAGCAGGTGCAGCGACGCGATCACGAACACGAAGCCCGCCATGTTGGCGCCGATTTGCAGCAGAAGGAACGGCTGCGCCAACCGGAGCGCCACGATTCCCCACAGCACGACCGCGGCCAGCACGCTGTAATACACCATCCGCACATCCCCGCCACGCCAGCTTCGAAGCCGGCTGCTGCCCGTCCAGAGAATGTCGGTGATCGCCCGGACCATGCCTTCAAGCTGGTCGAGCTGCGTCTTGAAGAGGATCCATGCGCCGAGAAACGCGATGACGCCGCCAAGCAGCGGCCCCGCCGTGCCGCTAATCGCCTGAGCGAGCGCCGCGCTGACGCCGAGTCCCTGAATGTCGGTGCCGCGCGGCAGGAACGTGACGTAGATGATCGCGGGCAGCACCATGCCAAGAATGGCGCCCGCGAAGAAGACGCCCCATTGATCCGCGCTGATGATCCGCCACCATCCGCGCCACCGGCTCATCCCTTCGGCGTCGCCGCGGAACATGAAGCCGTTGTGCGCGAGCGTCACCTTCGTGCCGCCGATCGCGCACGGAATGTAGCCGGCCCGCTCGCCCATCCCATATCCGCGATCCCGGGCCCAGTTCGACAGCACGATATTCGTGACCCCCCCGGCGCCCGAGTACGCCACGAGCGCGCCAAGCAGGAAAAGGTCGGTACCAGCCGGGAAGAACTCAAATTCCCCACCAGCCAGGTCGAAGCCGGCGAGGCCTACCACGCCGGCGGCCCAGGTGGGCGCCGGTACGAAGACCAGAGCGAGAACAAGAAAGCTGCCGAGGATTGCCACGATCAGTATCCAGTTCAGCAGCTCCAGCGTTCGCTCGATTCGGCGACCGATCGACAGAATCGCCACACACACGAGAAACGTGCCGACGCCGATTAAATAGATGACGTTCGCGTCGGGCGCTGCCGCCAGCCGCCGCGTGAACATGAAGAAGATGGCGCCCGCCGCCGTACCCGCCCAGGCGGGCCACCCGACCTGCAGGAAATAGAGCACCGCGTACACCCACGCCCAGAACGTGGACCTGGGGCGCGTGCGCATGAAACCGGTGAACACCGGCTCGCCGGTGGCGAGGGTGTACCGCATGAGCTCCGTGTTGAAGATAGTCTGGAGCAGGACGGCGATCCCCACGACCCAGAGCAGCGAGAGCCCGTTGCGGACAAACGCCGTGGGTCCCAGCAGGAACTCGCCGCTGCCGATCGAGACGCCGAGGACGATGACCCCCGGACCGACAGCCTTCAGCCACCCAAGCCCCTGCGGTCTGGGCGGCATGGGCAGGTCGGCGTGCGCCCAGGGATCGAGTCCGGATCGTGCTTCGACGGAAACAGCTGTGGAGGTGTGTGCAGTGGCCAAGGGCCGTTATCGTATGCGATCCGCCACGGTGCCGGAAGCCCGCAATCGAGCTAGACTGGTGCCATGACACGCGTCTGGGTGGGCGCGGCCATCGCCCTCGTCGGGGCGGCCGCCGCCGCCGAAGCGCAGTTCGGGCGCGCCTTCTTCGGCTCGCGGGTGGCGACGGCCGAGGATTTCGACGGCGGGTTCCACTACTGCCGGCTCGTGTACCGCGGCGCGTTCAACGGGAATGGCGGCAGCTGGCGGACCGACTACCCGAACGCCGACATCAACATGTCCGTCCGGCTCTCGGAACTCACCAAGATCGGCGTGAGCAAGGCCGCCGACGGATCGCCAAAGCCGCTGCTCGTCCGCGTGGGCGGCGACGAGCTCTTCCAGTGCCCGCTCGTGATCATGTCGGCCCCCGGTTCCGCGCTCATCGAGGAGGCGGAAGCCAGCCGGCTGCGCGAGTACCTGCTCAAGGGCGGCATGCTGTGGACCGACGACTCGTGGGGCAGCTACCAGTGGCAGCACTGGGTCGGGCAGCTCCGGAAGGTGCTGCCGGCGGGCGACTACCCCATTTTCGACGTGCCGCTCGATCACGCGCTCTTCAAGTCGCAGTTCGAGGTCACCGAAATCCCGCAGATCCCCAACATCGGCTTTTTCCTGCGGTCCGGCGGCCGCACGTCGGAGCAAGGGGCCGACAGCGCAGTGCCGATGGTCAGGGGGATTGCGGATCGCGATGGCCGGTTGATGGTGATGATGACGCACAACACCGATATTCAGGACTCGTGGGAGCGCGAGGGAGAGGACCCATCCTACTTCTACGCTTTCAGTCCGCGCGGCTACGCCTTCGGCATCAACGCGATCCTCTACGCGCTGACGCACTGACGGCCCCCGGACGCATCTCGGAATCGTGCGACTCACCAGCGCCCCACCTGACCGCCCACAACGTCACCACAATTTGCACCAGGATCACGGTAACCAAAAGTAGCGGGCGACCCGCCATCGCATTCTCTGGGCCTGGGATCTCGGGGAAGAAGAGGGAGAGGTTTGTGAGGTTGAAGCCGACGATAATTGCCAACAAAGCCTTGCCACCGCGGAAGGTTCGCCAACAAACAATGCCGTAGAACAACTCGACGAGAAAGGCGAGCAGCGGCTGTCGAGCATACAGAAAGGTTCCGTATTTTGGTGAGTTAGGGAATGGTCCGAGCGCGATATCGCCGTTGTGCGTCAGGAGATCGAGAAGAAGATGCGAGACGATCGCGAGACCGAGGATCGCCGCGATCCGGGCTCGGCCAGCGCTGGCTCCCACGGCCCACACGAGAACTACGGCAGCGAGAACAGCGATCCCCGAGTGGAGCTAAAGCCGGACACTACGCACGACGCGGACCGTAAAGGTCCGCGCCGCAACAATTACTTGGGGCCGAATCGTGTATTGATGTCGGAAAAGGGGACGGCGCGGCCAAGTTCCGTGAACGTGCCGCGCTCGGCGATCTCCTTCGCCGCCTGCAGAAAGCCGGTCCACGCCACGCGAGCGAGCGCGCCTCCGACGCTGATGCGGCGCACGCCGATCCGCGCCAGCTCCTCCACCGTGGCAAAGTCGCTCCCGACCAGCGCATTCACCGGCCTGGGCGCCACCGCCTCTATTACCGCCTTGATCTCCGCGATGGTGCGAAGGCCCGGCGCGTACAGACACTCGGCGCCGGCATCGGCGTAGGCCTGCAGGCGGCGAATCGTCTCCGCCAGGTCAGGCCGCCCCACGAGGAAGCCCTCCGATCGACCTGTGAGCAGGACGCCGGTCCCGGTCTTGTCGAGCGCTTCGCGCGCGGCGCGAATCCGGTCCACGGCGAGCGTCAGATCGAACAGCGGATTCGACGGATCGCCAGTGGAATCCTCGATCGACAGGCCGGCGATGCCGGTGGCGGCGGCCGCGGTGACGTTGGCCGCGACGTCGGCGGGCTTCACCGCGAAGCCCTTCTCGAAGTCGGCGTTCACCGGCACGTCGACAGCCGCCGTCATCTCGCGCAGGTGCGCCAGCTTCTGTTCGAGCGTCACGGCGTGATCGCGGACGCCGAGCGTCCACGCGAACCCGCAGCTCGTCGTCGCCAGCGCCGGGAACCCGAGCTGCACGAGGACCTTCGCGCTTCCGGGATCCCAGGGGTTCGGCAGGACGAAGCATCCGGACCGGTGAAGGTCGCGAAAGATGCGACAGTGATCCATAATCGGCACGATTTGCGCCACCGCTAAAGGAGAAGACGATGCCGAATCGCAGAGATTTCGTCAAGAACGCCGCCGGAGCGACGGCGGGCCTGTTGGTGGGCGGCCACACCCTCGCGGATGCGGCCCTCGGAGCGGCACAAGGGGCTGCCGCGGCCCGGCGTCGAGCCATGATCGGCGGCCGGCGCATAACCGTCGTCGACATTCACGCCCACACGTTCGTGCCGGAGGTGTGGGACGTCGTCAAAGATACGCCGCTGGCGGCGGCGGCCAAGAACAACCTGACGGGCGCCATCGCCCTTGGTCCGGGCACTGCGGCACGGCTGCAGTACATGGATAAAGAGGGCATCGACTACCAGGCGATCAATGTCAACGCCTGGGGGTATAACGCCGACCGCGCGCTCGCCGCCGATGTTGTTCGAGTACAGAACGAAAAGATTGCGGAGGCGGTGGCGAAGAACCCCGATCGTTTCGTGGGGATGGCGGCGCTGGCGCTGCAGCATCCGGACCTGGCGGCCGAACAGCTGGATTACGCGGTCAGGAAACTGGGGCTGCGCGGTGCCGCCATCGGCGGCAGCGTCGAAGGGGCGGAGCTGTCGGACCGAAAGTTCGATCCCTTCTGGGGCAAGGCCGAAGAGCTCGGGGTCATGCTGTTCATGCACCCGCAGCAGGCTCCGGGAACGACCCAGAACATGCGCCTGCAGGGAAAAGGCGGGCTGGGCAACACCATCGGCAACCCGCTCGAGACGACCGTGTTCCTGTCTCATCTGATCTATGAAGGGACGCTGGACCGGTTCCCGGGGCTGAAAATTTGCGGCGCCCACGCGGGCGGCTACCTCCCCTCCTACAGCGGCCGGTCGGATGCGTTGTGCGGGCGAGGCGGCGGCAACGGCGACGACTGCCGGGCGCTCAAGAGGAAGCCGAGCGAGTACTTCAGGAACCAGCTCTATATCGACTCGATGATCTTCCACGAGGCAGGGCTGCGGCACCTGCTGGAGGAGGTCGGCGTCGGTCACATCTTCTACGGAACCGATTATCCGTTTGACTGGCCGGTCGGCATCGATTTCATCCTCAATGCGCGGTTCCTCTCCAACGCGCAGAAAGAGGCGATCCTGGGAGGCAACCTGGTCAAGCTGCTCCGCATCAATACCTAGAAACGCAGGCGGCGAAACACCAGCACGTGCCCGGCGAGCGCGACCTGCACCAGGAACGTCGGAAGCCAGACGTACGGAAACAGGCTCGGCAGCAGGTTCGGCGGATCGTCGAGGAACCGGCGGAACGGGACCGGCGTGGACAACACGGCGATGGTCACAGCGCGGCATCGCCGCAACAAAAAATGCCGCGCTGTGACCAAGGCCACGCTGTCACCTTGGTGACACTAACGCGCTCGTGTTTTCTTTGCCAAAAAAACAAACGCCAGCGCCTTAGTGTCACGATGTTGGCCAGGAGCGCGAGTCCGAGAAGATTCCACGCAAGCAGGAGGCGCCGCGACTGGTGTCCGCGCAGCAGCCACAGGCCCAGCACGCCCGCCGTCAGCCCGGTGACGATATCGAAGTTGCGCCCCACGTACGTCATCTGCACCGGCACGACGCCCTCCTGATACAGCCGGTGCAACAGCCATTCGACCGGTATGCGAAAGGCCTGGAAACCCACGAGCGCCGGCAGCCCGACGGCACCGATGACTCGTCCTCCCACGGACGACAGAGTGATCGTCAGCGTGACGATCGCGATCAGCAGAACCATGACGAGCGCAGGAGCCGGGAGGGGACTGTAGCGGTCGAGCATGCCGAGCGAGGCGAGGACACCAGGGATGACGAGGTAGACAAGGGCGACGCCGATAATCAATGGCCATCCGGCGGCCGCCTGACGCAGCGCTCGAAAGACCAGGACCGACGTCGCGGCCACCAGTCCGATGAACAGCGAGGCCGTCATATGCGCGGGATGAACCTGCCGGTTCGATCGATATACGCCTGGTAGGCGCCGCCAAACCGCGCCAGCAGTTGTGCCTCTTCGATGCGCACGCGGATCGCGAGGAGCGTAAAGACCGCCGCTCCTCCGATCAGCAGAAACCAGTTCGCGGCGACGAGCGCATTGCTCAGTATGATCAGCGCGACGACGGCATAGAAGGGATGGCGGACCCAGCGATACGGACCTGTCGTCACGAGCGTGTGGTCGCGCCGCGTGACGACGGTGTCGGTGAGGTTCCTGCCAAGATTGCGGAGCGTCCACACGAGCAGCGCGCCCCCCGCGACGCCGATGCCGACGCCGGTCCACCGCAGCCAGATCGGCAGTGGCATCGACGACCACGCCATCCGTGCGGGGTTGACCATGTACGTGAACAACCCCGCCATGACGGCGATGCCGATCGGCCGCAAGGTGAACAGGATGAACGGGCCTTCCTGCCAGCGATCCAGTTTTTCGCCGGTGACGTGCGCCTTCACGCGGTGGTAGATCATGGTGGGTAAGACGATGAGGGAGCCGGCGACGAGAACCAGCCTGAAGGTCTGGTCGGCGTCGTTCATCTCACGGCGAAAGCTCGAGACCTGTTTCGCGTGATGACGCGCCGCATCACCGCCGATCGCGCTCCGGGCTCGACGCGGCGCCTGCGCCGCCGCCCGCCGTCGCGCGGCCGTCCGTTGCCAGGTCGGCCTTTGAATCGGCCTCGGTCTTATGCGGCGTCACTTTGTCAGGATCGACCCGCACCATCAGATACGTGATGTGATCGTCGATCCGCGTGAACTGGTGCCCCGTGCCGGCCGGAATGACCACGGCGTCGCCGGCCCTCAGCTGATACGTCACACCGTTGCGAATCGCGCGCGCATTGTTGCCGGGGCCGTTCAGCAGCCGGACGGTCGTTTCGGTCGCGGGCCGCCGCTGCTTGTCGACGAGGTCCGGGCCGAGTACGAGCGTTCCAGCGCCGTCGATGACGTGGTACACCTCGCTCACCAGGTCGTGCTCGGCGACGTTGGCGTTCGGGTTGTTGATTTTTCCGCGATACACCACCGCAACCCCGACGTTCGCCTTGCCGATGTCGACCTGCCGGATCTGCTGGTCTGTGAGCTGATTGGCGATGGCGCGCTTCACGTACGCCTGGATCTCGCTGTTCGGGATGTAGGTACCCGGACACATGTTGCAGGTGGGCGCCGGCTCCTGGCCCTGGGCGAGCAGCGCGACGAACGCGAGTACGAGACCAAGCTTCATGTCCGCCTCCTTCCGCGGCGACCGCGTTCAGCCGCCGTTCCGGACTTCAACCAGCGCAACGCGATTCAAGGCGCTTTCGGCCATGACGAGGTTGCCGTCGGGCCTGGCCATCATGTTGCGAACGACGCCTCCGCCGGCCGGGATCGTCCAGGTCTGGAATTTCTCGGTCTGCGGATCGAAACGTACGAGCGTATTGGGCCGCACTCCGGATTCGCTGTACCAGAGAATGTTGCCCACCGCCGCAATGCCATAGGGCTCCGACTCGCGTCCTCCGGGAGACGGCCACTCGCGGACCTGCCCTGTCTTCGGGTCGAACCGGCCCAGATAGCCACGGGCGTAGTCGGTGTACCAAACAACGTCGTCTGGCGTCAGCGCGATGCGCCGTGGGCGCGCCGCGGGATCCGGCAATGTGTATTCCTTAATTTCCATGGTCACTGGATCAATACTGCCGACTCTGTTGCCGCGGAAATCAACGTACCAGGGGATGCCCTTGGAATTCACCTGGATGCCGTAGGGATACGTATTCGCCGTCGGCGTCCTTGCCAGTGTCACCACGCCTGTTGCGGGGTTAACCCGGCCAACCTGGCCGGATTGCAGCGTGAAAAACAAGGTGCCTTTCTGGTCGAAGATCGGCGTGTGAGGACCACGGGCCGCCGGGTCCGGCAGCGGGTATTCGGTGACCTCTCCTGTTTTTGGATCGAGCTTGCCGACGTGCGTCTTCTGGTTCGCGGTGTACCAGATGTTGCCGGCTCTGTCAGCCGTCAGGCCATGAGGCCCGGACCCAGGCGTCTTCAGGGGGTATTCCTTCATGGCTCCGGTCGCCGGATCGAGCCGCCCCAGCACGTTGTTGAACATGCCCGTCCACCAGATCGAGCCGTCCGGCGCTGCGAGCGGGTCGTGCGGACGCTGGCCGAGCGTCGGCAGCATCCATTCTTTGATCGTCACGCGCACCGGTCCCGGTATGGCAACTGCCGCGGGCGCGGGCTTCTCCGGAAAATTCATGGCCAGGTACTGCGCCACCACCGCGGCCTGATCCTTCGGCAGCGCCACCATCGAGCTGAAGACGTGGTCCCAGCCTTCGCGCGTGTATCCCCACGAGTTGGCAATGTTGTTGAGGCCGTGGCATCGCGCGCACGCCATCTCCACGAGTGCTTTGCCGTTCCCTTCGGGTAGTTGGACCGCCTGACCGCCGCGCTGCCCCTCAACGCGTGTGGCCAGGACCGAAGCGAATGCCGCGATGACCGCCAGAAGCAGAAGCAACCCTTTTCGCATGATTCCTCCTCGCGCAGCCCGAATCTTACTGCGTGCAGAGCGTCCCCGTATAGTCGCCCTCGGTCGTGCCTGGGCCGAGTTCGCCGCGGAGGCGGATCTGGCCCGACGCGTTCAGCGCATCCCCGGTTCCACCGGTAAACGTGATGAGCGACGCGAATCCGCCCTGGCCCTCCGGCGGCGGGTCGATGCTGCCCGTATCGGTGCCGAACAGCTGATCGCCGTTCTTGAGAAAGATGGCGCTCCGTCCGGTAAAGAACAGCACGCTATCGTCGCCGCCAATCAGCACCGATGGCATCGCCCCCGTCATGACGAACTGGTAGGTGCCCTGGATGCCGCCCCATACGCGCCCGGCTGTGCAGAACGCCGACGGATCGGACGGGCAGTGACCCTGCCCCGGCGGAACGACCACCGCTTCGAAGTGGCCGGTGACCGGCTTGCAGACCTGATCTGCGGCGGCCGGAACGGCAGCCACGGTGAACAGAAGAATAGAAGCGGCGATCGAACGGAACCAGCGTGTCATGCGCGTCCTCCTGACATATTCAGTTCATCCTGATGGGCCTTGTCCTGCCTGTCGGCTACGTCGTGCTCACGATCACCTTCCTCACATCTCATCGCCCTTGTCAGACGCCGGCCGCGCGTGTGCCAACGATAAAGTGCGTCGTATTCCGGAAATGGCGCGGCCCGTCGCCGTGCTGCCACATCAGGTTCCTCACTGCTGCCTTCGCCTCGTCGCGGCGCTCGGGCGCAAGTGCGGCGGCGGTCACACCCGCCAGAATGGTCCACGCCGAGTCGAAGTCCTCGAAATCAAACCCCAACACCTCGGTCTCCACCGAGGCGCGCACGCCGACGCTTTCCAACTGTGCCAGCAGCGCTCTCGTGTCCGCGAGCGCCCCGGGCCCGACACCGGGGACCGGCGGAGCGGGAGCGAAGCGAGCGGCCGCTTCCTGAAATCGGACGATGTCGCAGTCCGCCGGCGCGGCCCATACGGCCGCGACAAATCGGCCGCCGGGGCGCAGGACGCGCGCGATCTCGCGCGCGGCAGCCGCCCGGTCAATGACATACATCAGGCTGAGCGACGCCAGCGCGGCATCGAGCAAGGACGAGTCGACAGGGATCGCCTCGGCGCGTCCCTCGCGAAATGTCACGTTCCCGAGACCGAGGGCTGACGCGCGCTCACGCGCGAGCGCCAGCATCTCTCTGCTGATATCCACGCCCGTGACGTGACCGCCGTCGCCGACGAGCGCCGCCGCCCGGATGGCGATTGAGCCGGTCCCTGTTCCCAGATCGAGGACCCGCTCACCGGCGTGCAGCCTCGCTCGTGCCACGACGCCGTCCACGACGGTCGCGAAGCAGCGGTCCAGCTCACGTTGATATGGCTGCGCCATGCGATCCCACACGCCGACCTGCCAGGCGAGCCCTTCGTCCATCCGCTTTACGACTCCTCTTCCAGGTGAATCCAGTGAAACAACCGATGCAGCCATGGAGCCATAACGAATCCAGTGACGCCGATGAACACGAGTCCACTGAACAGCGCGTAGAGCGCCGCGAACAGCTTGGCGGTCGCCGTCTCCATTCGATCGACCGGGCCCATACCGCTGAGAATCATGGATATGCCTACGTAACCCGGATCCCTTGAAAGACGAGGCCGATCATCGCGCGGGGCGCTGTCATCCGTTGAGCGTCGGCAGGAACTTCGGCGGTTGCCGATGCTTCGTGGCCTGTTCGAATGCGTACGCAATCCGAAAGAGCGTCGGCTCACTCCAGGGCCGGCCGAAGAACGAGATCCCGATCGGCAAGCCGAATACCTGTCCTGCCGGAACAGTGATGTTCGGATAGCCGGCGATCGCGGCAGGCGACGAACTACCGCCGGTGAAGTGATCGCCGTTGACGTGGTCGGTCGGCCAGGCCGGTCCGCCCGTGGGGGCCACGATTGCGAAGAGACGCTGCGCATCCATGACCGCATCGATCCCGTCCTGCCGGGCGGCGCGTCTGATTGATTGGAGGTTCCGGAGGTAAATCGGGTCCGTCAGCGGGCCCTTCTCCTGCGCCTGGATGAACAACTCCTGCCCGAAGAACGGCATCTCTCGATCCCGGTTCTCTTCGTTGAACCGGATCACGTCGGCGAGCGATCGGACACCCACGCCCGGGCCGAGCGTCGCCAGGTACGCGTTCAGATCGGCCTTGAGCTCGTACAGCAGTACGCTCAACTCGAGTGGGTCTACATTCGGCGGCAACGCCAGGTCCACTGGGTCGATCAGCTCGGCGCCCGCTTTCCGCATCGCGTCGAGGGCGGTCTCCAGCACGCCTTCGACGGACCCGTGGAAGGTGAAGAAGCTGCGCGCCACGCCGATGCGCACGCCCCGGAGCCCCTCGTCATCCAGAGACGCGGTGTAGTCGTGCGTCCCGCGCCCGGGGTTCCGCGTCGCCGGATCGCGCGGATCGACGGAGGAGAGGGCGGTCAGGACCAGCGCCGCGTCGCGTACCGTGCGCGCCATTGGTCCTGCCGTGTCCTGGTTGTGCGAAATGGGAATAATACCCGCGCGGCTGACGAGACCAACGGTGGGTTTGATGCCGACGATGCCGTTTGCGGAGGAGGGACACACGATCGAACCGTCCGTCTCGGTGCCAATCGCCACCGCGGTCAGGTTCGCCGCCACGGCCACGCCGGATCCGGAGCTCGAACCGCACGGGTTCCGATCGAGCACGTACGGGTTGCGGCACTGCCCGCCGCGGGCGCTCCACCCGCTCGAGGATCGGGTCGACCGGATGTTGGCCCATTCGCTCAGGTTCGCTTTCCCGAGCAGGATGGCGCCCGCGTCCCGCAGCCGGCGTGCGACGAACGAATCCTGCGCCGGCACGGATCCCATCAGCGCCAGGGAACCGGCGGTGGTCGTCATCCGGTCGGCGGTGTCGATGTTGTCCTTCAGCAAGACCGGGATCCCGTGCAGCGCCCCTCGGATCCGGCCCTGCTGCCGTTCCCGATCGAGCCGTTCGGCAATGGCGTGCGCCTCGGGATTGACTTCGATCACGGCGCGCAGCATCGGACCCTGGCGGTCGAGACTCTCGATGCGAGCCACGTACGCGTCAACGATCGAGCGGGACGTGAACTGCCCTGTCGTCATCCCCGCCTGCAGCTCGGCGATCGTCGCTTCGTCGAGTGCAAAGGGCGCGGCGGGCGCTGTGGGCGGAGTGCCTTGCTGACGCCTGCACGCCGCGCCGACGGCTGCCAGCCCTGCGCCGGCGGCGGTCGCCCGCAGAAAGTCACGCCGATGCATCTCCTGCTCAGCCTCGCTTTCGACTGCTCCGCTTCCTGGCAGTTCCCATGACGGCCGTGTCGAATTCTCTGTAAAGCGCGGCGAAGTCGATGGACGGGTCCATTACGATCCAGTCGAACTCGCCGTTGGGTCCGGCAATGAAGCCGTCCAGGCTGACAGCCACCGAGTAGCGCAGTCGTCTCATCGCCACACGCGTCAGAACCCGGGCTTCAGGGTGCGCTTCTGGCGCGCGACCTCGAGCAGCGTCGGATAGAACTGGACGAACGTCCGTTCCACGGCGGTGTGCTTCGTGTGGCACTCCACGCACGACGCAACGGCGTTGCCCGAGAGCGGCGCCGTCACATCTCTCAGGGCCGCCGCTTGTCCGAAGTTGTAGAACGCCCATCCGTCAGAGAACCTGGCGTCCTTCACTTCCGCTTCGATGCCCGTCAACTCGCCTTGAAACCGGCCGCCGACGTTGGGCGCGGCGTTGGTCTGCGAGCGCCGGAACTCCAACACGAAGACCGTTTCATTCGGCCAGGTCCCGGTTTGCATGAAACCGCGATAGGAGGACGGATTCACGAACACGTTGGTGAAGGTCGGAGACGCGTCTGCCGATGGATTGGCGGGCTCGTAGTTCAAGCCCAGACCCGAGCCGATGAACGGCCACTCGCGATAGTCTGCCGGGCGCACGAGGCTCGTCCCATCCTGGTAGCGGGGACCATCGCGCTCTGGCTGCTGCGCGTACATGGATATAGACACGCCCGCGGCATACACGAGACTGAGGACAATCACGGAGGGTCGCAGCCTGGTCGTGCTCATCGTTGGACCACCCTTGTGCTCTGGCTCGACACGCACTGCCAGCGGCCGTCGCGCACGATCCAGACGTCGGTGTAGCGCAGCGCCATCTCCGACCGCTGCCCTTCCCTGATGCCTGCGAGGCGAAGCGTAAACCAGACGATCGCGGTGTCGCGGTACACGCGCACCGTGAACTCGTCGGGAACGGCCGACTCCACCTGTTGATCGAAAGCGCCCACGAGTGCCAGCTCCGTTGCCTTGTCGCCCACTCGCCCGTCGTCGTACGTCGCGGTGAACTCCTCCGCCAGGAGCTTTTCGATGAACGCAACGTCCTTTCTATAGAAGGCCTCGTTCCAGCCGCGCTCGAGCCCGATGAGCACATCCTGATCCGACTGGACTCTTTGCGAGGCGGACGCGGGAACGGCGCAGGATACCGCGAGCGCGCAACAGAGCAAGTGGCGCAATCCCATCAGAAGCTCCCTATTGAGGGTGACCTATTCCTTCGCCAACTTGAAATGTGGATTCTCGATGAGCCCAATCCTGTTGCCGAAGGGATCGCTCACGGCCGCGACCTTGATCCCCTCGCCAACGTCCTGCGCCGGAGCTGACAGCGTCGCTCCTGTCCCGACGAAATGTTCGATGGCGCGCGTGATGTCGTCGACGCGCCAGTATGCCAGGCCGCCGCCTGGCCGAGGCTGATCGGGGGATTGTTCCGGGTGAAGGCCCAGTTCGTAGCCGGCGATGTTGAAGCCGACATAGAAGGGTTCGTCGAAATACGGCTTCTGCTGAAACGCGGCCGCGTACCACGCCTTCGCGCGACTCAGATCGTGTACCGGATAGATGACCGTGCCCAGGCCCTTCACCATGGTTACTGTGCCTCCGCGGTCCCTGAGATCGCCGCGACGAGTTCGTCCTTCACTCGGTGCGGGATGTTAACACTGCGGGACCCGCCAGGCGGTTGATGTCGCGTGTGGTGACGATCGGCCTGGGAAACCCGGCGA
>Ga0209640_10001350_pt1 | contig 20680 bp, 17 predicted proteins | sample RifCSP10_1_FD_184018 | JGI IMG/M metagenome (GOLD analysis project Ga0209640, IMG submission 184018) | Soil microbial communities from Rifle, Colorado - Rifle CSP2_sed 10_1 (SPAdes) (version 2) | ecosystem: Environmental > Terrestrial > Deep subsurface > Rock core/Sediment | place: Rifle...
GTTGATCCTGTCTGGCCATATCGCATAACCAGTCGCCAAAGATATTGCTGTAATTCGGTTTAGATGATTGTTTCGATGCGACCATGCCTTGACTGGGATCAAAAGGCGTCACGGCATGATATTTGACGGGATCGGCCTCAGCACGGTGATAACCTTTGCCTTTCCTGGTAATAACATGTAAAAGTTGCGGGCCTTTCAAATCGTGGACGTTACGCAAAGTCTCCAGCAAGACCGGCAAATCATGGCCGTCGACCGGACCGATATAATTGAACCCGAATTCTTCAAACAAAGTCCCGGGGACAACCAGGCCCTTGATGTGTTCTTCAGCCCTTCGTGCCAGCTCCAATGCAGGCGACGGCATATGCGACAGGACTTTTTTGCCCTGTTCGCGCGCGGTGTTGTAAAACTTTCCTGACAAAAGCTGCGCGAACCGGCTGGATAAGGCGCCGACATTCGGGGAAATGGCCATTTCGTTATCATTCAAAATGACCAGTAAATCACAATGGATGTCGCCGGCATGATTCAATGCCTCAAACGCCATGCCAGCAGTCATACCGCCATCACCGATAATCGCCACTGCCTTGCGCCGGCTGCCGGTCTGTTGTGCGGCAATTGCCATGCCCAGAGCGGCGCTAATCGAAGTGCTGGAATGTCCGACACCGAAACAGTCGAATTCGCTTTCATCTCGTTTAGGGAAAGGCGCCAGGCCACCGGTCTTGCGGATCGAATGCAGCCTGTCCTTGCGCCCGGTCAGAATTTTATGTACATATGCCTGGTGACCAACATCCCAGACCAATCGATCATCGGGAGTGTTGTAGATATAGTGTAAGGCTATGGTCAGCTCAACAGCGCCGAGACTGGCTGCAAAATGGCCGCTGTTCTGGCTGGCCCAGCGTAATAAAAATTCTCTGATCTCACCGGCTAGTAGCGGCAGTTTTGCTTCACTCAGCCGACGCAGATCCGCAGGAGAATTAATTTTGTCCAGTAACGGTGTCGAGAGATCTGTGGTCATTTAACGAAAACGAATCAAAAAAACCATTATGGATTCGGCCAGACGCGCTTGCAAGGTGTACAACCACCGGCGAACAACCAAATCCGGTTTCACGGCCGAGCAGAAATAATTAGGCAACTATTTCAATTTTTTATTATCATACGCCTATCTAGTTAATTTTAGGGCCGTTTTTCGGCATTTTTTCCTACGTTTAGTAGGGTTAATCAAGTAACCAATCGGGGTCTTTTAATGGGTGTTCCCTTAATTCAACAATATCGCGTCGGCAAATACATCCTGGGAAAAAAACTCAGTGGTGAAAAGCGTTATCCACTCGTTTTGATGTTAGAACCCCTGTTCCGCTGCAACCTCGCCTGCGCCGGCTGCGGCAAGATAGATTACCCCGATGACACCCTGGATAAGCGGCTCAGCTATGACGATTGCATGCAGGCCATTGATGAATGCGGCGCGCCGATAGTTTCCATCGCTGGCGGTGAACCTCTGATTCACAAAGAAATGCCGAAAATCGTGACCGGTTTCATCCAAAAAAAGAAATTCGTTTATCTCTGTACCAACGCCCTGTTGTTACCCCAGCATATCCATGAATATACACCATCCCCCTATTTGACATTCTCTATCCATCTGGATGGTAACCAGGATCGACATGATGCCTCGGTGTGTCGTGAGGGTGTGTTCAACAAGTGCATCAAGATCATTAAAGTGGCAATAGCCAAAGGCTTTCGCGTCACCCTGAACTGCACCCTGTTTCAGGGTGAGTCCGCGGACGAAGTGTCTGATTTTATGGATATGGCGATGACTCTCGGCGTGGAGGGCGTCACTATTTCACCGGGGTACAGTTATCAACGCGCTCCGAAACAAGACGTATTTTTGCAACGACAGGAAGGCAAACAGCTATTCAGAAAGATATTCGACCTGGGGAAAAACAAGCGCTGGCGCTTTAATCAGTCATCACTTTATCTGGACTTTCTTGCTGGTAACCAGACCTATGAATGCACCCCTTGGGGCAATCCGACGAGGAATATATTCGGCTGGCAAAAACCCTGTTATCTGCTGGTGGAAGAGGGCTATGAACCTACCTTTACCCGCATGATGCATAACACTGAGTGGGATAAATACGGCACCGGGCGTAATCCGAAGTGCGCCAACTGTATGGTTCATTGCGGCTATGAACCCACCGCCGTTAATGACCTGTTCAAACACCCGTGGAAAGGCCTCAAGGTGGCTCTATCTGGGCCGCGTACGGAAGGTCCCATGGCGCCGGAATTACCTATCCTTTATGATGAACAACTCGTTCCGAAGAAAAAAACGATAGAAATCAAACCGGCTGCGGCCTGTAATAGTGGAAATAAACAAGTGGCTTGATGGATGCCGTCTGGCTGGTTTTACCGGGCCTTTGCATTTGGACAACGATACTGCTGTTGCCATGGCGGCCCTGGTCCACAAGTGAATCGCTGGAGGCCACGTCTGGTTCCACTACTGACTTGAGCGAGATCACAATACTCATACCGGCCCGGAATGAGGCGCCTTATATTCTGACAACCTTGCGCTCCCTGTCCGCACAGGGGCCCAATCATAAGATCATTCTCATCGATGATGAATCCACCGATAACACGGCGACTCTTGCCGGATCACTACAGCTCCCAAACATGAATATCATTAATGGCAAACCCCTGGCTTCAGGCTGGAGTGGTAAATTATGGGCTCTGGAACAGGGCCGGCTGCAAGCAGACACAAAATACCTGCTGCTGCTGGATGCCGACATCAGACTGGAACCGGGTTTGGTACCGGCACTGCTAAACAAGCTGAAACAGGATGAGCTTCAATTCATATCCTTAATGGCCTTTTTAAGAATGGAGACCATGTGGGAAAAAATGCTAATGCCGGCGTTTATTTATTTTTTCAAATTACTTTACCCGTTCCGGCTGTCCAACTCTGCTTCCAGGCTGGTGGCTGCGGCTGCGGGCGGATGCATTCTGATTGATCGACGAGTCCTGGAAGAGATAGGCGGATTTTCAGCCGTAAAAGACCAATTGATCGACGATTGCGCCCTCGCCAGACGGGTTAAAAATCATGGTTATAGAACCTGGATTGGACTAAGCCATGGTGCGCTGAGCCTAAGATGTTATGAAGGTTTGCAAACCATCTGGGAAATGGTAGCCAGGACAGCCTTTACTCAGCTCAGATGCTCAGGTTTGTTATTGGTGGTTTGTACATTTTTAATGTTGTCAGCATTTGTTATTCCGGTGGCAGGTATTTTTTCAGGCCATGTGATAAGCATCACACTTTCATGCCTTACAATTCTATTGATGATATTGAGCTATTTACCTACACTCAACTACTACAATGTCAACTTGCTCTGGGCTTGTACTTTACCTGTGACCGGATTACTGTATCTGCTAATGACCTGGAATTCGGCAATCAATTATTGGCGGGGGATCGGGGCATCCTGGAAAGGGCGTAACTATGTTTAACATACATGAAGGATTTAACATCTTCAGTAATGATCCCCATTCAAATCACCGTGATATTCACTAATACCGGCTATTAGAATTATAATGACATTGTTTATCAAAACCTTTGGCAAATTTTGCGGAACAGGGCGTATGAATGCGAAGAAAATTTTGATCATCCCGATTCTTTTTGTATTCATGCAAACGCCGGCATATGCTCAAACAGGGAGTAATGAAAACTGCCAGATCACCGAGGCGGATCTCGCAGCGGCAAGCGGTATAGTCACGATCTTGCACGACACACTTATTGCCATCATGCAGGAAGCGGAAAATCTTGGCTACAAAGGCCGATATGCCAAAGTGGAGCCTGTCATTCTGAACCATTTCAATACCCCGTTGATTACGAGAACAGTACTGGGCAACCGCTATTGGGATAGTTTAACCGAAGCACAAAAGCACGAGTTCATCGGGATATTTCAGCAATTGAGCATCGCCACTTACGCAGATCGTTTTGATGGTTATGACGGAGAGCAATTCGTCGAACTGCAGCGTAACGCGTTACCCCTGCGGGGACAATGTCCGGGGCCCACAGGCAGGGAACCGCCGGCGAAAAGAATTCTAATTAAAACTGAACTCCACCGGGTCGATGATGATCCGGTCAGCCTTGAATATCTGCAGCAATATATCGATGGCAAATGGTACATTATTACGGTCATCGCTGACGGCGTAAATGACCTGTCATTAAAGCGCGGAGAATACTCCGACGTCATCAAGAACAAGGGATTTGACGGCCTGGTTGAAGACATAAAAACCAAAATAAGGGACATGGAAAACGGGTCAATTCAATAATGGCCGTCACGATTCTTGATATGAACTTAATTAGTATGTCATCAACTCACCATGTTGTTTGCAATCATTACCCAGGGGTTTCCATGAGTAGTAATAAAACAGTTAGTTTAATCATGAAATTAATTCTATTGGTTACGTTCAGCTCCCTGTATGGCTGTGCGACGACTCATACTGCTGATACCGGCGCTGTGACGCCCGATCCGTTTGAACGGGCAAACCGGTCCTTCTATACTCTGGATGATTCCCTCGACAAAGCCATTTTAAAACCGATTGCCGAAACCTATGCGGAGATAACACCAACACCCGTGCGTATAGGCGTCACCAACTTCTTTGATAATCTCTATTATCTAAATGTGATCGTGAATTCATTCTTACAGGGAAAACTTAAACAGGGTGTCTCGGACACGGCCCGCTTCGTTTTCAACTCGACCCTAGGTATAGGCGGTTTGCTGGACGTTGCTACGGACATTGGCCTGCTGATGCACGATGAGGATTTTGGACAAACCCTGGCGGTCTGGGGTTTCGAATCAGGTGCTTATTTATATATCCCCCTCGTCGAAGGCCCCAGTAGTGTCAGGGATGCGCCAGATATTGCGACCAGTACGCTGTTAAATCCCCTTACTTATATTACCGGTGTTGTACTCTGGCCGGTTTCCGCTCTACATATCATCAACTCTCGGGCGAATTTACTGGACGATACCACTATCCGTGACGAAGCTGCTGTAGATCCTTACTCTTTCACCCGCGAAGCGTTTATGCAACGGCGTGAATATCTGATCCATGATGGTGAATTGCCAACGGAAGGTTATGAAGACATTTTTGAGGATGATGACAGCGACAGTCCGGCCTTGATCATAGAGTAAATCCTTAGTCCTCAAATTCTATTACTTCTGTGCCTCTCCCTTGGAGCAACCAGGGGTAGCCCGCTCTCTTATAACAATTACCCTACCAGTCGGGTTTCGGCAGTCGTTCTCCAGTGCGCCATAGCCCCGGAGCCAGTCCACGGCCAGTGACCATAAATACATGGACAGGAACGAACAAACATTATACTAATGGAATTTAGAACTGATATCGTTGAGGTTCTCGCGAGAGTTGTTTTTCCTTTTATATTTTATAGTTATACTACACACTTAATTAATTACTAAAAGTAATGGCGTGAGCGAAGAGATACTCATCAACGTTACCCCTCAAGAGACACGCGTTGCAGTTGTCGAAAATGGCGTGTTACAGGAGGTCTATATCGAAAGAACCATGAAACGTGGTCTCGTCGGCAAGATCTTCAAGGGCAGGGTCTCGAGGACACTACCTGGTATGCAGGCCGCGTTTATAGATGTGGGCATGGAAAGAACCGGGTTTCTGCATTTAGCGGATATCGTCGATCCCGACATCGAAAATGACACGGACCAGCCATCGAAAAAACTCCAGGAAACTTCCATAGAATCCATATTAAGGGAAGGCCAGGACATTCTGGTCCAGGTCATCAAGGATCCGTTAGGGTCCAAAGGCGCCCGCCTCACGACGCGTCTTTCGATTCCATCCAGATACCTGGTGTTCATTCCTGATTATCCGACGATCGGCATTTCCCAGCGAATAGAAAAAGAGGATGAGCGCTTACGTTTGAGACAGATAATTTTGCAATATCTCAGTCCTGCTATGGAACAGATTGCCGTTGGCGATAACAACAATGTTTTGTTGCATGCGACACTGAGTGAATCCGCGATATTGCAAAAAGGCGGCTTTATCGTCCGCACCGTGGCGGAAGGGATAGAACCGGCTGAGCTCCATAAGGATATTGGATTTCTTTACAAACTCTGGGATTCAATCCAGTCCAGGGTACAGACCTGCGTAGCGCCATCTATTGTTTACGAAGATATCCCGTTGGCATTACGTGTGATGCGTGACCTGGTACATTCAGAAGTCGAAAAGATCAGAGTCGATTCCAATGAAACCTATCAGCGGTTGCAGGAATTCGCCGGGAAATATATTCCGGAGTTGCAAGAGCGTATCGAACATTATCCGGGTGAACGCCCGATATTGGACCTGTATTCAGTGGAAGATGAAATACAGAAAGCTCTCAATCGCAAGGTTCAGCTTAAATCCGGCGGACATCTGATTATCGACCAGACCGAAGCAATGACCACGATTGACGTCAACACCGGCGGCTTTGTTGGTCACAGGAACCTGGAAGAAACCATCTATAAAACCAACCTGGAAGCAGCCCAGACCATTGCCAGACAACTGCGCCTGCGCAATCTTGGCGGGATCATTATCATCGATTTTATCGATATGCAGGAGCCGGAGCATGCGCGTCAGGTCCTGCGGGCCCTTGAGAAACACCTGGACCGGGATCACTCCAAGATCACCGTGAGTGAATTAACCTCATTGGGGCTGGTACAACTGACCCGCAAAAGAACCCGGGAAAGTCTTGAACATATCCTGTGCGAAAGCTGTCCAACCTGTCATGGCCGTGGCACCATCAAGTCAAAGGAGACAATCTGTTATGAAATATTTCGTGAAATTTTACGGGAAGTCCGGCAGTTCGATGCGAAGAAATTACTCGTGGTAGCCTCCCAACCGGTCGTGGAAATGTGTCTCGACGATGAATCGACCAGCGTGGCGGAGTTGGAGTCATTTATCGACAGACCCATCTCCTTTCAAATAGAACCTCTGTATACTCAGGAACAATACGATATCGTACTGCTTTAGTGATTGATTAATGACGTCGCGCATCCTGAAAGGTCTCTATCATTTCACCGTCTACGCGGTTGGTATCCTTGTGCTGCTGGCCGCTGTTACGGTTACCCTGGTACGGCTGTTTTTACCTGATATTGGTATCTACCGGAATGAAGTCCAGGCATGGGTCAGCAAATACATGGGATTCCCGGTTGTTTTCCATACCATAGATGCCACCTGGCAGGGCTGGGTACCCGAGCTGACCCTGACGGATATCGATCTGTTGAATAAAGCGGGCACTCAGGAAATTACCCATTTCGACAAGGCCCGTATCCAGATCGCACCGCTCGCAACCCTCGTTGCACGCCAGTTCATTCCCAAAAGCCTGATCATTTCGGGTTTTAAATTATCCGTCATCAGACGTGAAAACGGCGCTATTTCAATCCAGGACATCGAACTGGAAAACATGAACGAGGGCCAATCGGATAGTGAATTGTCCGAATGGCTGTTCAAACAGGACGAGGTTGAAATACAAAACGCACAAATCGAGTGGATAGATTTGAAATATAAACAGGATGAACCGATCCTGTTGACCAATGTTGCCTTTATTATGCGAAATGATGTCGGACGCTTTCAGGTTGACGGATCAACCAATTTACCGGCGAGTTTTGGCACCACTATGGATTTTGCCTTTGACGTTTACGGAAATTTACTGTCTACGGAGTGGTCAGGGGAACTCTATCTTTCCGCCAACGATATCAATCCGGACGAATGGTACAGAAACATACGCCCCCCGGATTTCAATTTAGCCGGGGGAAATGCCGACATAAAAGTCTGGATGAACTGGAACATGGCAAAATTAGACAGACTGCAAGGACGGCTGCAATACGACGATTTTACCGCCATGATACAGGATGAAAAGGTCTTACACCTCGCTAACCTGACAACTCGTTTCCTCGGCGAAAAAACTGATACGGACGGCTGGTTGTTCAACGTCCAGCTTGAAAACTTTACCACGGATAACGGCGCCTGGCCTGACGCCGATATATCAATAACCGCGGAACCGGCATCGGAACCCGGTCGCTACCACTATATTACGAACTTCAGTTACCTGAAGGTGGGGGATCTCGCGCCGGTGCTGTCCAATATGCCATTTATGCCGGAACAAGCCAGGAACATCCTGAATGAAATCGCCATTGATGGGGACTTGTACGAAGGGGCCCTGCATTACAATCCGGACGCGGTGGAGGCAGAGCAATTTTATTTCGCTACCAGATTCGAGCATCTGTCAACGAATCTGGGCGATAATCTCCCCGCATTTACCAATCTGTCCGGTCAAATTCAGGGCACCCTTGCGCAAGGCAGTCTAACTTTGCAGGATTCCAAGGCAAGGTTTGCCATTCAGCCCGGCAAAACCGAAGAGATAGATATCACGGAATTAACAGGCAATATACAGTGGCGAAAACACACTGGATCCTGGTACCTGCAAACCGATAAAATTCATTTTGATACACCGGATGTATCAGCCACTATCGCCGGAAGTGTTTTAACAGACAGCATCAACCCACCCTTTCTGGATCTGGTAATGAATATTGAAGAAACAGATCTGGAACGGATTGCATCCTATCTGCCCGTGACGCCTCGATTTAATCTGAAACCCTGGATGGAAAAGGCTTTCCGGATTGGCAAAGTAAATTCCGCCAGTGCTTTGATCCGCGGCCACCTGAAGGATTTCCCATTTACAGACAGGAATGGCCGTTTCCAAATCATTGCCGATATCAGCGACGCCGAACTGGAATATTCACAGTTCTGGCCGGCTGCGGCACAGCTTGATGGTGAATTTAAAATTGACGGCAAGGAAATGCAGGCGCACATAGCGAATGGCAAAATCTTTAACGCGGAAATCACTACCGCTGACGTAACCATCACGGACATCCTGAAAAAGGAGAAAACCGTCATGCTGGAAGGCCATATCAATGGCGATATTCAGGACCTGACTTCCTTCATTGACCAAAGCCCGCTGCAAAATCACATCACTCTGGGCGAAATCAGAAATGCCATGCAATCCGGTAAATTCGGGCTGGATCTGAAGCTGGGTATACCGGTCAAACAGCCCGGTGTACAAGCCGATGTGGCAGGAACAATCGGATTCATCGATACGGCTCTGGATGCACCAGCCATGAAGCTCCACATGGAAAACATCAATGGCAAGGTATCCTTCACCCGGGACTCAATCAATTCGGAATCACTGACTGCCGATTATCTGAAACAACCGGTAACAATATCCCTGTCCGGCTCAAGAACCGAAGTAGATCATCCGTACACAGTATCGATAATCGGTGAGAGTGATGCACAATTCCTGCTGGATCGATTGGCACAATATGTGCCATTGACAAATCAACTGCAACAGCATTTACAAGCCAATGTATCTGGCGCTACACCCTGGCAAGTCCAGTTGTCTTATATCCTTGATGAACAGTCCAATCTGAACAAGCACCTGAAAATAACTTCTGAGTTAAAAGGTCTGGAGATCAATCTTCCGGGGCCGGCTGGTAAAAGGAAATATGCCAGCGCACCCGTGGCTATTGAAACAGTGTTGTCGCCGGCAAACAGCCAGGATGTCCGGATAACCTACAATTCAGATATATTCTGCCATTTGCTTCTTGACAAACAGGCTGATATAAAATTACAACTCGCGCGTTTAACCATCGGCAAACAGCCGACGCCAGAAAGCAGCCACAAGTTTCTAATCAGCGGCCGTGTCGATAATCTGTCCGTATCAGACTGGATAGATTTTCTGGATGATATATCCAGCAATGAAGGGAATTCCCACCCGCTTCTCAATGACATTGAACTCAATCTGGATATAGCTCATCTGGATCTGTTTCAACACGATTACTTTGATATTGCGGCCCGGGGCAGCAAGTCTGGCTGGGGCTGGTCATTCAATCTCGATGCCGAAGAGATCCAGGGCGATATCTATTTACCCAAAAGTTCCACAGACGAGAAGCAGTTAACTTTGCTGCTCAACAGGTTATACATTAATGGTAATGGCAATCATAGTGCCGATGCAGAGCCGTTCGACCCGGGAAAGTTACCGGTGCTTACCGTCCAGATTGATGAATTCAAACATCTCGGTCGGGACCTGGGGCAGTTAATTCTGCAATCATCCAAAATTTATAATGGGGCATCGATTGACCAATTTGAATTCCGCAAGGACAATCTGCTGATCACGGGCAACGGCACCTGGCTGGCGGACGGTGATGTCGAACAATCCAAATTCAAGATTAATTTGCATGCGGATAATATGATATCCATGTTTGAGACATTCGGCTACGACCTCGCTACCATCAAGGATGGAGAAATGGACTTCCAGATTATCGCTGACTGGTCCGGATCACCCATGGATTTCGCGCTGGCAAATCTGAATGGCCGTCTGGACATGCAAATAAAAAATGGGCAATTGCTGGATATTAATCCATCGGCCGGCAGGTTATTCGGATTATTCAGTTTCCAGACCTTACCGAGACGATTGCTGCTGGACTTCACGGATTTATTCGGCAAGGGCCTCAGATTTGACAATATCGAAGGCAACTTCGATATTTCCAATGGCAATGCCTACACCAACAACCTGTTACTGAATGGTCCCGCCGCAAATGTTTCTATCACCGGGCGCACAGGCCTGGCTGTACAGGATTATGATCAAATCGTCACGGTTACGCCGCAGATCACAGCATCGATGCCGATCGCCGGTGCGATCTTCGGGCCCGTCGGCATAGGGGTCGGCGCCGCGATTTATCTGGTCGGCGAAATGTTCAATTCTCTAAATAACAATATCGATGGTCTGCTGCAACACCAGTACACTATTACCGGCAGCTGGGACAAGCCCGTTATCGAGAAGATCAAGGAATCCGAAATCATTGCCGGCGGTTGAGCCTTCCCTCGCTCCACGATTCAACTGAAATCGGTAATAGTGGCTAGTGTCCTGTCCTACAAACAACTTTCATAATTCATCTCCCTCTCCCTCCGGGAGAGGGCTGGGGTGAGGGCGAGGATGCCTATATTTCCGGAGTCCCCTCACCCTAACCCTTGTATGTTTGAACCGAAGCCATTTTATGATCAGTATCATGCATAATGTTACAGTAATGTCTGATGTCCCGGACGTAATAGGCCGTCCTAATCCTGGGTGCTAAGACCGTGGGAGAGCTTGGGTCGTTACGTCCGTTTTCTTCTAACCCGAACAGTTGCCAGGGCTCAAAGCCCGCATTTTGCAAGGCAGGGGAGTTGAAATTTATGCATATCGAATCTTTTCTGGTAGTTGGTATCGATGTATCCAAAGCATCACTGGAAGTCGCTGATTCGTCTGCAGCGGATGTGTGGCAAACGACGAACGACAACGAAGGATTTAACCAGGTGGTTTCCTCGCTACCGTCACTGAAACCGAATTTGATCGTGGTAGAGGCGACAGGCCGATATGAGGCCGGTCTGGTTAGTGCTTTGTTGGCCAGTAAATTACCGGTGGTGGTGGTCAATCCGCGCCAAGTGCGTGACTTTGCCAAAGCCAAAGGGATACTAGCCAAAACTGACCGCATCGATGCCAGTGTTTTGGTCAGCTTTGGTGAAGCGGTGCGGCCTGAAGTCCGGGAATTGAAAGACGAGGAAACCCAGACATTACAGGCCCTGGTGACTCGCCACCAACAGTTAGCCTGAATATTTCACCAACAGTTTAAATGCGTTAATTTTTTGCGTCGGTCATTATTTTTTTTCATTCTTTAAGTCAGGATGATCGCTATCGGTCACATCCGGATGGATTGGCGTTCAATAGTTACCTTTTCAAGCGACGTTGCGTGATTTTCAGGCATAGTTTCCCCTCGCGTTGTCGAAACGCGCCGTTGGATCCAGGAACCTCGTGAGGCTATCCCGGAGCGAGCTTCGCGGCCACCAGGAAAAATAGTGGTTGGTAGGGATAATGACTGGACAACAGGAACCGAATGCGCCGGCTGTTCTGGATGATCACCGCGCCGATCTTGAGGAGTTTCAAGCGGATCGTCCCCACATAGGCCTGCGCCAGTTCGGTGCCCTTGAGCGCCAGACGGCGGATGGCTTCCAATAACGTATACGCCAGGGACGATAGCAATAATCGAAACTGGTTCGGCCACCAACGCTGACAACTGGTGCGGTCGGCGAACAGGTCCAGTTGTTGCTCCTTGATGCGGTTCTCCATCTCGCCCCGGGCACAATAGAGCTCCTCATATAATGCTTGCGCCTCCCCGTCCAGGTTGGTCACGACATAGCGGGGGTTCGCCCCCTTGTCCATATGTTCGATCTTGGCAATGACCCGCCGCGGATGGTCCCAACTGTCTGCCGCATAGCGGAACTCCGTAAACCCACGCACCTTCCGGCCGGTCTCGGCAAACTGTTGCTCCGCCGCCGCCAGTTGGGGCTGGAGCCGCGCGTTTAACCGCGCGTTTTGCGCGATCCCGACGATATAGCCGACCTGCTGCCGCTCACACCAGGCCAGCATCCGCCAGCGGCAAAAGCCACTGTCGCCCCGGAAGATAAGCCGCACCTTCGGCCATGTCTGCCGTAAGCGTTTGACCAATAGGGCCAGTATCGCCCACGCATGCCTGGCCCCATCAATATTACTCGGCCGCAGATAACTCACCAGCAACTGGTCCCGGCAAAAAACATACAAGGGCAGAAAACAGTAATGGTCATAGTAGCCGTGAAAGAACCGGCCCTCTTGTTTGCCATGCACCGCATCATCGGTCGCATCAAAATCCAGGATCAACTCCTTCGGCGCGCGTTTAAACGAGGCAATGAATTGATCCACCAAAACCTCATGCAGCTGCCAGGCCGCCGCTCTATCCGCCCGGTTCTCCCACCGGCATAAGGTGGCACTGCTGGCCAATACCGCCTCCCGCTCCACCGCCGTCCGTAGCGCCAGGTCCGCGCGCAACTGTTGATGGTCATTCAGGTCTTCATAACCCAGGGCCAAACCATAGAGCCGTTGCTTCAACAAACTCAATCCATCATGCACACAACTCGCCTGGCGGCGCGGATCATTTAATGCCGCGGCGACGGCTGCACTTAACCCCAGGCGCTTATCGACTTGCCGTAACAACAACACACCGCCGTCAGAAGTAATGGCGCCACCTGCGAAATTGGCTTGCACTTGTCGGCGTTTTAGGGCTGGAAATTCAAAGGCAATTTGGGTACAGTTTGTCACGGGCAGAACTCCTCTTTAGTTCAATCTAGCTGACTGAATTATAAAGGTTTAAAGGAGTTTTGCCCTTTTTATTCGTGCAATATTCAGGCTAGTTTCCATGTTAACGGCAGAGAAGAATCGGTTGCCGGGTGCGCCGCCCCCCGTACGCAAGGACATCAAGGCCCATATCCAGTGGTTGGAGAAGCGGCTTCGAGACACAGACCACCAGACGCGTCTGAAGCTTGAGGCCAATCCCAACTGGCGAGCCAAGGATGATTTGTTACAAGGTGTCCCGGGCATTGGTGAAACAACCGCCACTTCACTGTTGGCCAGCCTCCCGGAATGGGGTCGCATCAACCGGCGCCAGATCGCTGCCTTAGTCGGGTTAGCTCCCTTTAATCGGGATAGCGGCCAGTTCCGGGGCAAGCGTACGATTTGGGGCGGGAGAGCCCAGGTCAGGTGTTCGTTGTATATGGCTACCATCAGTGCTATCCGTTGTAATCCAGTGATCCGGCCTTTTTACCAGCGCTTACGCGAAGCGGGGAAACCGCCAAAGGTGGCGATAACTGCTTGCATGCGTAAGTTATTAACGATTTTAAATGTCATGATGAAAAACCAGACTGCATGGGATCCAGGTTATTCTATAAATGCTTGACTCTAAACACAGTTGCTCTCCCGGAGAGAGAGGGAGATATTTTTTAAGAACGTAAAATGGGACATCATATTAAGCCAGCATATCGCGCAGGGCGAAGGTGACATGGCCGTCGGCATGGATCTTCCAGGCGCGGATGACGTTGTTATGATAGAAGGTCCGCGGGCCGCGGTCCTTTTCATTTTCCGCGTAAGGTAACTGGGTGTCGCCGGTCTCGTCGGTGGCCCGGCTCATGATGATGGTTTCCTTGCCGTGCCAGTCCCAGCCGTAGCGAAACTGGGTGGCGCACTTGCTCAATACCGGGGTTTGCAGCTTGGCCTCATGCCAGTTCTTCCCCGCATCGACGCTGACCTCGACCCGCGCGATCCTGCCGGCGCCGCTCCAGGCCAGGCCGCGGATCTCGTTCCAGCCCTTACCCGGCATGTCGACGGAGAAGCTGGGTGTAGTGATCAGCGACTTGACCTCCATTAAAAAGGTGAACATCTTGATACGACCGTCCGGCATGGCGTCCGAATACTTCGAGGTCTCCTCCCGGGTCATGAACGGCGCGTCGCTGAGTTCCAGGCGCCGCAACCATTTGACGCTGGCGTTGCCTTCCCAGCCCGGCAGCAGCAAGCGGGCTGGATAACCCTGCTCCGGCCGCAAGGCTTCGCCGTTCTGGGCATAAACCACCAGGGCATCGTCCCAGGCCTTGGTCATTGGAATGCTCCGGCTCATCACGGCCGCATCCTGTCCTTCCGCAAGCAACCACCTGGCGCTGGCGTGCGCGCCGGCCTCGCGCAGCAGTGTGGCTAACTTCACCCCGGTCCATTCGCTGGTGCTGAACAGACCGTCCAGTTGGCCGGCACGGATTTCCTGCGGGATCGACTCCGGTGCCAGGGCGGCCTGAAAACCATTGCCCGAGCACTCGATAAAACAGATCCGCGAGACGGCGGGAAAACGTTTCAGATCCGCCAGACTGAATTTCAGCGGCCGCTCCACCAGACCATGGATTAATAATTCGTAAGCATGCGGGTCGATAGCCGGCACGCCGGCATGATGACGTTCGAAATGCAGGTCGGAGGGAGTGATAATGCCGCTGAGTTTTTCCAGGGGGGTGAAGGAAACGCCGGCGGGCGTCGGCGCCGCAACGGTGCGTTCGATGCTTTCATACGGCGAGCGCGTGCCGAGTGACGCCGGCGCCGCGCCCAGGACCTTGGTAGTATCAACCGGTGTGCCGGTGCTGGTTTGCGCCGCCGTCTGGTTATGTTGCAACAGCAGGCCGCCCGATACCAGGCCCAGCAGGCCCTTCAACACGTTCCTGCGATCAGTGCCCCTGGTGTCAGCCATGCGGCGGGTAGATGGCGCGCGTTATACCTGGCTGCGCGGTGTGGCTCAGTCCGCCGGCTCGATGCGCATTACCGCGCCGGCCTTTTCGTCCGTCACCAGGTACAGCAATTCATCGGGGCCCTGCCGCACGTCGCGCACACGCTGCCGCAGATCGACCAGCAGGGATTCACGGCGCATCTCCTCCATTTTCAGATTGAACATGATGCGTTCCAGATGGCCGGTGCCCGGGATCTCGCCGGTACGCAGGGCGCCGACGAAGACATCGCCCTTCCACTTCGGCAGCTTGTTGCCGGTGTAGAAGACCATGCCGGAAACGGCGATGGCCGGCGTCCAGTAGACGATGGGTGGCTCGTACCCCTCATGGGTCGGGCGATCGCCGGCCTGCCAGGGTCCGGTGTAATTGCGGCCCAGGCTGACCAGCGGCCAGCCGTAGTTAGCGCCCGGCTTGAGGACGTTGATCTCATCGCCGCCGTTCGGCCCGTTCTCGTTCAGCCACACCTCACCGGTGCCCGGATGTACGGCCAGGCCCAGCGAACTGCGATGCCCGTAGGTGAAGACTTCCGGTTTGGCGTCGGCGCGGCCGACGAAGGGATTGTCCCTGGGTACACTGCCGTCATCATGCAGCCGCAGCGTCTTGCCGGCGTAGGTATTGAGGCTCTGGGCGTCCCCCATGTTGGTGGAAATGTACAGCATGCCGTCCAGGCCGAAAGCGATGCGGCCGGGGCCATTAGTGTTGTCCGGCGCCACCCAGAGGTCCTTGAAATCAGTCAGCGCCTTGCCGTCCCAGCGCCCGCGCCCGACGGCGTGAGCCGTGCCGTTCTCGCCCAGCGGTTTGGTATAGCTCAGATAGATAAGGTTGTTTTCCGCAAACTTCGGGTGCAGGGCGATATCCATGTAACCGTGCACGGCGCCCGGCAGTCCCGACTCGCCGGTGAAGAACGACTTGGGCCCGCCGGCCACGGGTTGCGGATCAAGCTTGTCACCGTGGATGATACGTATCAACCCCGGGCGCGTGGTCACCAGGATGCCGCCGTCTGGCAGAAACGCGAGCGCGGTCGGCAATTCGATCGCCTTCGTCAGCACTACCACCCGTATATTCATGCCCTCGGCAGTCGCGTATTCGAAAGGTCCATCCCCCAGCGGCTGGTTGGTCAGCCCCAGCGGGGCATCCGGGATGCCGCCCTTGAACGGCACGTCCTGCTGTGCATGCGTTGCTTGAAAACTGCACAAGATGGAGATGAGTAAGACGGTTGGAATTGAAGACCGCTTAGTTTTTGCTCGTGATGTTTTTATCATGCCAGGTCTCCTATGGAAAGGTATCAGTATAAGCTGTTCGGTAAAGCTAAGCCAAGAATCGCACAGGCGTGATACTATAAAATAACAGGAATCAAAGAACGATAAAATGAAACTCGCCAGTTTTGAAGCCATCGTCGCCGCACTCCATGATGCGGACGTTCGCTATCTGGTCGCGGGTGGGCTGGCTGTCAATGCCCATGGTTATCTGCGCTTTACGAAGGATGTGGATTTCGTTATCCAATTGATCCCGGCTAATATTTCTGCCACGTTCGCCGCCTTTCGCACCCTCGGCTATAAACCAATCATACCCATTACCAGGGAACAATTTTCAGATGCGGAGCTGCGTAACAGTTGGATACGTGATAAAGGGATGAAAGTATTGCAATTCTGGAGCGACGCGCATCCAGAGACACCGATTGACATATTTGTCACCGAACCATTCGAATTCGAGGGAGAATACCAACAGGCGCTGATTAAACCCCTGGGTAAAATTACAATCCGGTTTGTAACCATCCCCACTTTGATTAAAATGAAACAGGAAGCCGGACGTAAAGAAGATAAAATCGATATCGAATACCTGCAATCGCTACTGAAAGAATAATGTCTGAATTTAAAGAGCCGGACGGTATCAACTGGAGCCTCACTACCTACGAGGGGGCTCGGCGGGAACAAATACGCCGCTGGTCCAGACTGTCGTTACGCGACATCCTCCTGGCCCAGGAAGAAATGCAGAAGCTGGCGGATCTTTTCCATGGACACAGGCGACAACCCACTACACCTGCAATAACTGAATCCGACCATGAACATATATCAGATCAAAATCACCCTTGACTATATAGAGCCCGCCATCTGGCGGCGCGTGCAAGTTGCGTCTAACATCAAACTGAGCGACCTGCACGACATCATCCAGGTAGTCATGGGTTGGGAGGACGATCACCTGCACGAGTTCGTTATCGATAAGCAACGCTACGGTGTGCCTGAACGGGGTTTTGCCGACGATCTCAAGAATGAGCGCAATACCGTACTGGAAAAGGTCGTCAAACCCCGAGGCAAATTGAGCTACGAATACGACTTCGGCGACGGCTGGCTCCACACTCTCAAGATAGAAAAAATCCTAACGGCAGAAAAGGACCAGCGCTATCCCGTATGCCTGGCCGGCGAACGCGCATGCCCGCCGGAAGACTGCGGCGGACCTTATGGTTACGCCAATCTGCTCGAGGCAATAAGCGATCCAGAGCATGAAGAACATGAAGACCTTCTGGACTGGATTGGCGATGACTTCGACCCAGAGGCCTTTGACCTCGCCGGAATCAACAAAGCACTCAAGCGGCTGCGCTGAGGAAAGCCTGGATCGGTTGGCGCAGAAAGTGGTGCGGCTCTATCACTTAGGGATCACTCAGGGTCAGTGTCGATAGTAATTATTTCTGAGGGCTGTGTTACACTGACCCTCAATTACAATGGTTTTCGTATAGTTGGCTTCTTGCAACCATGTTATGTTCAGTTTGGTGTCGTAGACGAGCCCTCTTCCTCTGTCAATGAGCACCATGTGAAGTTCTCCCCTTTTTTGTGTTCTGATTATCTGATCAACAGTGCTAGGAGGGTTTCCCGGATTTCGCTGCGCTACATCCGGGCTACGAACTGACCATATTAATAATAGCAGATATCAGGCCGAGGACGGCGAGTATTACAACCACCACTATCGTTCCGAACGCAACAATTGGATAGTTTTTAAATTGGTTGAATATTCTATCTGTCAGCGTAGAACCGAGCGATTGCTCATACTCATCAAGCGCTGCTTTCAGTTCAACTATAAGTTCCTCGCATGCATGGTCATAGTATTGTGCTACATTTGTATACGGTGCGATCATTGCGTGATTATTGATGTCTCTCATCGATATTTTTCCTCGCTCCAAGAATAGTCGATCCAAGAAGTCACGTCTCTCGGCAAGCTTTTCGATAGCACAAGATTCAAGTTGTAAACGATTTAGTTGGAGATATCCACCTCTCAATGAGTCGACAATAGTCCGCACTATAATTTCTCGACTAGATTGAAATTCTTCGCGAAAAACCTCATGAAGAGATTGGACAGCGATACTGGATTGAAGGACTCCTCGTCCATGCATTTCATCTTGAGATGCCAAAATACGTTTATCAAGCCCCCTGTTGTTTTCCAACCATCTGTTATTCAGCAAATCATTCATATTCGGTGAGGGAAGTTAAAATAAAATATTTAGGTGATCAGTGTAACAATTTCTTCCGGTACATTGCGGTTCACACCGTTACCACCACCTTCCCCACCTGCTGGTTCGATTCGAGATAACGGTTGGCTTCGGCGATCTGGGCGAGCGGGAAGGTTTTGGCGATCACGGGTTTGAGTTTGCCGCGCTCGAGGCCTTGGAGGATGAGGGACTTGTACCGCTCGAAGCGTTGCGGGTGGCCCCAGATCTCGGAGGCGACCCAGCCGCGGATGCTGAGTCCCTTGAATGCCGATTGCCAGTGCGGGTAGGGCGTCGGCTGTTCGCTCAGTCCGCCATATATAAAGAGTATTCCGCGCGGAGACATAGCTTCCGCCAGTTTCTCGACGAATGGTCCGCCGACCGGATCAAAGACGATGCGCGCGCCCTTGCCGTTGGTGATGCGCTGGACTTCAGCGAAGTAATCTGTTTCCTCGGTGGCGACGACGTGCTGGGCGCCGAGCTTGAGCAAGGCCTCACGTTTGGTGCTGGTGCGAGTGGCGGCGATCGACACGGCCCCCGCCCAGTTGGCGAGCTGGATCGCCGCGAGGCCGACGCTGCTGGAAGCGGCGCGGATCACCACGTAATCGTCGATCGTTGCCTGGGCGCCTTCGATGATCGCCAGCGCCGTGAAGTATTGCATCCAGATCGATGCCGCCTCGACCACAGACAGGCCCGGCGGCGGTGCGACCAGGCTGCTGGCGGGAACGATGGCCTGTTCGCCCCACACGCCATAGGTCCCCAGCCGGAAGTTAGGCATCACGCACACGGCATCACCCGGCTTCCAGCCGGTGACATCCGGTCCGACTGCCTCGATTACGCCTGATGCCTCATAGCCGATCCGGGTGGGCACTTGCGGCGGGACGGGATAACGCCCGGCGCGAAACATCGCCTCGGACCGGTTCAGGCCGATCGCCTGTACGCGGATGTGAACCTCGCCTGCCTGCGGCTTACCGAGGTCAACTTCTTCGAGCTGGAGAACTTCGGGTCCGCCGAGCCGGCGCACCATGACTACCTTTGCCATCACACTCTCCTCAGGTTAAGAACGTTGGAAATATATAAGATTCAGTGTAGCAATTCCCTCTGATTATTAAATACATATTTCAAGGGCATTCTACTATTGGTTGGGTACCATCACATTGTATGCTGGTTATTGGTAGCTGCGACTGGTTCTTCGCGTTAAACAATCGTTTTGCACTCGAAGCGTTGTTGCCTTTCGCTACAAAGGATTATGGCGCAACTTAATCTGCGGCCCGACGTTCAAGTATGGGTTTGTTGCTTCAATGGATCTGATCGAGTGGGGATGTAATGCAGCAGACAATCAGTTTCTTTTGACCACGACGTAAGACTAGCAATACAGCTTCTCAAGCCCGGTCAGATCCAGCAGTGATATGGCAGCGGTGGTATTCGATCACAATGAATTATTTGGGTTGGTTCGGCCCCAGTATGAAATCCACCTCGACGTGGTGTTTAAGGTGATCGTCCAGAAGGGGTATTATGCCTTGCGGCTGTCCTTTCCCGTCTACACAGGCTTTATTTACCACGGCTCCGTCCACCGTCACGTGGATCGGATCATCCGTCTTAGCCACGAGGCGCCGGACTGTGATGTGATAAAAGGTCTCGCGATAGCGGTAATGGATTTTATATGACTCCCAATCAGCCGGGATGCATGGTGAGATGCGCAGATGGTCCACTTCCAGGCGCAGGCCCAGTAATGATTCCATGGTCAGCCGGTACATCCAGCCCGCAGCTCCAGTGTACCAGGTCCAACCGCCCCGCCCTGTGTGTGGCGGCGTCCCGTAAATATCCGCGCACATGACGTACGGCTCGACCTTGTAACGTTCGATCTCTTCCGGCTGACTTCCGTGATTGATGGGATTGAGCATGGCGAACAATTCCCATGCCCGTTCCCCGTCACCCATCATGGCAAATGCCATCGCGGTCCAAATCGCGGCATGGGTATATTGGCCGCCGTTCTCG
>Ga0209640_10001351_pt1 | contig 20674 bp, 17 predicted proteins | sample RifCSP10_1_FD_184018 | JGI IMG/M metagenome (GOLD analysis project Ga0209640, IMG submission 184018) | Soil microbial communities from Rifle, Colorado - Rifle CSP2_sed 10_1 (SPAdes) (version 2) | ecosystem: Environmental > Terrestrial > Deep subsurface > Rock core/Sediment | place: Rifle...
AGCACCGGCTGCAATTATACTTGAGACACAACCAGCCCTTCAGACCTCAAATGGAAAAAACGCGGATAGTCTGTCAACTTCGCACCCTATGAACGACGTTCGTGTTGAACGGACGACCGATACTACAGTGGGTGTAGCGATTGTCTCACTGCATCAAGAACAATCCGCCGTTCCAAAGGATGTGGTGCGAGAGATTTCTGATTCGGCGGAGAAGAAAAACGTTGAGGGGTCTCGCCCTACGACGTCACTCGGTTCTCCTTCAGTGAAGACTCCGGTGAAGGTAGATGCCACAACAGAGCAGAAGAATCCGGTCTCACCAGCAGTGAATGAGCCTCTTCCGGAAGTGATTCTGCCGATGGAAGCATTTGTTGCTGTGCGAAAAGATCCACAAATCCTGAAGCTTGAAAAGCCATTGATTCCCGAACGTGCGTTCACGACAAACAAATCGGCCCAGGTTGTTGTGCACGTGCAAATCGGCCCTGATGGGAAACCGTTGCAAGCGAAGATCGTCAAGAGCAGCAATCCGCTTGTCAACAACTCGATCATCGAAGCGGTCATGAAATCAGAATACTCCCCCGGGGTGATGTCATCCGGACCCGTGACCACATGGGTCAGTATTCCCTTCAATATCAGAAAGTAGGAAAGTAAACGGCCCCGTCCACTGTGAACGAGGCCGTTCTTTCCTGGCGTTGGTCACACTTCATCTCTTCTTCTGGGTTCTGTAGTTGTCATATTGGATCGCCTTCTTTGCGCGTGCGGCATTGCTTGAATCCTTCAGCAGACTGTTGTAGGAGTTCAGTCTTTCCTTCTGTTCCCGCATCACCTCGGATGCCGCAGCACCCGCCATCGATGCCGCGGGGGAAGCCTCAAGGCTTGCTCGAGCGTCGCCCAGTTGTCTTGCCGCATCTTCTTCCCTTCCCTCATCGATAGCCTTGAGGACATCCTCTACCTTGCGGGTTGAGACAGCCACATCCGCCTTCGCCTGTGTATCCCAATCCCGGTTCTTCTCGATTACTGCAACATCCGTGCTGTACTGAACCTTCACGGCAAATGGACTTACGCGTCCAATACGAACGTCTCCAGTCTCGAATTTCAGCGAACCTCTTGCAACGACAAGCGAGCCGGAACCTTCAGGCACTTGAACAGTCACCGTAAGCTCCCTGCATTCGCTCGCGTACAGGTCGCCAACAGGAATCAAAACCTTGTCCCCCATCGTTCTGAATTCAGCCCCAATTACATCTGTCACTGTCACTCCCCGTCCCAACGTCAGTTCGATGGACGCATTCTGGGCGAGTACGGAGGAAAGCATCTGAAGTTCCTTTTGCATCATTGCCGCCAGGCCGTGCGAACTTTCAATGAAATAGTAGTTGCCACCACCACTTTCCGAAAGGCTGACCATCAGATTCTCGTTGTATGCAAGTCCAACACCCATGGTCGTGAGTGAAATAGACTTGCCACGGTACCTGCGGGCGATTGCACTTAACTGGCCGGGATCGGTGATGCCCCGATTTGCCAACCCGTCCGAAAGAAGGATCACGCGGTTAACGTATTCCCGACTCACGTTCCGCTCCACCTGACGCAGTCCTTCCATCATTCCACCCCCGAGATTTGTACTTCCGCGGGGATACACAGTTCCCACGAGTCGTCGGAGTTCCTCTCTCTGAGTGCCGACGCGGTGTGCATCCCGCAGAACTTCAACGTCATCATCATAGATGACAATGGAGAGGATATCCTCACTCTGCAGCTGATTGATCAGCGCATACAAGGCCGACTTGGCATGTTCGATTTTTCCTTCGTCACCCATGGAGCCGCTTCGATCCAGCACAACGGAGATGTTCATGGGTGCGCGGTGGATCATTCGGCGATCCGATGTCGCCAGCGAAAGGGTCATGTACGCGGTCCCTCCGCAGTGTGAGATGTAGGGATAACTGATGCGCCCGCTCAGCGTAATCGATGCCTCGTCCTTCGGGAAAGACATCGCGAAGCCTGACGAACTCATCGCGAGAAATCCCAGCACAACCACCAGCAGCGTTGATTTCATGACAGCCTCCTCCAAAGTTAATAGAATGTGTGAATTGTCATCTACCACGAATATCGTATCGTGTAACTAATCGTCTTCTCCTGATCCTTTGCGAGTTTTAATGGGAACCGGAGCGTCGCTTGGTCTACCTTCTCCCAGTCGGTGCTGCTCTTCACAATGTCCCACTGACTCCAGCGCCATGGATGCTCATACACCTGAACCTGCACGCTCTCTTCTTTGTGGTTCCGCACCTTGATTTCGATGGTCTCCTCTACAATACGCCCGGAGGCAAACGACCGGAAGTCCTTTTGCACCCTCTCTCCCACGATGTCAAAAGCGTTGCCAAGATAGAGACGAACCTCTTCGTTCTTTGCGGTATGATCAATCTCATCTTCTCCCACAAACTGTTCCTTCCCATCGTTGTCCCTCTTGTAGACCCGGACCTTGCCTTTGGGCAACGGCATACCCAACCCGGACTTCTCATCATTCCTCAGAAGAACAAACACACCCACCTTTGGGTTGGATTGTTGTCCAAAGCTTCCTTGAGAACGATACGAGTAGTTGTTGTACCACGACCGCCACTGATCGGCAAGGCCGTCATAGATGAACACCTTTTTCGACGCCACCCCACGGGCCGACGTAAGTTCGATCTGCTTTGTCTCATTGTTGTGAAGGTCAGTCCGCCGCTGCATCGAGTAGAGTTTGTATTCGAACAGTTCCGTCTGTTGGAATTGAGGTGCGGATGCATCCATCGCTTCGCTCTTCGCCATCATGGCTCCGGCAAGTTGGTTTCTAACCACGTTCACATCGCCGGCGACGAGTTTCAGGCCTGCGTTGCGGAACGATGTCCCCGAGTTGTTTGATACTGTTACCCAGCCCGTCAGATCCATCTTTGTGTCGCTGTCGTCAAGCAAGGCAACATAATTGCAGTTCCAGGAGAGCTGGCCTGCGAGATAGCTGATTTCTGTTTTGTGCTGACCTTCGCGCGCGGTGTTCACCAGCCACTCCAGTTGCGGCTTCAGAATCAAACCTTCGGGAAGGCTCGGAAGAACCAGACGGCCGGCGGGGTTGAGTTCGATCTTCCCTTCCACTTCGGCCACCATTCCGCCGATACCGATATAGTTCATACCTGCGCCGCCATAATTCGGTTGGGTGGTGTACCCAGTGGAAAGAAGTCGCCCAAAGACTGAATACTCCTTCTTTGTCTCAGGGTCATACCGGACAAACTCCACCTGTCGGCCGATGTACTTCTCAAGCAACTTTGCCTGGTGCACAAGGTCATATTGATAGTTCTGCTCAAGAACGCGCACGCCCGAGGGGTCGGTGAGACTGGTAAAATGGAGCGATGTCCCATCGATCGTTGAAGGAATCTCCGGAATCACCACTCGGCTGAGCCCTCTTGCGAGGTTGATACGCCGTTCTTCCCGGATAAGGGAGAGGTTTTGATTATAAATCGTCAGATCAACAGACGTACGCTCTCCCGCCTGCGAGCCCTCCTTTCCCTGCGCATGCATTGAAATGGTGCACGCAGTGAAGATAAACACGCCAACTGCTATGATATGGCACTTCATGGTACTCTCCTTTTGTGATTGTTATGGAATTCTCCGTATCTTTTGCCATTCACCTTGTGCCAGTTAATGACATTAACCATTGAAAGGTAAATGAGAGCAACTCCTTTTTTTCTGAATGACGATGCCCGAATACTCGATCTCATCAGAAAAGGGGATGAGGAGGCTTTGGCACTCTTATACCATGCAAACCGGGCTCCGATAGAGGCCTTTGTGAAACACAATAGCGGCAACGTTGCCGATGCAGAGGATTTGTTGCAGGATGCATTGATCGTTTTGTGGGAGAGAGTTCGAACCGGTAGGTACAAACACGAGGCGAAGATCGGGACCTTCCTGTATGCAACAGCAAGAAACATGTGGCTCCGACGTCTCTCTCGCCTCCGTCGGGAGGTCGCTGAAGAATTCCAGACGGAAGAACCACCTTCTAATGACGCAACAGCGCTCGAGGTGATGATTGAGGAGGAGGAGACGGCAACCGTGAGAAAGGCGTTGGACCTTTTGGGGGAACCGTGCAAGAAACTCCTCCTGTTATTCTACTGGGAGGAGCACTCGATGGAACAGATCGCCCTGGAACTCGGCTTTGCCAACGCGGAGACGGCGAAGTCGAAGAAGTATCAATGCAAGAAATCCCTGCAGGGACTCATAGAGGAAATGAGGAGTGAGTAGAAATGCTTGATCGGCATAGCCATTGGACCGAGGATGAATCACTGGTCGAACGCTTCGTGCTGGGGCACGTTCCGAAGACTGAGAGGAACGACCTCGAAGACCATCTACGTGTTTGCGAGATCTGCCAGCGTGCCGTAATGAGGGAGCAACAACTCGCAGCAGGAATTCGACGCGCAGGGGTCGAGGAACTGAAGCAACGTCTCAAGGCACGTGTTGAAGTACCGGCAAGAGGGGACATTCCCTGGCCCCGTATCCTTAGTCTTGCGGCCATGACCGTCATAGTGGTTGGAGTCGGAATCTATACCGACTGGTTTGGCTCGCGGAGACAAGATCAAGACCTGCTGTCCGACCAGCCCCCTGCAACTTCTACTCCCGAATCTCAAGGCCGCGGGCAAATGACAGGCGAAGAAGCAAAGGATGGTCAGCCGAAGGACGTTGTTCGCCACGACGAGCCATCTCAAACGCGATCCGCTGGCGGGGCAGACGAGAACGACAAACGCAGCGACGTAATGGATAAAGTAGGTCGGAACATAGCAGCAGAGGGAGGGAAAAAAGCAAATGACGAGTATGCAAAAAGAGAGAAGTCTGATCTCGCCATTGTCGGTGCGGAAACGGAGAAGAACGAATTGGCCGCCGTTGCGCAGGGTAGTATGGACGCGGCTAATCGAACCGAGTGGGTTTCCGGAAACATCCTTCCTTCCACGTCAGAATCAAAAACAAAACGCATTGCGGAAGAACAGGACAAACGGGAGTCGCGTCAATTCAAGCCGCTGTCCAAAAAATATGCCGCTGCCGAGACATCGACGGCAGCAGCGCAAACCTTTAACGGCCTGGCAATTGGTCTCAGCCAACAACCTTCAGCGGCACTTCCCCTTTCACAACAAAACGCACGCCGGCAACGGACTATCGAAACGCAGATCTACGCTGCCAATCAAACCCTCAACCTTACATTGTTTCTCGATTCACTCGTTGATGAGTCGGAGCTGCGAAACGCTGTTGTCGAACAGGTCGGTGGGGACTCGCTTATTGTTCACGTTGCAAACCAGAGGATCGGGTATCGGATTCCCGCAACCATGAACGTCCAAAACCGCGCCCGCTGATTTTCCCACACCGAATTCCCCGGCGTCTTGGAATCTCAAACGCTGCACCAGGGGAAGACACTCATCCTCAAGAAGGCAGAAATGGGACTTAGCTACTTCCTTATTCCTCTGATTGTCGTTGTCATCAGGGTTTCCGGGGTGACGCATTCGCATCGAACCTCCTTAATGCCCTCCACCTTTCAGCATGGGAAAGGAATGAAGCACCCACGGAAAGAGAATATCCAGCGCTTCCTGGACTGCCACCGGTGAACCCGGAAGGTTGATAACCACACTCTGTCCACGTAACCCTGCAACTCCTCTCGACAACATCGCATGACGGGTTCGTTCCTGCCCGTGAGCGCGGAGAACTTCCTGAACTCCTGGAAGCAGTCGATCAAGGATCTCACGCGTCGCCTCCGGCGTAACATCTCGTGCGCTGACACCCGTCCCGCCTGTTGTCATAACAAGGTCGACGCGGGCTTCATCACAGAGGCGGACCAACTCCCCGCGAATCCTGCCTTCCTCATCAGGAATCAAGAGATACTCCACAACCGCCAGTCCCAGCTCTTCAAGTCGCACCTTGATTAGCTTCCCCGACACATCGTCCCGTTCACCGCTCGAACCCTTGTCAGACATTACCAATATCGCAGCCCGGACCCCACTCATGTCCGCTTGCTTGAAATCGGACTTCCCCCCTTTCTTCTCGATAAGCCGAACGGAAGCAATCTCCAGAGTGTTATCAATAGGTTTCAACATATCGTACAGCGTCAACGCTGCTACGGACGCAGCAGTGAGTGCCTCCATCTCCACACCGGTCTTCCACACCGCCCGGACCTCCGTGAAGAAATGTACAGAGGCTTCCTTTATTTCCACTTCTATACCGACATAGTCCAGAGGTACCTGATGGCAATAAGGAATCAGCAGGCTCGTGTTCTTCGCCGCCTGAATCCCCGCGACTTTCGAAACACCAAGTGGATCCGCCTTGGGGACGTTGCCCGCCTGGATTGCGGCAATCGTCTCGGGCGAGCAGTGAACAGAACCCCTCGCCTTTGCAACGCGGAGTGTATGCGGTTTATTGGAGACGTTTCTCATGAGTTTCTAGGGATCCTGATGAACAAACTCGATATCCACGGTCTCTCCCTCATTTACTTGTCGGACTTGTTCGGGAACGATGATGAGGCAATTGGCGCGAGCGAGCGAGTTCAACACTCCCGAGCTCTGTGTACCGGTCGTCCGTACACGCAATACACCCTCGAGCGGGGTCGCCACTCCTCGAAGATAATGTCGCTTCCCATCGGTTTTCGTAATGGCGCTTTGGAGAATGGCAGCGTATCGGACCGGAAGAACATCGGTACGACCCTGCATCGCCAGGATGGCAGGTCGCACGAACTGGAGGAACGTTACTCCCGTGGAAACCGGATTGCCGGGAAGACCAAATACCAACGTCTTCCTCCGTCGTCCGAATACAAGTGGTCTCCCGGGCTTTATGTTGACTTTTGAAAAGAGAATGTGGACTTCAAGGTCGGCAAGGGCCTCCGCGACAAAATCATACTTCCCCACCGACACCCCCCCAGTAACAATCACAATGTCTGCGTCAAGAGCTTCTTCGATTTTCTTTCTGATACGACGCTTCCGGTCGGGAACGATGCCAAGGAAACGCGCCGTACCACCGGCAAGCGCAATGTAGCCAGCCAGGGCAGAAGCGCTGCTGTTTCTGATTTGTCCTTCCCCGGGCTTCTCGTCGATCTCAACCAATTCATCGCCCGTGGAAAGAATATTCACCAACGGCCTGCGTCCAACCCGGAGTTTTGTAATACCGAGTGCCGCGAGGATTCCCATATGCGGAGGACGAATTACCTCCCCTTCACGCAGAACGATCTCTCCTTCCTTTATGTCTTCTCCGCGGGCGCGAATGTGCATCCCCACCGGACCGGCTTCCGCGCACTCGATCTTGTCCTCACTCAGCAGGCGGACGGATTCAAGGGGAACAACCGAGTCAGCGCCGCGAGGGATCATTCCCCCCGTCATTATTCGCACTGATTCACTAGGTTCGACGACACCGTCGAAAGGATTCCCCGCGCTGGACTCTCCAACGACAGCGAGTGTTACCGGTGTGTTTGGCGATGCTGCCTTGACATCCGACGACAGAAGTGCGTAACCATCCATTGCACTGTTATCGAACGACGGCAAATCGACGTCAGCGGAGATGTTCTTGGCACATGTCCGGCCGAGAGTATCCGCTAACGGCACTTTCTCTGTGCCGAGCAACTGCGTATGCTCCAAGATGATGTGAAGAGCTTCAGATGCGTTGATCATAGAGGGTGGCAGAAGGGGATTCGCAGTAGATGCCGAAGCGAATCTCTGCAATCTTTCCTACAAAAGCAATCGGTTGGGGTCGTAGTGAGCGCGGGTTTCTGTTTCGGGGGGAACTTCCTCACCGACGTGCACTGGTTGACTTCCCAATGGAACTACGACAGTATGGGCAGAACTCGTGGCCTTTCAAGTCTAGTTCCTCCACGTATGAGGCTGCGTGCATGACGCAGTGCTGGAAGGAACAGTGTACTAAGCCGAGTGTATGGCCAAGTTCGTGGATGGCCACCTTGCACAGTCGCTCCAATAGCAGTCGCCGATTCGAGGGTAGACCGTAGAGCTCATTGCGAAAGCGATGGTACGAAACAACAGCAACATCTCCTCCGAGTACAGCTTCGCCAAACACATACGTGAGAATGGGCATGAAGAGATCCATGCCTGTAATCGCGACAACACTCACCTTCTTCTGTGGATGAGGATTGTCGGCGTGTGGAGAAGAGCGGCGGGAAGCATCAATGAAGTGCAGTATTTCGGTGGAGTTGTATTGGCCACGCACCAAATCATAGAACTGAGCAAGAGGCAGCGAGTCAGTGCGAATCAACACTGGCACATGAAAAGTATCCTGCAACGCCGTACCCAACACCTGGAGCAGATCCGTTTCCGCATCGGCCAGCGGTTGCAGCTCGATGGCGTTCATTGGTTCCGCTTTAGCCCGTACTTCTGGATCTTATGGTAGAGCGTGACCCGGTCGATGTCCAGGATCGCGGCGCTCCGGCTGATGTTCCATCCTGTCTCCGCAAGCACGTGCATGATGTACTGGTGTTCAATGTCCTCCAGCTTACGACCTTCCACTGTCGAGTGCGCCATCATTTGCAGCGGAAGATGCTCTTTCTCAATCGTGGGTCCGTTGCTCACAACCATCGCCCGTTCAATCGCATTTTCGAGCTCTCGAACGTTGCCGGGCCAGTCGTGGGCCTTCAGCGCGAGCATCGCTTCCGGGGTGAACCCGTCCGTGGGCTTGTTCATGGCACGGGCGTATTTTTCCAGGAAGAAATGGGCCAACTTTGCCACATCACCCTTGCGTCCTCGCAGCGGGGGGAGGCAGATGGTGAATACGTTGAGCCTGTAGAATAGATCTTCGCGGAATGTTCCGACCTTCACCGCCTTCTCGAGGTCTTTGTTCGTGGCACAGATGACTCGAAAGTCGGAATGAACAATCTCGCTGCCTCCCACCCGCGTAAACTGTTTCGTCTCGATCACACGAAGTAGGTCCATTTGGGTTTTCATGTCTACATTGCCAACCTCGTCGAGGAAGAGTGTGCCGCCATCCGCCAGTTCCACCTTCCCTTTCCGACGGAATTGCGCCCCCGTGAAAGCGCCTCGTTCATGTCCAAACAACTCGCTTTCCAACAACGTCTCCGTCATCGCCCCACAGTTCACGGTGACTATGGGAAAGAACTTCCTCGGGCTTTGATTGTGAATGGCGCGGGCAACGAGCTCCTTTCCTGTTCCACTCTCGCCCCGGATCATAACAGTGGTGTCAGCAGGCGCAACGGTAGCGATCAACTCCGTTACCTTCTTCATCTCGGGAGACTCGCCGACAATATCGCCACCGGTACTCAGCTCACTCACAGCATTCCTTAGCTGCTGGTTCTCCAGGATCAACTGTTGCTCTTTAAGCGCCTTTTCAACGAGGTGATCGAGATAGTCAGGGTCGATCGGTTTGGTGATGTAGTCGTATGCGCCGTCCTTCAGAGCCTTGACCGCCGTGTCAACAGACGCGAACGCAGTGATGATTATGACGGTGATCGTCTTGTTTATTTGTTTCACACGCTGCAAGAGCTCGATCCCATCCATGCCGGGCATTTTGATATCCACGAGCATGATGTTCCAGCAGTCGCTCTGTAGCTTCCTGAGTGCTGCTGCCGCGCTCTCTGCAACATCGACCCTGAAGCCGTCTTCACGAAACCACTTGCCGAGCGATTCCCGTACAATCAGCTCGTCGTCGACAACTAATATGCCCACTTCTTGCTTATTCATGGCGCAACTCCTTTAGCGATTGTAAGCGTTCTTCCGCACCCGCCGGCTGCGTGACGGGGAGTGTCATAATAAACGTGGCCCCTCGTCCCACTACCGACTCTACGTCAATGTGGCCGTGATGCCGCTCGACGATCCCGTAGACGACAGCCAGCCCCAGGCCGACTCCTTTGCCCTCTGATTTCGTTGTGAAGAACGGCTCAAATATGTGCGCTTGCGTTTCTTCGTTCATTCCGATTCCAGTATCCTTGACAATGACCTGCACGGCATCCTGTTGCACCGACCTCCGGACCTCAATCGTCAGTGTCCCCCCTGCTCTGTGGTCAGGTGTTGACGCCATCGCTTCGATCGCATTGACCATCAAGGCGATCAGTGCTTGCTGGATTTGATTCGGATCGCACCGGACAATGAGATCTTCCGGACATGACGCCTGCAAAGCAACGTTGTGCATCTGCGCATGATGGTTCATCAAGAGTGCGCATCGATCCACGACCGTTTTCATGCTCACGTCCTGAAAGGATCCACCCTTTTGCCAGGCAAACACCAGGAGGTTCTTCACAACGTTCCCGCACCGTTGCGCTTCATCGGCAACCAAGGTCAGCTCCTGACGCATCGGATCAGCAAACGAAGATGGCAGATCTGATTTCTTAATCCGCTTGATAAGAAGCCGAGCAAACGTCAGAATACCTTCCAGCGGATTATTCAACTCGTGCGCAACGGTTGCTGCAAGACTCCCGAGCGAGGCCATCTTCTCCACCGTCACCATTTGTTGATGGGCCTTCTCGAGATCTGCAGTCTTCTCCTCCACTTTTTGCTCGAGCGTAGCGGACCAGGCGGTGATCTCTTCCCGGGCCTTCGCCAGATCAACGGTCATGCTATTGAATGTTTCCGCGAGGTCGCCCAGCTCGTCATTCGATGTCTCGAGCTTCTGATCGAGCCGACCAGACGAAACCATTTTCATGCCACCCATCAGTCGCTTCACAGGTCTATTGATGACTATCCAGATAAATCCACCGGAGACGATGGAGATAAGCAAGACAGCGGCAATTGATAGCAGCAACAGTTTGTCTCTACTTGCCACCAGTTGCTTGTCGACCTGCGTGAGCGACAGCTTCACGTCAAGGACGCCCAAGATGGTCTTGGATTGCGGATGCGCATGGCACGCAGCATCCGAACATTGCGCTTCGTTACGGATGGGAGTGATAAGACCGAGTACCCGCTTCTCATCCGACTTGGCGAAGATTCGCGTGAGTTGCACACTGGATGGGGAGATATTTCCGAGGCGGGCAGACGGGTGACAAATGATACAGGCTTCGGCGTTCAGATCGACCTTGGAGCGGATCTCGTCAGGTACCGTCCCAAAAACCACAACACCCTGCTTGTTGTAGATACGGATTCCCTCAAATCCTGGCTCGCCGCCAACTGAGGCGATGATATTGTGAACGTCCTCTTTCTGGTTGAGCAACATGCTGTGGCGAGTGGAACGCGCGATAATGTCGCTTGCCCGGACGGCATCCATTACCACGTTTTCCATGATGTGTGATTGCTGGATGTGGACAGCAGCATAGGTCAGGGCGAAGAGAATGATCGTCTGCACGGAGACGATCAATAGGAACAGCCTGAATGCTATTGTCCGCATGAGTCGCATGGGATCCTTGTGGGAGTTGCCGGACTCCACCGTGTTGAAATATTTCACAATTCATGCCAGATGGGGACCAAGCAACACGCCCTATTCAAGCGGAATAGGGCGTGTTTTGATTTCAGAGACAATTGTCCTTTTTCAATCCTGGCAAATCATCTCTCACTTTGTTGCAGGAATGAAAAACAACTCCTATGAACGCTCCTTTACCGCTTCCTGCATAACTTCGGCGAGCCGAGGCAGAAAGCTCTCGGCAAAGCCCACTGGGGCAGCAGAAGCTCCGGTCCACCTCAGGAAGTCTCGCCGAGAGATTCTTGATCGAAATGCCATTTGCCACCTTCGCATATTGTGATGAGTGGTTTGTGTGTTTGAGCACCTCCGCCAATTGGATGTTGAGAAGATCCCAGGTTGTTCTATTCGCTGAGAAGAAATTCCGAGGCGAACTCGTCCCACTTATCTGGGGAGAGATTCCTCACAAATCCACTCACAGGCATACCACCGTCTTGAAGCACTACGCCAAGATTACCTGACATCCTCCTCCGAAGCGCATCAACGGTCTGATCCATCCATGCACTTGCCAACTCCCCGCTCAGGAGATTCTTCCGGTCTCTGTTGAGCTTCGAAGCCTTCACCTTCAGAAGCCAGCCTTTTCCATAAGGATCCGTAGTGATGAGCTCTGGCGACTTCAGCACTTCTTCATTCACAGCGGATACCTGTCCATCCACAGGCGACAAGAGGTTCACAGAGATAGAGCCAATCCTGAAGGTCCATCCTTTCGCGCCCTGCTCGAGTCGACTTCCCACATGAGGCAACTCGAGTGCATCCGGCCTGCCAAGGAGTTTCTGGGCAAAGTCATCCATCCCCACCGCCACGACCTCGCCATCCTCGACCCGCGCCCAACTGTGGCCCTGATGGTAATAGAGATTGTCCACGAGCGTAAACCACTCGACGCTTGATGGTCTTGCCGGTCTAGTCGCTGCTGGCCGTCCCTGTCTGTTCAGCAACCTCCAGAACACCACAAGTGTGATAAGGAACCCGATGACCAGGATGTACTCAAGGCCTTTGGTGGCAAACAAATCTACATAGTTGTCGCCCATTGCTTTTCTCCTTCCTTTCGTGTTACAAATTCAACTTCTCTCGTTCCCTTCCTGTCCGTCGCCCACTGTGGAGGCTCCCTGAGAATCGGCATCCTATTCACAATCCATCGGAGAACGAGGATCTCAGCCACGACCACTGCCAGGGTGATTTCGATTTCCATCCAAGAAGGGACATAGTGCTGAGGTGCATACCATTTGTATGCGATGACAGAAATATTGAGTCGGTTCAAAACGATCCCAATCAACGTCAGCACCGAGGCAACGCGGATCAACGAGAGATTGCCAAACCGGACCGCTTGCGTAAAGAGCCGAACGGGAATCAGCACAAAGCCGACGATCTCCACGAGGAACCAATACCCCAGTGGTGTATTGATATACGTCCACTGTTGTCCGTGAACGAAGACAAGCACTTTCAAGAAGAAGTAGATGTACATCGTTCCGGCACACACGCGCGCAAGCCCAATGACGATGTCATCATGGGCAAGCCTGTGGCCGCGGCTGATCTGAGATTTGAACACTCGCTGACTGATGCTTCCCTCAAAGATCACCATCGACAGTCCGGCGAAGATGCTGGAGACGAAGAAGAGAATCGGTATGAACTCCGAATACCAGAGAGGATGAATTTTGTTCTTTGCCATCAAGAAGAGCGCACCGAGTCCCGATTGATGCAGCGTCGAGAGCGTTATCCCGAGAATGACCGCTCCGAGTGTCAGTGAGCCGAGAACCTTTCGGACTCGCTTCCACCCAAGCCACTCCGCGATCGCTGGTGAGAACTCGATGAACTCCGTCATCATGTAGAGCATAAAGTGCCATGCAACCAGGAACATGACGGAGCTGACGCCGAATGAATTCCCGATGATGGGGTTGATAACGTTCCATGGACGACCGAGATCAAACAAGAGTGCGCCGGCATAGAACACGTACGCAAGGAACCCGTTCAGCACGGTCATTCGGACAATCGGATGATACTTCTCCAGACGCATGACATAGACCATGAACGTCACGACGTATGCTCCACCGGCGAAGGCGACTCCAGTAATGACATCGAATCCGATCCAGATGCCCCACGGGAAATCCTGTGAGAGGTTTGTTGTCGCTGCAAGACCTTTCGTGAAACGGATAGTTAACAGAACTGCAGCTACCAGAAGGATGACCCCGGCAATGATATTGAATGGGGTCAGGATTTTTCCCTTGGGCTTCAATTCGCTGAGGAGAAACGCTGCGAAACGTCTGGACTCGCCAGCAACCAGGGCGAGAGAACGATTTCCATTATTCATACGTCTCTCCGCTTTCGCTTAGGTCACTGTCTCGTTTCGTCGAGTTGCTCAGTGCGAGGAGAAATGCCGGCCAAAGGGTCAACACAATCGGCACCGCATAGAGATAATCCTTACTCAACTCCGGATACGAGGTGGTGTCAAGATCAGTTCGGAAACCGATTTGCGCAAGAGGAACTTTCGAGAGATACATGTACGAAGTCCCACCGGCCTCGTGTTCACCATAAAGATGGTGAACGTAGTCATTCGGATTCTTTGCAATCCGTCGGCGCGCCTCTTCGATTAACGTCCGTCGCTTGCCAAATGTCAGAGCTTCCGCCGGGCAGGCTTCCACGCACGCGGGCTGCTGACCTTCCTGCAGGCGCTCCCAGCACAGTGTGCATTTTTGGATCTTGGGTATCGGACTGTCGTATTCGAACTTTGGAACGTCGAACGGACAGGAGATCATACAGAAGCGGCATCCCATGCACTTCCCTTCCCGCCAGATTACCGGACCCTCCTCTGTCTTCAACATCGCCTTTGTGAGACAGGCAGAAGCACACGCAGGCTGGTTACAGTGCATGCACTGCTTCTTTGCAAAGACCTCGCCCTTGTCGGTCTGGTAGCGATTGACAACGGACCATTGTAATACCGATGGTGTTCGCTCCTTCTCGAACACGGCATCGTCAGAGTTGGGCTGTGGGAACCCGTGAGTCTCTGCACATGCCATTTCACAACTTCGGCAGCCGACGCATCGCGTCGTGTCGACGAGGATTCCCACGAATTCCGTCGGAGGCGTTTCTTGCTCGGCCCGCCCCAAGTGCATCGGAAGGACTGATGCCCCTGCAACGCCGAGCGTCTGTACAAAGGTTCTTCGGTTCATTGCATTATTCCTTGATTCATTTTCAAGAAAGACCTTGTGTCGATGCGGTACACGCCGTCATCTCCTACCGCTTGAAGAACTCATTCACAATTTCATCCCACTCTCTGTCATTGAGAAGCTCAAACTCCCCCGACTTAAAGCTTGCCGACGACCGCTCGCGTTCCCCATTCTGCCCGTTGCCACTCGTCTTGTGAACGTGCTCATGGATATGCTCAAGTTCGTCATGATAGAACGACACAGCCGCTTTCCCGATCTTCAACTTCGGGAGATCCGAATCAAGATCCTCTGCATCGACAGTACATACCCAATTCTCCCCGTACGGCGTCATATCCAGCGCTTTCAAGTCGCGTTTCAAGGCGGAGTTCACTCTTGCAACGCGTCCGCTCACCGGCGCATTGAATGGAATCGTACGATACCCTTGCTTAACGTAGAACAGCGGCTGACCTTTCTTGATGGTCATGCCCAAATTGGGAGCTTCGATATCATCGATCCTGCCGATGAACTTCTTGGCAAAGTCATCCAACCCGATCTTCACCGTGCCGTCTTCTTCCATGCTCGCCCAGGTGTGTCCTTCGGAAATGAACACGCCTCCGGGAATTGCAAACTCCGAGTTCAGAAGTCCCTCCGCCGAGGGAAGATGAGTCACGTGCACACGCGGCTTCAGCTCTTTCTGAATGCGGTCATTCCGGCGAATCACGAACTTCTTCGTCATGTCAAGCAGCTCGTTTTCCGTAAACGGTTTCTGGATGTAGTCCATCGCCCCATACTTCATGCATTCCACCGCCGACTCTACGGTCGCATAACCCGTAATGATGATGACATCAATATCAGGACGGAGATGCTTCACTCCCTTCGCCACGTCGTCACCGCTCATCTCCGGCATCTTCAAGTCCGTGAACAGGAAATCATAGTGGTGTGATTGAACAAGCCCAAGCGCTTCTTTCCCTGACATTACGGTATCAACGCAATACCCGTCAAGGACCAGAATCTTCCGGAAGCTGTCGAGGATGACCTCTTCGTCGTCTACGCAGAGAATCCGTGCTTTAGGCCGTTCGACAGTCACGCGTCGGAGCGTTTTCGCCTCCCGGCTGAAGTCGAGGACCAGGCTTGTCCTAAGCGCGTCCTCTCGTTCCTTTCGAACCTTCCTATCCTTCCACGAGCTTAGTGCAAAGCGCAGAAGAACATCCGCAATAACGAAAATGATGACAGCAAGAATGAAGAGTGCCATAGTTTGTGTCTCCTTACGTCGATGTTCATTTGCTACACCTTTTCCAATCCGCTCTCCGTCAGTTGCTTCAATTCGTATCCTATGTCGGCCGGAAGGATGCGATACAGCCAGCCTTTGCCGTAGGGATCGTGACTAACCATGCTCAAGTCGGACTGTAGAGATACGTTGATTTCCAAAATCTTGCCGCTGATGGGGCCAAGCACATCATGCACAAGTCCTGTCGTCGAAGCGATGTGCGCACACGTCGTCCCTTGCACAATCTCTTGATGGGGAGAAAAGAATCGTATCTCTTTGACGGAACCAACGGTCCTGAGGAACACATCTGTTACCCCAACGAGAGCAGCGCCCGTCTCCTCCAATGTCGCCCAACTGATCCAGCCAAGCCTGTAGTAGTGGTTGGGAGAAGAACCACCCACCGTCCGCGACTGTAGAAGAGTCGAAAAGTTCAGGCCGCGTTGCACTGTGCTCACCAATTCCTCCTCCGTGAACGGCTTCGGAAGATACCCAATTGCCCCGCTGCTAAGCGACCTGACGGCATTCTCAATCGTTGAATAGCCGGTGATCATGACCACGGGAGTGTCATACGTTTCTTTCAGCACACGTTCCAGGAGTTGGAAACCGTCAAGTTCCGGCATCATGATGTCGCACAGGATGAGCCGGTAACGATGCGTGTGCAACCGATGCAAGCCGGTTTCTGAATCCGGTGCCACGTCCACGGCGATCTCATGTGCAGTACAGACTCTGACAACTGCATCGAGAACCACAGGCTCATCATCAATGACCAACACGTCGTACTGTTTGCTCATAGTCTTTCACCTCTGCTGCAAAGGCAATCGGACGGAGAATGTTGTCCCTTTCCCGACTTCACTCTGAACCCCGATCGTCCCATTATGGTTGTCGATGATCCCCCATATCACTGCCAGGCCCAGACCGGTTCCCTTCTGTCCTTTCGTTGTGAAAAACGGCTCGAATATTTTCCCCAGGTGCTCTTCCGGGATGCCTGCACCCGTATCGGAAACTGTCAGCTCAGCGTACTCTCGCTTGCCATCCGTATCCATCACTTCCCATCGCTGCCATTCGCAATCCTTCCGCGCACACGCCCTGAATTTCCCTTCTGACGGAACTTCAAACGCAAACGTGCAGGCAGCACACCGTGGACATTTCACTTCATGATCAAGAAGGGAGGTGCCGCAGTGAGGGCAGGACACTTCTACCTCTCGTGCCGCCGGCACCGGGTAGCCATACTCATGCCGCCTCTTTCCATACACTGGATCCAGGTGGATGAATCCTTCATTGCCGTTCCAGCGTGACTTTACTCTAATTGATGGTAGTCCATCGATCTTAAATTCGTCATCCATCAGATCATGTCTCTTCGGGCAGAGAGCCTTCCTGATTCGGGCAACTCCGCGTGGAGCGAGAGTGGAAATCTTTGAGCTTACAGTGATGAGGCCATTGTTGTCTCCGATCGCATCCGCCGCGTTCACCAGCAAATTTGTGAACACCTGCTGCATTTGGTTCCCATCCACGGTGACGAGGGGTAGACTTTGATCCAGGTTCCGGACAATCCGGATCCCTCGTAAGGCCGGCAGCTTTTCCACCACTCCAATGGCACGTTCTGTAATTTCATTCAGGTTCGCTGCTGATTTCTTAGGAACGGATTGTCGGGCAAAGTCCAGCAAGCTTTTTACAATCTCCCTGCTCCGCGTCGTTTCTCGCACAATCACATCGAGATCTGAACGCAAGCCAGGGTTGTCTTTTGCCCTGTTGAGCAGAAAGCTGCTGTACGTAAGCACACCCGTCAGCGGATTATTCAATTCGTGTGCAACGCCCGCTGCCAGTCGTCCCAGCGATGCCATCTTATCTGACTGAAACAGTTGCAGGCGTGCCTCTGAAAGTTTCTGTGTCATCGCGTTAAATGATCGTGCGAGCATACCCAGTTCACTGTCACCAATTTCGCCGATCCTGTAGCTCAGATTGCCGCTTCCCACCTGTTGTGTAGCGGTCAAAAGCGCGTGAACCGGAATCACGACCCAGCGTCGGACAAAGAAGATGATAATGATGCTGACTGCGAAGATCGCACCCACCGTTAAGATTGCCAGCTCGACCTGGCTCATCGCGATCTTATGGTCAACGTCCGCGAGTGAATAAGTCACATCAAGGACGCCCAAGACTGATTGTTGCTTCCCATGCGCATGGCAGCTTCCTTGCCAGCACGAAGGCTCATTGTAAATTGGGGCAATGACGCCGAGAATCCTTGAGGAATCAGGATGGACACGGAAAATTCTTGTCCGCTCGACGTCGGGAAGTCTCTCCAAGGGCCGGTCTGCCGCATGGCACGCATAGCAACTTTCCGCTCTCTTGTCCACAACATGCCCAATGTTTTCTTGCTTGGAAGAGTAGATGATTGAGCCTTCTTTGTTAAACACGCGCACTTCATGGATCGCCGGGTCGGTGCCAACATCATTGATAATCTTGTGAACGTGTTCCCGCTGGTTCATCAACATGCCGTACCTTGTGCTCTTCCTGACTGTCTCGCTCAACTGATTTGCATGCCGCTCCACCTCATCGAGAAGCATTGAGCGCTGTGTGCGAATGCTGAAGTAGGAGTATACACCGATGATCACCATGGCGGTGACTCCAACGACAACAATCAATCGAAAGCCTAATTTTCGAACCAAGTTCGCGTACAAAACCTACTATCCTTTCACTAGTGCATAGCGTTTCACGCGCTTCCCAGGCAAGCGCTTCGGGTAACTGAACTGGTCGTGACAACCCTCGCACGAAGGTGCCGCCACAAAGCGATCATCTGTATGGCAGACGTCGCATGTAAGTCCTGTATGGTTCTGATCCAACGCAAGCCCGGTCACGGCGTGGCGAAAACTCTCAGGAGTCCATGCACTGTGGCAGGAGGTACATGCACCGGAGAGGCCTGCGAAAACATTTTGTCGGACATGACAGCGATTGCATTCCAGAGGACCATGAAACTGCCGCAACGGCCAACCGGACCGGCGCTGATGGTCGAATCCGGGCTTGGGCTCCGTTCCGTGGCACCGGTCGCACCGCTCGTTTGTGTTATGGCAGCGCTCGCAGGCTTCATGTCCCCGTTTGACCGCGGCGGGCCGTGCAGACGCGCTCCTGCCTTTCTCATGACACCGAATGCAGCTCTCGCTTGTGTGGCACTGCGAGCATTCCAGACCAAAGCGGTCGACATGTTCGTTATGGTAGAACGTCACTAGGCGGCCCTGATCATAACTACTTTCAATGACGAGCCGCGCAGGTTTCGAAACAATCGGGTGGCGGCGTCCGAGGTTGCGCTTCTTATCGGATTGGGCAGCGCGCAGTTGAGCCTCGCTTCGGAGGGCGTGGCAACTTCGACAGCCAGTATCAGTGCTCCATCGTCCATGGCAATCAAGACACTGCCTGTGATAGGCCGCCTTGAGATCGGGTCTGCCGAGGTTCTCCCGCTGTCTGGCCACTTCATGGCACTCGATGCATCCCAACACACGGCCAGGCGGATTGTAGTGGTGGCACATTGTACAACCTCCGGCCATCTCCGACATTTCAGCATGTCCTTTGTGCAGAAACCGGACCGGTACGTACAGACTCGCAGAATCGGACAGGGTTTTCATGATCACGACATCCGGGCCTTCCTCGGCCGAATGCTGGACCGTTGCTATCTGCGTGCGCGGGCAACTCCTGACGCTGGGGTTTTCCTTTGTTGGAACTTCGCTGACGTGGCATGTCGTGCACGTCATTCCCGGTACTAGATGCGAACGGTTCCGCCCGCCTGCGGTCTGGCCGTGAGCCGTCATGACAAGAACAAGTCCAAGCACCGCTGTAAGGATCGTTCTCATGATCGACCTCCTCGAATTGCATACTTAACCTGCATTGCGGGGACCTCCACAGGTACGCTGATGACCGGAAACGTCTTCACATAGAGTCGGTACAGGAGAACTATCGTTGAGATGAAGCCGACTGTCACCGAGATCTCTCCTATGGAGGGGAAATACGGGTTGACCGAGTACGGTGGGTTGTAGGCCACGAGGAAAGTGTTAATTCTATTCAAGAGGACCCCGAACACAACAAGCAACGCAGCCACAAAAAGCCACAGGCGCGAGCGCACGACAACCTCGGAAAGGAACATGCGCAGCGGAATGGCGACCCCCACCACAACCTCAATGGCAAACATCACGCTGGCCGTGTTCATTTCTGCCAGGTAGACGAAACTCTCTCGAATCACCATGTCGCCAATCTTGAAGGCAAGGTAGATACTCAGAAGAGGAGCCATCAATGAGCCCAGGCGGGAGAGCACCTCCATCTCCGGTTTCAGTCCGAAGGATCGTGAGGCGCTCATCGATTCGAGTATCACCATGGGGAAACCCACGGCAACCGCAGACAACAAGAACAGGAGCGGCAAAATCGGCGTCTGCCAGAGTGGATGGATTTTCTGACCCGCGATAATCATCAGGGTTCCCAGCGAAGATTGATGCAAGGTGGAGAGAACCACCCCCGCGATGATAAAGATGAACATCGTTCTTGAAAGGCCGCGGTCAACCGCTCGCAGCAACGTATCAAGCGGCTTGTTGAGCCACGAAAGGATCCCCTTCAGTTTGATCCGGCCAATGAAGCGTTCTGCGGCGATGGGCAAGAATTCGGTGTAGAGAACCATCGCATAGATCATCACACACATTCCCACTTCGAACAGCGCGGAATTACCGTTCCACATGATGAGCGGATGCCAGATATAGTACCATCTTCCAAGATCGATGCAGACAGCGAGCGCGGCAAAGGTGTACCCGAGCATTGCAGTCAACAGCGCTGGGCGTATCACCACTTGGTAGTGCTCTCTATGCATCACGTGACCCAGAGCCGCAGATGTAAATCCTCCGGCGGC
>Ga0209640_10001352_pt1 | contig 20669 bp, 22 predicted proteins | sample RifCSP10_1_FD_184018 | JGI IMG/M metagenome (GOLD analysis project Ga0209640, IMG submission 184018) | Soil microbial communities from Rifle, Colorado - Rifle CSP2_sed 10_1 (SPAdes) (version 2) | ecosystem: Environmental > Terrestrial > Deep subsurface > Rock core/Sediment | place: Rifle...
CCCGGCAAGGAACGAGCCGGTACGTTATAGTACTGGTGCTGTCACCGCAGGCCGACTTTGGGAGGAGCGACGTTGGACCGGCCCCACTGCCGACAGGCTCGACACAGAGACCCACCCTCGCACGTGAGGGGCGAGGCGTGTCACTAGATACCGACAGCTCCGAGGTCGTGCGGCTCCGCCAGATCCACAAAACGTTTGGGTCCAACCACGTCTTGAAGGGCATCGACCTCGTCGTCGAACGCGGTCAGCACATCGTGATTTTCGGACCGTCCGGTTCGGGAAAGTCGACCCTGTTGCGCACCATGAACCTGCTCGAGGAGCCGGACTCGGGCTCCGTGCGCTTCGAGGGGACAGAGTTCGGACCTGGCGTGGCCGGGGAGAAATCGAAATTCCGCGGCAAGTCTCGGGTGTTGCGACAACAGATCGGCATGGTCTTCCAGCAGTTCAACCTGTTTCCCCACCTGACCGCCCTCGACAACGTCGCTCTCGGCCTGCGCAGGGTGAAGAAGGTGAACAGCGACGAGGCGGAGTTGCGCTCTGCCCAGGCACTCCATCGAGTCGGGCTTCTCGACAAGATCGGGAGCTTCCCGGCACAGCTATCCGGCGGTCAGCAACAGCGAGTCGCCATCGCCCGAGCTCTGGTAATGGAGCCGAAGGTGATGCTGTTCGACGAGCCGACCTCGGCACTCGACCCCGAGCTGGTCGGGGAAGTGCTCAGCGCGATGAAGGCGCTGGCCGAGTCGGGGATGACCATGGTGGTGGTCACCCACGAGATGGGATTCGCCCGGGGGGTGGGGGACACCAACATCTTCATGGATCACGGCCTGATCGTGGAACAAGGCGGCCGTGAGATATTCACCGACGCCCGGGAGCCCCGAACCCGAGCCTTCATCGACGCGGTGCTCTGATGACGATGCCCCTCGCCCAGATCGACATCAGCTGGGACTTCATCTTCGACAACATGCCGCTGTTTCTCGACGGGGTGAAGATCACCATCTTCATCTCGTTCGTGGCCTTCGGTCTGTCGATCGTCTTCGGTCTCGTAGTCGCGCTGCTCCGGCTATCGAAGTCTCGGATCCTGCAGCCCATCATGGCCGGCTACATCAATCTCTTCCGGGCCATCCCGCTCCTGGTTTTCATCCTCTTCGTCTACTACGGCGTCGCCATCTCCTTCAACATGCAGGTCACGGCGATCCAAGCCGGCATCTTCGCCCTCACCCTGCAGTACTCGGCTTGGCTCGGCGAGATCTTCCGGGGTGGGATCCAGGCCGTTCCCCACGGCCAACGTGAGGCCGCCCTCTCGGTGGGCATGGGGCGGGCGCAGACCTTCCTCATGGTCATCCTTCCCCAGGCAACCCGGATCGTCATCCCACCAACCGGGAACATGTTCATCGGGATGATCAAGGACTCCTCGCTGGTCTATCTGATCGGTGTCCCCGAGCTGTTGCGGGTCAGCAATCGTCTCGCCAACCGCACATTCCGCTACTTCGAGGTCTACCTGAGCACCGTGCTCATCTACCTGGTGCTCACCACCGCGGTGTACTTCCTTGTCAAGTATCTGGAGCGTCGCTTCGCGCTGGTCGACCTGCTCAACACCAAGGCGAAGGCCTTCGCACCGTTGGCCCATCGCAGGGCGGCTCATTTGCGTGAGCTCCAGGAGACGGTTCGGGCCTCGTCCGGCTCCACATCAGCTTCGGTCGGTGACACGTCACTAGGTGCCGCCGACGGAGAAAGCCTGGCGCCGACGCGTCCAGGGTCCGTGCGAGAGAAAGGAAGCTCACAGGAGTGAGACGAAGTATCAGATGGGTAATGCTGATGAGTGTGCTGGCCTTGGTGCTGGGCGCATGCGACGCCGATGAGGGGTCGGACACAACCGTCGCCGGGGGCGAGACCGGGTCGACCGCGGTCGCAACTCCCGAAGCCTTCGAGGACAACCACTTCGACGCCATCAAGGAGCGCGGGACGCTGAGGGTGGGGATGACTCTCCAATTCGAGCCCCAGATGTACCGCGACGAGAACGACGAGCCGGCCGGCTACGACGTGGAACTGGTCACCATGCTGGCCACCGACCTAGGGGTCGAGTTGGAGATAAGCGACCAGGAGTTCGACGCCCTGATCCCCGGTCTTCTCGCCGACCAGTTCGACATGGTGTCGGTGGGTCTGGTGGGCCGACCGCCTCGTCTCGAGCAGATGTGGTTCAGTTGCCCCTACGTCCCCTACCGGCAAGTGGTAGTTGTCAACGACGAGGCGGGGATCACCTCCCTGGACGATCTCAACAGCCCCGACGTGGCCATCACAGCTCTGATCGGGTCGACCGCGGCCAACCTGGTCAGCACCATGTTCCCCGAGGCCGAGTTGATCGAGCTCGAGCAGGCGCCTGCCTTCCTCGAGGTGGCGGCCGGTCGTGCAGCAGCAATTGTGGTCGAGGAGTACCAGGCGATCCCGTTCGTGGCCGAGAATGCGGGCACGTCGATCCTCAACCCGGACGCCCCCTTCTCCCAGGAGTACGGCGCATGGGCGCTGCCCAGGGGCGACGTGATGTGGCAGAACTACATCAACGGGTGGCTGTCCTACTACATCTCGAACGGCACACTGGACAACCTCTACACCGAGATCATCGGCCCCACCGAGGGCCTGCCTCCGTGCAGCTGATCCGACCGGTTCGCTGACGCCCGATGGCGGAAGCGGGCAACGATGTGACTGGCGCTCTCGTCACTGGGGGCGCCAGGGGCATCGGTAGAGGCATCGTCGAGCGGCTGGCACGCCGCGGTGATGTCGTTTTCCTCACCGATTCCGATTTGGCCGAGGCGACCCGTGTCGCCGACGAGTTGAGCGCTCAGGGTCTTTCGGTGCATGCGCTCGAACTGGACGTGCGCCGGGTCGAGACCATCGGTGCAGTGCTCGGTGAAGCCGACGAGACCGCGCCGCTGCACACGGTGGTCAACAATGCCGGGGTGGGATGGTCGATGCCGCTCCTCGAGGTGACCCCGGCGCGTTTCGACGACCTGATGGCCGTCAACTGCCGTGGCGTCTTCTTCGTCCTCCAGGCAGCGGCCCGGGTCATGATCCCGCGCCGTCGCGGGTCGATCGTCAACATCGCCTCCACCTCGGCCTTCACCGCTTCAAGCAACCCAATGGTGCCCTACGACGTCTCCAAGGCCGCGGTGCGCATGCTCACTGTCTCGGCGGCCCGGGAGATGTCCGCCTTCGGCATCCGGGTCAACGCGGTCGCACCGGGCACAGTCGCCACCGACTTCATGCGATCGCTGATCCCCGACCCGGCGGCCCTCGCCGGTCAGGCGGAGGATCTGATCCCGCTCGGACGTCTGGGTACACCGGGCGACGTGGCCGCCGCCGTCGACTTCCTCTCCTCGGACGACGCCTCGTATGTGACGGGCCATGTCCTCGTCGTCGACGGCGGATGGTTGACGTGAGCTCGCCTCTCCGCATCGGGGCCAAGTTGCCCAGCTCGGGGCCTCTCGCCCGCAAGGTGCCTCTGCTGGAGTCGGCCCGCCTCGCCGAGGAGGCAGGATTCGACTCGGTGTGGGTCAGCGATCACGTGGTCATGCTGCGCGACCACTCCTCGCCCTACCCATTCTCTCCCGACGGGAAGATGACCTGGGACCCCGAGGACCCTTGGCACGACCCTCTGATTGCGATGGCGATGTGCGCCGCGGTCACCGAACGGGTCGAGATCGGGGTCGCCGTCTTGATCGTGCCTCTGCGCAACCCGATGATCCTGGCCAAACAGCTGGCGAGTTTGGACGCACTCAGCAACGGCAGGGTGGTGGTTGGAGCCGGGGCGGGCTGGCTCGCCGAGGAGTTCGACGCGTTGGGCACCTCGTTCCAGACTCGGGGGGAACAGCTCGACGAGTGGATCGAGATCATGCGTGAATGCTGGACCGGTGAGCCGCGCCCCAAGGAGTACCGGCACTACCGGATACCCGATGGGGTGCTCTCCTACCCGACTCCTGCGCATGAGGTTCCGATCCTGATCGGGGGGATGACACCGGCGGCGGTCCGTCGTGCCGGGCGGATCGGCGACGGTTGGGTGGCCTTGCAGCATGTCGACGAGATCGACCTCGACATCCTCGGTGCCGGGGTTGCCGCCATCGCCGCCGAGTCGGCTCGAGCGGGCCGTGACGCCCCTACCCGGATCGTGATCCGGGTCGCCGGGCCAACCCAATCGGTGGCGGGACAACTAGCCGGACTTCAGGAGGTCGGCGTGACCGATGTCATCGTCGATGTGGATTGGGGCAACGGCGGACCCCGTCAGACTGTGGAGATGCTCCAGGGCTAGGACCGAGCCGTGGTCATTCGCCGAGCCCGGAGAGCCCGGGTATGACAGGCGAGTGGGCAACCACCCCGCTGACACCGGGGACCCGCTGCAGAACCAGTCTCTCGATCCCCGAGACCAGGGTCACGATCGAAAGCGGGCAGGTGCCGCAAGCGCCGAGGAGCTCCAAGCGGACGATGCCCTCGTCGTCGACACCGTGGTAGACCAGGTCGCCGCCGTCGGCATGAAGGGCGGGGCGGATGTAATCCAGGGTCTCCATCAGAGCGGTCATGTCGACCTTTTGTCCGAGAGTCGAGCTCTGTTCCATTTCCGCCTTCATGGGTTCCTAGAAGATCTTCATCATGGTGCCGGCGCCCTGGTCGAGAGCCAGTTCGTAGACCAGCGAGGCGACGGCAGCGTCGAGCGCGGCCATCCCCAGATGGGTCATGATGGTCCGTTCGTCGTCGTTTTCACGACCGGGTTTGAGCCCAGCCATCAATTCGGTGGCGATGTCGGCGTGGATGTCGGCCTTGGTCAGGTCCCCTGAGGCCAGACCTCCCAGCTTCCCCACCTCCGGGCCCTCGATCCATTCCAGGTCTCGGCCGTACCAACCGACCACCCACTTGTCGAACTTGGTGGCGCAGTTCTTGTCGACGTCGCTGAACCCGGTCGTCGCGCAGACATGGGTCCCGGGGCCGACCCAACTCTCCATCAGCACCGGCTCCCGGGCCGAGGTGACCACACATACGATGTCGGCCCCGGCGACAGCGGCCTCGACGCTCTCGGCGGGTGTGGCCGCCAGACCCAGCGAGTCCCGAATCTCGCCGCAGAAACGGTCCTGCTGATCGGCGGAGATGTCGAACGCGAGCACCTTCGCAATCGGGAAGAGCTCGTTCAGCATCAGCATGTGGGTTCGGGCCTCGTGCCCGCATCCGATCACCGCCACCGTCTCCGAGTCTGGCCGGGCGAGATACTTGGCGCCGACCGCGGCGTGGCCTCCGGTGCGCAGGTTGGTCACCGACGTCCCGTCGACCAGCGCTATCGGCATGCCGGTCTCGGTGTCGGTGATCAAGTCGATGGCGGAGATGCCGGGCAGGTCACGCAGCGGGTTCTTGCGATAGCTGGATAGCCACTTGACCGCCGCTCGGTCCAGGGGCCGGATCAACGCCGGGAACGCCTGGACCACGCCATGACCGAATGGCGGCTCGGGCAGTGAGCGATCGTGAACGAAAAGGTTGACCGGATTGACCTGATCGACCACGCCCTCGCCCACCCATCGAAATGTGTCCAGGCAGCGTTGCAGACACGCTTCGGGGGTCAGCAGCTCCTCGACCTCGGCCCGGGAGATCACAAGTATCTCCCCGGGCGCCGGGTTGGTCACAGCTCCGCCTCGATGGCCATCAGCGGCTCCGCCGACTTGCGCAGTTCGGCGACAGCCTCATCGGGGATGTCCCGGTACGGCTTGCGAGGGGAGCCGGCGCTGGCGCCGCCGAGCGCGGAGAGGGCGTTGAGATACCCGTGCTCATGGGAGAGCATCGACGGCATGCCGGGCCGGCGGATGGTGGCGGAGAGGTGTTGCAGAGCCTCGAACGCCGAGCGCACCCAGAGGTCGTGGTGGTTCCCTTTCAGGCACTCGTCGACGAACCGGGTCCCCGTCTTCATCCCCGCCCAGCTGAAAATCCCGGTGGCGCCGGTGGCGCCGAGCATCGAGCCGTGGAAAAAGGCGGGGTCGTTCCCGGTGAACACGTTGATCCGGTCGGCGATGGTGAGCAGGACCTCGTCGAGGTGGGGGAGTGCGGTGTTCGACTCCTTGATCGCTTTGATGTTGTCGATCTCGATCAGCCTCTCCCACATTTGTGGTGTGACGTTGAGACCGTTGAGCGGCGAGTAGTTGTAGACCATGAGGGCCATGTCCCCGGCGAGCGACTCTGCCACTTCGACGAAGAAGTCCATGGCCCACGTCGGAGTGAGGGGGAGGGCGTAGGGTGCAGCCAGCATCGACCCGTCGGCTCCAGCCTCTTCTGCGTAGCGGGCTCTCCTCACCGCCTCCCGCTGGTAGGAAGCGGTGCTCCCCACCACAACCGCGATGCCCCCCTCGTGGCCGGCTTGGACCGCAACATCGCACACGGCGTTGAATTCGCGTTCGGAGATGCTGGTCATCTGCCCCATGGAGCCAAAGACGATGCATCCCGGCGCACCCGACCCGGCGACAAGGGCGATGCTTCGACGTATCCCGTCGAAGTCGATCTCCTCGTCCGCATCCAGACTCAGCGGGATCAGGGGAAAGAGCCCGACGAGGGGCTTGCGGACGAACTCAGGCATGGTTCTCCTTGTTGGTAGTGAGACGGTGGTAGAGGTCTCTCAAGATGGCGGATCGTTCAGGGAGCTCCGTTGGGGCGACTGGGTCCGACGGGATCCCGAGCTCGCTCATGGCCGCGCCCGCGTCTGCCGTATAGACCACAGTGCCATCGGTCTCTATCCGGTCGATCCCATCGCAGCGCAACGCCTCCTCGTTTAGTGCCACCGCCGCCTCTTTGCCCAGCCCTTCGGGGAGGTCGAGCTGGATCTGTCCGTCCCTTATCAGCGCCGGGTATCCCCCGGGGAGGCCTATCGGGGCGGTGACATGGGTCCGCACGTTGTCCTCTCCGATCAGGGCCATCACGTTCTTGACCGCCGAGGCGGCGAAAAGCGAGAAGACGTCGACCTTTTTCCAATCTATAGCCTCGGGCCAGGAGGACAGGATCTTCTCCAGGTCGAATTCGGCGGTTACGTCCCTGTCGTCGACGCGGAGCCTGAAATGGTAGGGCACTTTGGCTGGTCCGTGGGTGAGGAGGGCGTGTGATCCGACCAGTGAGACCTCGACCTCCTCGGCCGAGGCTCCGGTGACCTCCATCACGTGGCGAAGCACCTGGGCGGCGCAGACCTCCAGGTTTCCCGCCCCCGCGCTCGGGCCGTGGCCGAACCTCCGCCAGAGGGCCACATTCACCACGTCGGGGAAGGCAGCGTTGACCACATGAGTCGAGATTTCTGCCTTCTCCACCGCGGCGGTCAGCTGGGTTGCCGGGAGCAGGTGCCAGGGGAGCCACATCCCAAAGGTCGCCGTCGCCAATGTGTGGCGGAGGCCGGGGTCGATGTCGGCCTGCATCATGTGGCGAGGTGACTGCACCGTGGCCGAATGCAGAATGGCATCAGGTCGCACCTCGCTCAGGATCCGCACCATCGCCTCTTCGTCGGCGAGATCGACCTGGTGATGTTGGAATTCCTTGGTATGACCCTGGAATGTGGAGCCGATCATGGCCAGCGAAGAAAGTGACGGACCCTCCCAGGGCCTCCTCTTCAACGTGACGATGCGGTCGATACCGGCAGTCCGGGCGAGCAACTCGAGTGCCCATCCGCCGAGATTGCCGACACCGGATAGAAGGATCGTGCTCATCGGGCGTGGTGGGATCGACTGACCATCGGGGTTGCCTGACGCTCAGTGTACTACACAGTACTGAGGGCCCACCGGCTGGAGCGATCGCATTCTCAATGCACCGTTTCACGCATCCGTGACGCACCATGCATTAGGAACGCGGGGCGAAAGCGATGGCGATCAGCCCGACGATCTCGTCGATAGTGGGTTGAGTGAAGCTCTTCTGCAGGATCACGGTGCGGGAGACGACGCCGGCGATCAGCGTCTCCAAGGCGAAGATATCGATGTCCGGTCTGACGTCCCCCCGTGCGATGCCGCGCTGGATGACCCGGCGGATGGCCCGGCTCAAGTTCTCCACCCACTCGTCGAAGATCGGCTTCAGGCGATGGTCGGAGACCGCCGCCCCGACCAAACCCCCCACCAGGCGTGCCGTCCCCGGGTTGCGATAATCCTCTAGCCGGTGCTCGAGGATCCAGCGGACCTCTTCTTCTGCAGACCCCAGCTCGGGGACGTCGAGGTTGGGGAGTCGGCGACGCATCGCGTCCACCACGACTTCCTGTTTGGTGCGCCAGTGGCGGTAGATCGTGGTCTTGCTCACCTGGGCTTCCGCGGCGATCAGATCGGTGGTAACGGCCGAATAGCCGAGCTTCTCCAACAGTTTCAGCGTGACACGAAGGATGTTGTCACGGACGGGATCCTCGTCCGCGTTGGAGTTGTCGAACTCGGGCAGCTTGCTCTCGGTGGCGGTGCCATCACGTCTTGGGGTCATCGGGTATGCCGCACGATAATCCCGGGCCGCACTCGATCACTGGTGTCTGGCGGTCTCAACCACGTCTCCCGATCGGGTGCATCTCAGCCCGGTGGAAGTTGGAGGACCCCGCCGCCTTGAGCACCAATTCGGCGAATTTCCATTCGTCGGCATGCAGGCGGATACGGACATGGTATTGGCCCCACAGGTGGCCGTCGGGGGCCCCGTCCCGATATCGGTGCCATGCGTACACATAGGCGACGGCCGTGGCGTTGTTCGAGTCGACGAACTCGATTGAGATGTTGCTCACATGGTGACTGGTGGCGGCGAATATCGTCGAGAGACCATGGCGGATCCCGGCGAGGACCTCCTCTATGCCGTGGGCGGTTGCCACTCCAGGCCCGTAATCGACGGTCGCATCTTCGGTGAACAACGCGACGATCGCCTCCGGCTCGTTCCGGTCGAAATGCCGGGCATAGGCATGGAACAGCTCGGCGATGGCATGACGATCGGCCAATCGTGTCGAATCGTGTTCCATTCAGATGCCTCGCAGCTGTTTCCTCGAAACCTCATCGGTAGAGTACCCCGAAGTACTAGCCGGCACATCGATAGGAGTGTGATGAGCGACGAGAAGAGCGCCAGGTCTGGCATCTGGGATCGGGCCTATCAGGTTGGAGTCGTGGTACGGGACCTCGACCAGGCGGTCGCCTTCTATGAGCGCCTCGGGATCGGGCCATTCGAGGAAGGTCCGTCGGCACACACCGTCGAACGAATGATCTACGGGGAACCGAGCACCGATGCCAAGGTCAAGGGGCGCCTCGCCCAAATGGGGAACATCGAGTTCGAACTTCTCCAGCCGGATTCCGGGCGCACGGTCCAGGGCGACTTCCTCGAGGAGCACGGAGAGGGAGTGGTACACATCTGCGCCCATACCGACGACCTGGAGCGGGACATCGAGGAGCTGACCGCGCTGGGATACGAGGTCATCTCCGAGGGCAAGTTGAACGACGGAGGCCGATTCGCCTACTTCGACACTCGTGCCGTCGGCGGTCTGATTCTCGAGCTCTTCGAAACCGGTTCCTCCTGGCAGTGAATCGACACCGATTTGGCTGACCCGGCGGTGCCGGGCCGGACGTCGATCGCCCGACACCATTGGCTACTGCTGGTCGCTGTCGTCACGGTCTCCTTCGGGGCGATATTCGTCCGTTTGTCCGCTGCGTCGCCGGTGACCGTGGCCTTCTTCCGTGCCCTGTACGCCCTGCCGCTGTTGCTCCTGGTGCGCCGACTCGCCGCCAATGGCCCGGCCAGGAGCGGGCGGCATCGGTCCTTCGCCTTTGTCGCCGGCGTCGTCCTCGCCGCCAACAACTCGGCGTGGCACTACGCCATCGAGTTGATGGGGGCCGGGCTGGCCACCGTGGTGGGAAGCACCCACGTGGTGTTCATGATGGGTGCCGGCTGGCTTCTCCTCGGCCAACGACCAAGCGGGCTCGGTCTCACCGCGGCACCCGTCGTACTGGTCGGGGTGCTGCTCATCTCCGGCGTCGTCGGCGAGGATGTTGCAGGTCAGGACCCGGTCCTCGGAGCCCTGGTCGGGTTGGCGATGGCGATCCTCTACGTGGTATTCGTGCTGATCATCCGACACGCAGGGACGGGCGGGGCCTCGCCGGTGGGGATCCTGCTCGACGCCACCGGCGGCGCGGCCGCCGGAGCCTTACTCCTGGCTCCGATCGACCCCGCCTTCTCCCTGACGCCGTCTTGGCCGTCGCACGGGTGGCTGCTCGCATTGGCGGTGAGTGCCCAGGTGATCGGTTGGCTGATCATCACTTATGTGTTGCCCAAGATCGAGGCATGGGAGTCGTCGATGATGTTGGTCCTCGAGCCTGCGCTGACCGTCCTCTGGGCTTTCCTCGTCTTTGCAGAGAGGTTCTCGCTCTCCCAGTTCGCCGGCTTGGTTCTTGTCATCGGGGGTGTCGCCGTCGTAGCGATCTCGCGCCGCGGGCCCAGCCAGGTGCAGGTGGTGCCACCGGTGGTTTGAGCGCCTCCGACGCGGTTTCGTTTCCGGGTCCGGCACGCTAGCGTGGTAGATACTGAGTGGTACTCGAAGAAGGGCCAGGACGGAATCGCGGAGGTGAGGCCGACATGACGGAATATCACAGGGCCGAAATCGCCCACCCCGAGCTCAAGGAGCTGGCCGACGCGGTCGAGGACGTCCCAGGCGATCGATATGCCCGAACAAAGGTCAAGACCGACCTCAAAGGTCAAGAGCGCTATCTGAAGAAGTACCGCGAGATGGCCGCGTCCGATCCGATCCAACAGGGGTGGGACCAGAACGCACCGGAGTTCCATGCCAAGACCAAGATCTTCTCGGTACTCGCCGACGCCTTCGAGACCGAACTCGGTAGCGAAGAGGGCCGGGCCGCGGTGGCCAGGGCCCGGCATCGTCAGGGCGAGGAGATGGGCAAGCTGATGGCGGAGAGAGTCCGGGCGAAGGGAAAGCCGCTCAGCTTGGGCAACTTCTTCGAGGAATTCTGGAGCTACTTCCGCTGGTCCCCCAAGTACGACACCGAGCGCTATTACGACGAGCACGGCAACGTGGTGAAATACGTCCTCAGACTCAACTGCCCGATCGGCGACTACCTGCGGGACAACTCCCCAGATGTCGAGTTCTCTGCCAACTACTGCGACCTCGACGAGTTCATAGTCCAGGCCTACAACCCCAATGTCAGGTATTCGCGGAGGCACTGGGTCCCCGGTGGTGACCTCTACTCCGAGCTGATCTGGGAGCTCGACACCGTCGACATCATCGAGTAGCGAGCTCGGATGCCGCGAGACTCGTATCGGCGAAGGAGATCATGATGCGTGCTTTGCTGATGACCGGGCCCGGGCGCCTCGAGATCGAGGAGATGCCCGCCCCGGAGCCCCCACCCGGCTGGGCCCAGCTCAGGGTGGTCGCCTCCGCGTTGGGGCTGTTTCACACCCAGATGGCGAAGGGGATGCTCGACACCGGCGGTCTCCCGCGAATCCTCGGCCATGAGATAGTCGGTGAGGTCGTCCGGGCCGATTCCCCGGCCAGCCCGGATCCGGGGATGCTGGTAGTGGCGGATGCCGTGGTCGGCTGTGGCGCTTGCGAATGGTGCGTTCGGGGCGAGGACAGCATCTGCCCCTGGATGAGGCATCTCGGGATCGACCTCGACGGGGGTTTCGCCGAATACGTGATCGTGCCGGAGTCGAACATCTTCCCTTTGCCGGCTGGCATCAACATCGAGCAGTCCGTGATGCTCGGTTCAGCCGTGCCTGCGGCAGTGCACGCCGTGACCAGGGCGGGCGTCACTGCCGGGAGCCGGGTCCTGGTCAGTGGGGCGGGGAGCATCGGATTCACGGTGTCTCAGGTCGCCCGTGCCTTCGGCGCCACCACGGTGGTGGCCGTCGACGTCAGCGACTCGCAGCTCGAGGCTGTGGCGCCTTGGGTAGACGCCACGGTAAATGTCTCTTCGCTGACGGCGGGAGAGGTGGCGGAGACCGTGCGCTCGCTCGCCGAGGCAGATCACGGAGTCGACTTCGCCTTCGAGACGGCCGGGCAGGTTTCGAGTGTCGACCTGACGGCCCGTGCCATCAGGCCGGGGGGAGTGGCCTTGCTGATGGGAATCTGCGACGGCCCGACCGCTATCGCATTCGACGACTATCTGGGTGACTTCGTCCGCCGCGAAGTGAGGCTGACCACCACCTTTGGCTTTACCCGACACGACTTCATCGTGGGCAACGCCCTCTACCTGTCGGGGCGGCTCGACGTAGCGCCGATGGTCGGCAAGACGGTGGCACTAGACGATGTTCCCGAAGTCCTTGCCGAAATCGGGCGGGACGGCACCGGGGGGAAACGCCACATCGTCGATGTGGCCATGGGTGCTGGATGAGCTTCGGATCACCTCGCCAACCACCCACCGTCAACCGGGACGAACGCTCCGGTCACGTAGCTGGCGGAGTCTGATGTCAGGAACACAGCCACTTCGGCGATCTCCTCGGGCTCGGCCGGGCGGCCGAGAGGGACACGGCTCATCAACGCGGCCCTGCGCTCGGGATCGGCGAGACTGGCCCCACTCATCGGGGTGTTGGTCACTCCGGGCCCGATCACATTGACCCTGATCCCGAACGGGGCAAGGTCCACGGCGAGCCCCCGTCCCAGCATCAGCACTCCACCCTTCGACGTGCTGTACGCAGTCGATCCGGGAAAGGCCATGTGCGAATTGATCGAGCCGATGAGGACGATCGAACCTCCCCGCCCTCCATCGCGCATGGCCTGAGCTGCCGCCTGGGCGGTGAGAAAGCCGGCTACCAGGTTCACCTCGAGAACCTGTCGCAGAGTGTCGACGCCCAGATCCAGGGCTGGGGCCCCTACTTCGATCCCGGCACAGGCGACCACGGCGTCGAGGCGCCCGAAATTCTCCATCGTCTGTCGGATCGCCGAGTCGGTCTGCTCTTTAGAGGTTACGTCGAGACCCATCGACATCGCACCGCTGATCTCGGCTGCGACCGAGGCCACCCGGTCTGAGTCGATGTCAACGCACACGACCTGGTCACCTCGGCCGCCCAACGCCCGGGCCGTGGCGGCGCCGATCCCGGAGCCGGCCCCGGTGACCAGACTCACCTTCATGGCAGTCGTGCCGTTGCGGTCGGTTCGAGCATCCCTCACAGTACCAACTGGTACTGTGATCGAGCCGTTCGGAGCCCATATGAAGATCACGCGTATCTCGGTCTGGCAGGTGGACCTCCCCCTTGGGGAAGGCAGCTTTACCTGGTCAGGTGGTGTGCTCGACGCTTTCGATAGCACCTTGGTTCGCATCGAAACCGACGGAGATGTCATCGGTTGGGGTGAATCCTGTCCCCTGGGACCGACCTATCTCCCCGCTTACGCCGAAGGGGTCCGCGCTGGCATTGCCCACATCGCCCCATATCTCATCGGTGAAGTCGCAACCAGTGTCACCACATTGAATCTGAAGATGGACTCCATTCTGAGAGGCCACCCCTACGTCAAGTCGGCGCTGGATATGGCTTGCTGGGACATCTTGGGCAAGACCTCGGGGTTACCTGTTTCCACCCTGCTCGGAGGGGGGGATGCCACTTCGGTCCCTCTGTATAGGGCGATCTCCAAGGACACGGCGGAGCGTATGGCGTCCCGTGTCACCGAGTATCGATCCCAGGGCTACTCCCGATTCCAGCTGAAGGTGGGAGGTGACCCCAACGTCGACATCCAGCGGATCTTCTCCGTCGCCGAGGTGCTCAGTCCCGGTGAGACCCTCATCGCTGATGCCAACGGCGGCTGGCTGAAGCATCAGGCGGCGCGGGTGGCCGGTGCCATCCACGAGCTCGACGTCTACCTGGAACAGCCATGTCGGGGCTGGGATGAATGTCTCTCGATCCGTCGGCGGACTCGATTGCCCTTCATCCTCGACGAGTCGATCGACGGGGTCGACGCCCTCCTTCGCGGGCACACCGACTCCGCCATGGACATGGTCAACATCAAGGTCAGCAAGCTCGGCGGGTTGACCCGTGCAGCACGGGCACGCGACCTCAGCGTCGAGATGGGTCTCGGTCTCATCATCGAAGACACCTGCGGTGGCGACATCGCGACTGCCGCCGTGGCACACCTCGCCCAATCCACGCCGGAGTCCAACCTGTTCGCCTCGACTGATCTCAATGGATATGTCACCAGGCGATTGGCCGATGGGGCACCGCGACGCGAGGGGGGAGAGATGAGAGCATCGAACGCTCCAGGGCTCGGGGTGGAACCTCGTCTCGACGAACTGGGGCTGCCGCTCCTAGAGATCTCATAGAGCGAGAACCAGCGAGTCACGCTACTTAGAGGATCCCCGAGGTCGTGGGGCCACTGTGGAGGCTCGGGGGTAGCCTCTTGACCATGAGCGACCACCGCAACAAGAGCGACGAACGGGCGACGTCCGCGGTCCGAAACATCTGGCGACTCGTTCTCGCTGTCATGGGAGTCATCGCCGTTGTTCAGGAGCTCTGCAAGCCCCTGAACGAGAGGACCTGGCACGGGAAGTTCGCCGACTTCGTCCTCTACGACTTCCGGATGCCGACCCTGGGACGGGTCCGAAGCACGTGCTGGAACCCGGAGGGATCGATCATGACAGGCAAGGTCTTCGGTGTGGGCTGGGCGCTCAATCTCGGGGCCCCTGACTCGGTTCGTTGGCAATTGGCAGGCCGACGCCGATTCGAGCGACCGGCCCTCCGAGCCCTAGACGGGCAGGCTCGGGCGGTTCTCGTACCAGGTGCGCAGACGGGCCAGAGCGGCCTGCATCAGACCGCTGTTGAGAGCGCCTTCGATGTTGCCATCGCCGAACCTCTCCGCTCGCTGGATCGCGGTGAGCAGACGGACGGCGTCACTCACGGGTCCGGTCGTCAGCGCCATCGGGTTCTCTCGATAGTGGGTCAAGCCATCCCAATCCATCCAATCGAATGGGACCATGAGGCCGAGTGCGCCGAGACGCTCCCGCACACGCTCGACGGACTCGGCGTACACCGGATACGGCATGTGGTGGACCGGGCGCTCTTCGCCGTCGACGATGGTGGTCCCGACGATGTCGGCTCCGGTCCAGGTGGCGAACTTGGTCTCGTTGGCCAAGTCGTCGACGGCGTCCCAAAGTGAGTCCCAGTCGTCTTCGCTTCCGCGGGCAAGAGCCGAGGCGATCTCGACGTCGACCGAAGCGTCATCGAACTGCGGCATACGACCGACAGTATTCGATGGGCCAGAGCCCTCAGCGGCCGACTGCCATCCAGCCCGGCTCCGGATCGCCGAACATCTCGAGCAGATAGTCACGCGACGCCTCCACCGCCCGGCGGGGCGCATCGAGCGAAGCCTTGAGCCTGAAGTCCTCCTTGAGGATCTCACCGTCGACGAGGACGGTCTTCACATTGGAGATGTCCGCAGCACAGACGACCGCGCCCACCGGGTCGATGATCGGCGCCACGTTCACCGCCGACCCGTCGATGATCACCACGTCGGCCTTCTTCCCCGGTGTCAGCGACCCGGTGCGGTCGGCGATCCCTGCCACCTCGGCTCCACCGATCGTGGCCCACGACAGGGCGTCACGTGAGGTGATCAGACCGGGCGAGGCCTCCAGGCCATCGAGGTCGTTCTCCCAGGACTCCTGGTGCTTGCGCCCCCGCTCGGAACCGAAGACGGCGTGCATCTGGGTGAACTGGTCGGCCGATGCGGTCGTGGCCACGTCCGAGGAGAGCCCGATCGGGACGTTGTATTCGACCGCGGTGACCGCCGGCGCCCACCCGTGACCCATCTGGATCTCGATCTGGGGGGCGAAGCTGACGTTCCCCCCCGAATCGGCGACGAGCTGCCACTCCTCGTCGGAGAAGTGCGAGGCGTGGACATACGTCGTGCCCGGGTAGAGCAGATCCATGTCGCCCAGTGCGGTGATCTGGCCTTTGGTGTAGCCGAACCGGTCCATGGCCACGTGAACCGTGATGTTGATGCCGAGCTCCTTGGCCAGCTCCCAATCGTGACGCACCACATCGGGTTTACAGAACCCTGGCCCTCGCGTGGCCAGGCCCATGGTGATCCGGCCCTCGTCCGAGCTGAAGTACTGCGACCGCACGCGACGTGCGTCGTCACCGTCTGACGTCAGGACACTGCCGGTGTAGTCGGGGCCGAACCACCAGTCCACCAGCGAGGTGTTGGGGAAGCCGTAGGCGAAGACCGACCTGATGCCCGACTCCTGAAGAGCGGCGACCGAGGCGTCGGCATGCTCCGGCGTGTTCATGATGTGGGCCCAGTCGACCAGGGTGGTGATGCCGGCGTTGATGCACTCGAGCGCTCCCCAGTGTGTCGCCGAGTGGACATCCTCGGGCCGGTAGTGCGGGGCGAACTTGTCGAGGATCGCGCTGAAGTAGGTGATCAGTGCGAAGTCGGGGGCACAAGTCCTTATGCACGTCTCCCAGGTGTGCCGATGGGTGTCGATGAAACCGGGGATGACGATGTCACCGGTCGCATCGATGACCCGAGCATCATCGGCAGGCAGGTCCTGGCCGATGGCGGCGATCCTGTCGTCCTCGATCAGAACTTCCGCCTTGGGCATCTCGCCGAGCTCGGGATCCTGGGTCAGGACGATCCCGCCGCTTATGAGGATTCGATCAGTCACCGGTCTGGCCCCTTTCCGTCTGCGGATCGGCCCCACCGGCTGGCGGAGCCGTCTCATCGACTTGCGCGGATGCGTCGATCCACCCGATCTCGCACCTCCCGCGGGACCCTACTCGTGAGCAATCCACGGAGACCGTTGGCCTCATGTGCTCGACCTGGCTCTCTTTCAGGAGAAGCCGAAGAGTGGGGGGAGAACGACCACGACGGTTGCCGCCCAGACGGCGAAGACGGGGACGTAGGAGGTCTGCCATCGCTCGAGACGGTGGAACGCGGTCCGTCCCCCGAGGAATCGGAGCGAGAGCCAGGCGGTCCCGGCCAGGTTGACCAGCAGGACGAGGTTGAGGCCGAGCGCTGCGGCGCGGTTGGGGGTGAACCCGAGATCACCTACCCGGGCCACCATCGCCCCCAGCACCACCATGTCGAGCACCAGGGCGCCGGCGATGGCGAGCAGTTGGACCCGGTCCATCAGACCCGGCGGCTGCGACGGCTCCCGCGCCGACATGGCGTAGAGGACGAGCCCCAGCACCACCAGAAGGAGGGCATCGAAGACACCGAGCCGCTCGCGGTCGAATTCCCCGGCCACTCCGGAAACCAGGTAGGTCACCGCAGCGACGGTCAGCATCACCGCGAACAGCGGGGTGAACAGCATGGTCAGCACCGGCGCCATGTTCTCCACGACACGCTGCTTGGACTCCACCAGCCACGCCGCCACGATCACGGCACCCGCCGCGCCGGAGGGGAGCACCCACTCGATGACCCGCTCGGGGAGGTTTGCTCCGATGGGCTCGAGGATCAGCCCGGTGAGCGTGAGCAGCACCCCGCCACCGAGTGCGATGAGCGCGTAGTAGATGACCCACTCACCGGTGAAGCGGATGAAGTCCATCCGCCGTTCGTGCGATCGGAGCACGCCGTCCATGTACGGGTAGGCGACCGCGAACCACAACAAAACTGGCAGATGGAGCGCGACGAGTAGCTCGGTGGAAGAGCCCTCATCGAACGGGTAGAGGTTGACCACCAGCGCCGCGAGCCCGAACGGCACCGCCGTCAGCACCCATCCTCGGGTGTCGAGGTGCCGTCGCCGGGCAAAGTACCCGGCGACGAAGGGCAAGACGAACAAACCGGCGTTGCGCAGCAGCCACCCTGGTTCCTCTTGGGGAAACTGTGCGGCGAGACGGGCCACCTGGATGGCGACGGCCGCAGCCACGGCGAAGACGAGCGCGTCGAAACCCCGGCTCCAGGGGCGCGCCGGCGGGTCCTCACTTCTCAGGACGAGCTGCTTCCACAGTCGGCCACTGTGCTCGCGGGCGAACTCCCATGACAGGGTGTCGAGGTCACCCATCCGCTTCACCGCAACGAGGAACGCCTCATCGGCGGTGAGACCGGCCACCTCCAGCTCGGCGATCTGGTCGCGAAGATGACCCTCTAGTTCATCGACATCGCGGTCGTCGACGGCGGGCGCCTTGTCGACATAGGCCCGCCACTCGGCGATCTGCGACTCGACGTCACTCATGGTCACCCCTCACCGCGTGTCATCAGCAGCCCACCGGGGCCGCGCCATACATCACCCAACGCCCGGGTGACTGCAACCCACTGCCGTTGCTGCTCCGCCAGCGCCGCTCGCCCGTCGTCCGTGATGGCGTAGTACCTGCGGCGACGCCCTTCCGGCGGTGTTCGCCACTCGGTTGTCACGTACCCAAGTCGGTGCAGACGATGAAGCAGCGGATAGAGCATCCCGTCGGTCCACTCCAACTCGCCCCCGGAAAGCTCACGCACCCGCTTCAGGATCGCATAGCCGTAGTTCTCGCCCTCGGCGAGGATGGCGAGCACTAGCGGTGTCGCCGCCGCCGCAACCAGGTCCTTGTCGATGTGCACACCAGACCTCCATGCCTGTCAGCCATATGCATAGAAGCACATGGTATCTAGAAGTGCAAGGTATGAGCTAGGGCTCGATCGGTGGTCGTTCCTTGCGATGGGCGAGGATCTTCCCGTGACGGGGCGGGTGGCCGGGGGGCGGGATCGGCTTCGAGGGTCGGGGCAGGTCCGGTTCTCACGCCCGGTCCGGTCCAGGCCCTCTCGTCTCCACCACTCTCTGTCCCGATGTCAAGCCAACCTCGAGCAAGCAGGAGGACGGACCCGATTCCCAGCCGAGACGCAACCGGCTCCCGGCTTCGGTCTCGACCCGGAGCTTGCCATCGAACGCGGGATGGGCATTCCGCAAGCGAATGAGGTCGATCAGGCTCCTCACCACCGGCCTTTGCGCCGCGTCGTCGACTTCCTCAATCGAGTAGTCGTGACGATTGATCGCCCGACCCTCGCCGGTCTGGTCGACGGCCGCGTTGTCGTTCTCGCCGGCGAGGAGACCGACGTAGTAGATCTGGGGGACACCCCTGGCGAATAGCTGGATCGCCCGTGCCGCCAGATACAAATCGTCATCCACGCCGAGCGCCGAGTAATAGGTGCAGTTGAGCTGATGCACGTCCACCTCGCTGCTGTGGGCGGGGGACAGGATCCGGTTGATGTTGCCCCCATGGTCGAGTACTCGGTCGGCCAGATCGAGCATCTCGGACGGTTCCAGGATGCCGTCCAGGTCCGGGCGCACCGGGATCCCGTCATGACAGTCGAGGGTGGTGAACTGACGCTCCGGTGACCGGGTCAGGTGCTCGGCGAGGCGCTCGGCATTGCCCGTGTGGAATGCGTGGAGGACCAGGCCGGGCAGGACGAAGTCGTAGGTCCAGTAGCCACGGGCCGAGAGTGTCTGGTGGGTGGGATACCGGTCGTGCATCTCGGGGAGCAGGATCAACCCCACTGAATCGGCGACCGAGGTGATCCACTCGAGGAACTCGTAGATCTCGGGCTCCACCATGAAACAGCTGGTCCCCGGCTTCTTGATCACGTATCCGATGGCGTCGAGCCGGACGATGCGCGCCCCTCGTATGGCGAAGTCCCTGAGCCAGTCGGTGATCAGGCTCCGGCCGGCCTGTGAGGTGACATCCAGGTCGATCTGCTCAGCCCATCCGCTCGGCCCGAACGAGGTCCAGACTTGCTCTTGCCCGCCGGTCTCCTCGATGGTCACGGTGGAGAAGGGCGAGTCGGGCTTGCGCAGGAAGATGCGGGCCACGTCCTCGGGTGGTGGGTCACCCTGGGGCCAGACCTTGTCCAGGGTGATGAACAGGTCGGCATACCGGGAAGCCCTCCCGTGTCGGAGGAAGTCCTGGAACTGGGGGCTCTGTCTCGAGATGTGGTTGACCATCAGGTCCAGCAGCACGTCGTATTCCTCGGCGATTCCACTCAGGTCCTCCCAGGTGCCGAACCGCGGGTCGATCTGGTCGTAGGTGATGGGGGAGAAGCCTCGATCACCCGAGGAGGGGAATGGCGGCAGGATGTGCACCCCCCGAAACAGCCCGGCCAAAGGCCCCCGCAACAAACCCGACAGCGCCTTCAGGTCGCCGCCGAGAGAATCGGGATAGGTGAGCAACTGGGGACGTGGCGCGACCGAGCCCGCCTTCTCGTTCCTGTCCATCGATGTCTCCGTCACTCCACGATTGAACCAGTCATCCGCTCGGGGACGGGCGAGGTGGTCAGCCCGAAACAGCCCGGTGGAAGACAGGGAGACCTCGCTCGACCATCTCGGGGGTGGCGGTGAGCGAGATGCGGAAGTACCCCGGCGAGGCGCAGGTGGCGCCGGGCAGCACCAGGACACCCTGTTCGGCCAGATCCCTTGCGAAGCCCAGATCGTCGGGCTGGGGCGAGCGGGCCCAGAGGTAGAAGGTCCCCTCCGGCGACCTGAGGTCGTATCCGGCCCGACGCAGCTCGGTGACCAGGAGATCTCGTTTTCCCTCCAGCTCGACCAGGTCGATGGAGAGCCGGTCCAGCTCGGCCACCGAGCACTGCATGATGGCGCTGGGGAATAGCCACCCTCCGGAGACCTGGGCCATGAAAACCCCGGAGCGCAGGGCTTCTCGTTCCGGCATCTGCGGTGTCCAGGCCAGCCAGCCGATGCGTTGACCGGGGGCGAGCAGGATCTTGCCGTAGCTGTAGGAGATGAGGGTGTGCGCATAGTGGCGGG
>Ga0209640_10001353_pt1 | contig 20666 bp, 17 predicted proteins | sample RifCSP10_1_FD_184018 | JGI IMG/M metagenome (GOLD analysis project Ga0209640, IMG submission 184018) | Soil microbial communities from Rifle, Colorado - Rifle CSP2_sed 10_1 (SPAdes) (version 2) | ecosystem: Environmental > Terrestrial > Deep subsurface > Rock core/Sediment | place: Rifle...
GAGGGTTCGTCTTGTCATGACGGGCGGCGGCGCGGTCGCACTCGGCATCGTGCAGTGGATGATGCTGCGTCGTCGTGTTCGATCCGTGACGCGGTGAATGCCTCGCTTGGGCACGGCCTTCAGTGCGAAGTAGTATCCGCAACTGCGTGAGCGAAACCAGTCACCGTATCCACCTGACGCCTCGTGAACGGACGCTTGGCGTGGCCCTTGCCCTCCTCGCGGCGCTGCACAAGATGCTGTACGCCTCGGTGCTGGTCAACGACGACTTCATGCATCGGGCGTACGCCCGTCAGCTTGTCGCGGGTGAGTGGCCCGTCCGGGATTTCTTCGACTACGGCATGGGCCTCATGTACGCGATGACCGCCCTGGCTGAGGTCGCCTTTGGGTACCGGCTGTTCTCCGAGGCGCTCGTGATCGCCGCCATGGTCGGCGTGAGCACGTACCTCGTGTACGACATCGTCCGCCGAGCCTCCGGTTCGGTCTCAGTCGCGGCTCTGTCAGCGGTCCTCTTTGTGGTGGCCACACCACGCAGCTACGGATATCCCAAGTTGATCGTGTACGCCGTGGCGGCGGCACTCTGGTGGCAGTACGTCTGGAAGCCTGGCGCAAGGCAGGCGATCGCGTTGGGCGTGTGGGCGGCAGTGTCGTTCTTTTGGCGACCCGACCATGGGGCGTACGTGGCGGTGGGCGTCACCCTCGCGATCATTGCGGCGCACGGTCTTCGTATCCTGACGCTGACTCGGTGCGATCCGCACTTCCGCCCGTGAAATAGAGGCATCCCCTTGTCGGTGCGATCGCGATAGAATTCGGCGTCACCTTCGTGACCCTCGTGACCGTCCCGAGCATCGCCGAGGGACGTGGCTCTGTTGACAGAGGAGCGTCCATGTCTGGCAAGTTTGCCGCGTTCGTCGGTGGGTTGGCGGTACTGGTGTCGTCGGCCGTCGGTGTGGCTGCGCAGTCGGCCGCCTTGAGGGATCCGGCCAAGCTGAAGGAACAGGCCCCCGCCAAGTACAACGTCCGCTTCGACACGAGCGTCGGCGTATTCGTCATCACCGTGACGCGCGAGTGGGCGCCGCTCGGCGCCGACCGGTTCTATAATCTCGTCAAGAACGGCTACTACGACGACGTGCGGTTCTTCCGCGCGATTCCGAACTTCATGGTGCAGTTCGGCATCAACGGCAATCCCGCGCTGAACGCCGTGTGGCGCAACGCGCGGATCGGCGTCGATCCGGTCAAGCAGAGCAACCGCCGCGGATTCATCACTTACGCCATGGGCGGCCCGCCCGACACGCGCACCACGCAGGTCTTCATCAACTTCCGCGACAACACCAACCTCGACGCGAGCGGCTTCGCCCCCTTCGGCCAGGTGACGACAGGGATGGACATCGTGGACAAGATCTTCCAGGGCTACGGCGAGGGCGCGCCGCGCGGCAGCGGTCCGGACCAGGGTCGCATCCAGACCGAGGGCAACGCGTACTTGAAGAAGGACTTCGCGAAGCTCGACTACGTCAAGAAGGCGACGATCGAGTGACCTACCTCGTGATCGCCCTCAACATCACTCATGATGATCATGGACGCTGAGCCGGCCTCGGATCGGATGTCGCCGCAGGCGGTGTCTCCGGTCGCGCCGGGGCCGCCTGTTGCCGCGCACGCCGAAGGGCGTACTCCTCGATGGACAGCACCAGCGCTGCGGCGGCGGCGGCTTCCTCGCCTGGGCGGGCGTGTTCGACCGCGCGCAGGACCGCCGCCCGCGCCTCCTCGATCTGATCGAGCTGGGAGTGCGCGTTGGCGAGCAGCCGATACAGCCGGAACGCCGATTCCTTCGGGATCTCCTTCACCACGGACAGGGTTGCCACCGCCTCCGCGCTCTTGCGCTGCCGGACCAGGAGTCCCGCGTAGAACAGGCGGGAGTCCAGATCCGCGGGATCGAGCGCGAACGCGGTCGTGAGCAGCGTTTCGGCATTCGACGGATTGAGGGCCGCGTAGTCACGGTAGAGCGACGCCCTCTTGCTGCCCGCCTCCACCGCACGAGCGAAGTACGGCAGCGCTGCTCCAGGGCGGCCCCGGTGCAGCTCGAAGTACGCCCATGATTCGAGGAGCGTCAGATCCTCTGGCTTCTCGCCGCCGAGACGCTCGAAAGCGGCGCGGGCATCGGCTTCACGCTCCGGCATGTTGGCGAGCAGATTCGCCGTGACCAGGCCTGCCTCGAAGGGGTCGACCGCTCGTGTCGGCACCCGGCCAAGCGGTGGCGGCGCCTCGTAGGTGACACGGAAATACGTGTAATGGCCTCGACGCGCGTAGCTGTTCAGATCGGCGCCGATGTCCTTTGTCGTCTTCCCGTACAACTGAGCGAACGCGTCGGCACTCGGTGCGCCCTTCGACACGAGCTGGAGAAGCGCACCCGACTTCCCGGAATACCGCCCATCGGTCATCAGCATGTGCGTCAACGCCCAGCTCTGCGAGTAGAACACGCCGGCATGCGCCCGCGTGTTGTACTCGGACGCCCCCGGCGTCACCGCGAACAGCTCTTCGAGCGGCAGCATCGCCACGCCGTTCAAGTGCTGCAACCGAGCCACCGCCGGCCAGCCGATGCCCATCCTGTCGCCGTCCGGGGCCATCGTCGAGAAGAACTCGGCCAGGCCCTCGTCGAGCCACGACGGATATCGGATGCCCGAGCGCTGGAAGATGAGATGCGCGTACTCGTGCACGACGATAGGGTACGCGTCCTCGCCGAGCGACTTCATGACGATGAATTCCCCGGTGGGCCCCGTCAGGTAGAACGCGTCCGCGATCCTGTTTGGCCGGTACGGAGCAAACTGCCGATCGCTCGTGAAGGCAATGATTCGCGTCGACGGACCAGGTCTCGGTGTCAGCTTCAGGAAGTCGGTGAAGAATGCGTGCACGCGCTCGAAGTAGGTGAGCGCCTCTCGGGCCTGACGATCGCCGCCCGCCGCGTACACGTCGAAGTGTTCGCTCGCGGCGTACGTCCACGTCTGGGCTGCCCCAGGCGACGCACTGAAGGCGAAGCACAGGAGGAGCGCGACTCGTCGCATGTTGCGGGGCATGATAACCCGGCGCCAGGAATCCAGACACCGTCCTTGGGTCCTGGGCACGTGACCAGAGCGCCGGACTAGAATGCCTCGATGAAGGGTTCAAGGAGGGCGGCACTACCGTCAGTGGACCGCCTGCTGCGACACGGCCGAGCCGAGGAACTGATCGAGCAGAGCGGCCGCACCCTCGTGACCGGCACCGTTCGCGACGTGCTCGCCGCGATTCGTGCGGAGATCACCGCCGGCGCGAGCGCCGACGCGGTCACCGACGACCGGCTGCTCGATCGAATCGAGAAAGAGGTGCGGGCGCAGACGCAGCCGTCGCTTCGTCGTGTGTTCAACCTGACCGGCACGGTCCTTCACACCAACCTGGGACGCGCTCCCCTTCCGCCAGAAGCCGTGGAGGCCATGGCGGCGGCCGCCCGCGAGCCCTCGAACGTGGAGTTCGATCTGGAGACCGGAAAACGGGGCGACCGCGACGATCACCTGGAAGCCGCCCTGCGCCGGATCACCGGGGGCGAGGCGGCCACGGTGGTGAACAACAACGCGGCCGCGGTGCTTCTGGTGCTCAACACGCTCGCCTCGGGGAAGGAGGTGCCGACCTCGCGCGGCGAGTTGATAGAAATCGGCGGCTCGTTCCGCATGCCCGACATCATGAGGCGCGCGGGCTGCCGGCTGCGCGAGATCGGCACGACCAACCGCGTGCACCTCGAGGACTACACCGAGGCGATCGGCCCGAAGACCGGCCTCGTGATGAAGGTGCACACGAGCAATTACGAGGTCGTGGGCTTCACGGCCGGCGTGACGGAGCAGGAGATCTCGGCGCTCTGCCGCAGCAGGGGCGTGCCGTTCGTCGTCGATCTCGGAAGCGGCGCGCTCGTCGACCTGCAGCGATTCGGCCTGCCTCATGAGCCGACGCCGGCGGAGACGCTTGCCCACGGCGCCGACGTCGTGACCTTCAGCGGCGACAAGCTGCTCGGCGGCCCTCAGGCTGGCATCATCGTCGGGCGGGCGGACGTGATCGCCGCCGTCAAACGCAATCCGCTCCGGCGTGCGCTGCGCGTCGACAAGATGACCGTCGCGGCGCTCGCGGCCGTGCTCACGATCTACGCCGACCCGGACCGGCTCCGGGAGCGCCTTCCGGTCATCAGGCTCCTGACCAGGTCGCGTGCCGACATCAGTGCAGTCGCCGAACGGCTCCTGCCCGCGGTGCGTGCTGTCGTGGGTCGCGTGGCCTCTGTCAGCGTCGTCGATTGCCAGAGCCAGATCGGCAGCGGCGCCCTCCCGACCCGCACCATCCAGAGCGCCGGATTGGCTCTCGGTCCCCTCGGCCGCCGCGCCGCCGGCACCGTCCTTCAACAGATCTCAGCGGCGTTCCGCCGGCTTCCTGTTCCGGTCGTTGGACGGATTCAGGACGACGCGTTCATCCTCGACCTGCGCTGCCTGGCCGATGAGGCTGCGTTCATCGCCCAGCTGGCACGCCTCGACATCGACTGATGTTTCCCGCCAACGCTTTGGCGCATTCAGCGTCGTTGCGTTGTCGCTACTTCGGCGCCGGATCGGGGGCAACTGCGGCTTCGGCGCGTTCGAGCACGAAGGGCCGCGCCAGCACGCCAATCGTCTTGCCATCCCGCGCCATCTTCGCCCGGACGATGTAGCGGCCTGGCGGCAACGGGCTCGCGTCGACCACGCCGACGGCCACCCTCCCGGACGCGCCATCCTCGATCTGCGCGGGCCGCGTCGCCAGCGCCTCCGACGCTTCCTCCCTGGCGACCTCGAATTCCACCGTGGTCGCAGCCAGTCTGTCTGGCGTCGTGGAATACAGCTCCAGATATGCCGCGAGTCTGTCCGTGTTGATGTGCGGCTCGACGCTGGGGCGCATCCCCACGCCGGCCTTCGGCATGTTGCCGACGATCAGGTCGCTGGTCGCAAACTCCTCCCCGGCCACTTTGAATACGCTGAGGTCGCGAGCGACGCCGCCGCGGCGTCCCTCCCCGTCCACGACGGCGACGCGCAGCGAATACACCCCGGGATCCAGGATCATGGCCGTGCCGTAGTGGAGCGGCTCATTGGGGCTGCCGGCGCCCGATGCCAGTTGCACCCGGCTCATCGAGCTCCCGACGATCCGGTTCTCGTTGTTCACCACGGCGTACCCGACGGTGAACTCCCCCGGTGGAGTCCCGGGTTGTCCGATCTGCGCCGCCAACGTGATTCGGACCTTGTCGCCCTTGTCCCGCTGCGCGAACGTCGCGACGCGCAGGGGCAGCCCGGACAGGGCGATCGGCGACGAGAGCACGTCGCGAAGGGTCTCCTCCACGGAACGCCGCGCGGTGAGGGTCGGTGAGAGCACGAATGCCTGGCCCGATCGGATGGTGACGTCACGTCGCCGCACCTGGATGTCGACTCGATGGCGATCGCGCTTCACGTCGCTCGGCCGCTGCTCGACTCCGAGCACGTAGTGGGCGGACAGCTCCGAGGCAAGGCGATCGAAGATGCCTGCGCCGGTGCCGACGACCCGGTACAGCGTGCCGCGGCTGGCTGCGGCCAGCTGCTCCAGCCCCTCGAGCTGAATGCGCCGATCCGCCATGGCGGTCGGCGCCACCTCGTTGACGGTCACGTCGTCGCGGGAGAGATCGACCGCCAGGACGTTGATGGACGCGCGCGCCGCCCCGGCAAGGCGGATGACGGTGTCGAGCTCTGTCTGGTCGCTGATCGCGAGGCTCTGTGAGATCAGGATGACCGACTTGTGGCCCTCGAAGAATGCGAGCGCCCTGAGGATCGACTGGAGCCCATCGAGCGAGATCTGCGTGTCTTCCCGGACTCGCCGCGCGATCGTGATGGCCTCGTCCATGATGTCGCGGCCGCACTGCTCGGGCAGGGCTCCGTCACACACGCGCGCCCGCACGGTTGCGAGCACCAGTTGGTCGCTTTTGGCCGCCAGCGCCAGTGCCTCGGACACCCCGATGTTGAGTCGATTCGTTCGCATCGTCGTCTGACCGACGATCCCTTGCATCGCCCGGCGCACACGGGTCTTGTCGCTCGTGAAATTCGCGCGCGGACCCGGCTCCGGAAACGCGATGAAGGCCACCTGGTCGAGCGGTGTCAGGAGATTCAGGAACTGGGAGGCCGCGTTCATGATGGGCTTGATCGCGGCCGGGTTGATGTGAAGCTGATCGACGGCAATCAGGATCTGACGGCCGGTGGCTTGCGAGATGTTGCTCGTGAAGTAGGCCTCGGTGGGATCGGGGGCCTGCCGCTTGGCCTGGTCGAGATCGACCTTGACGAGATCCGCGGTCACCACGCGGCGGACTTCGCCGTTGATTTTCACGGAGAAATCGGCCGGGTCCAGATCCTCGACCGGGCGTCCGCGCCCGTCGACGACTGCCACATCGACCGTGATCAAGTCGACGCCCGTCCGGAACGTCGGTCCCTGCTGGTTCGAGTCCTGTGGGGCCTGACCGGCGGGCGCTGCGAGGGCGGCGACGACGATCGACGACACGAGCAGCGTTCGCATGGGCGGATCCTACACCTTGACGGTCCGCCCGGCGAGGGATTCGCCGGGCCTCCTTCGCCGTCTGTGTGTTCGGAGCCAGTGCCTCCGTCGTTATCCGTGGTAGTACAACTCGTGCGGACCAGCTCTGGCCGCCCACGGAGGCCCGCCTCATGAACTCGGTGCTCACGCCGCTCCTGGCGATGACCGCGTGGTTTCTCGGCCTGTCCATCCTCGTCCAGGTCCTGCAGGAGCTGTGGAAGTTCGTCACGAGCAGCAAGGCGCGGTCGTTCGAGAAGGCGCTCTCGGACTTTCTCGGCCCCTTCGTCGTGGGGCGCCTGAGGCAGGACCCGCTGCTCGCCGTGCGCGGGCCGCTTCAGTTCCGGCGCGTCAGCACGGCGGGCCGGATTCTGCCGTTGAACGCGGCCGACCTGACGGCGTCGCTCGAGAAGAGCGCGCCCGAGTGGCAACGGCTGCTCAGGCGGGCGCTCGCTTTCGAGGCGTCGGCGCAGAAGTCGCGGCCTGCGCGGCCCACGCCGGCGTTTCTCGATACCGTGCGGACGCTGACACGCCAGGTGATGGAAGCCGACGCGTTGATGAAGTCCAACGATCGTCACCTCGGCGCCGAGGCGCTGGCGCTTGGCGATGCCGGGAACGTCTATCGGTTTCTCGAGAAGTGGAACGTCACGGGCCCTGAGGGCGCGGCGCCGGACCTGAAGGCGCTGGATGCGACAACCCTGCAACAGGCGTTCACACAGGAGTTCTTTCCGCAGGAAGAGACGATCGGCCGTCACTACGAGCAGTTCCTGCAGAACTTTGGATTCCGCTACCGCCGCCGGAACCTGCGCCAGACGTTCATCTTCGCGATGCTCGTGGCCGTTGTGCTGAACCTCCCCTTCGAACAGATCTTCCTGAGGGCCACGATGGTGTCGCCCGAGCAGGCCATCGCGCTGGCCGAGAATGCCCAGCAGCTCTACGAGCAGGCCGCCTCCTCCACCGACCAGGCAACGCGGGACCAGCTGCAGGCGTTCGGCAACCAGGCGCTCGACATCGCGAGGAGCGCGGCGAATTTCGCGTGCACGCCTCGGGACGCGGACCTCGCGCCGCCCTCTCCCGAGGGGGTCACGGGCGCCCCGCCGGCCAACTGCGACGTGGCTATGACCGTGGACTACTTCCTCGACCCCGCGGTCGTCTGGCAGCGGGTGTCCGATCGGCGGACGGCAGCCCCGCGCTTTCTTTTCGGATGTCTGCTCACCGCGATCCTGATCACGTTCGGCGCCCCGTTCTGGAACGACCTGAGCTCGACGCTCCTTCGAGCGGCGCGGCCGACGCGCGATCAGCAAGGCACGGCCGCTCCCGACCGGCCGATCAGGGCGGAGGTGGAGTAATCATGCCGGTCGAATTCATCTGGCCGAGCCTTCACGGCGTCCGTGGACCCGGGTTCTGGCTCAACCCGGTCCATTGGCTGGCGTCGCGAAAGAAGTTTCGCCGCGACCACACCGTCGAGTGGCGACAGCGCTACGAGAACGAGTCGCCGACCACGCCGGATCGTGTGGGCGACTTCCGCAATCTCATCGCCTCGCCGGACCTTGGCCGCGGCTTCTCCTTCCTCATCCTCGGCGACACCGGCGAGGGCGACCGGTCGCAGTACGGCCTCCTGCCGCTCATTCGCGGCCTCGACCCCGACTTCATCATCATCAACGGAGATCTGGCCTACCCGGCCGGCAGCGAGGAGGACTTCTACGAGGGCTTCTTCCAGCCGTACCAGAACCTGCGCGTGCCCATCTGGGCCGTGCCCGGCAACCACGAGTACTACTCACCCCACAACGGGCGCGAGTTCTTCGACCTTTTCTGCACGACCAAGCACTCGAGACTGTGGCAGGACAACGGCCTCCGCTTCGTGCGCCAGCCCGGCACCTACTGGGAGCTCTCCTCGCCCGCATGTCCGCTGGTCGTGCTGGCGGTCGACTCCGGCATGACCGCGTCACTCGATCCGGACCGAAAGCTCTTCGGCCTGCTCAAGTCCGACGGCGACAGCGCGCAGCTTGCCTGGCTCGAGCGCCGGCTGGCCGTCGCCCAGGCCAGCGAGAAGAAGGTGCTGGTGCTGTTTCACATCCCGGCGCTGGTCAATCTGGAGAAGGCCGGCCAGCCGAAGCTCGATCGGCTGCACGGCATCTTCGCCCGGTTCTCCCAGACCATCGCCGGCATCGTGACCGCACACGAGCATTCGTTCCAGCACTACTCGCCCGCCGAGTTCGCCCGTTTCCTGTCGGGCGGCACAACGCCCGGCCCGCACTACTTTGTGTCGGGGTCCGGGGGCGCGTTTCTCTCACCCGTGGAGTTCGAGCCCGCCGGCTCGAAGGGTCAGTATTCCGCCAGTCATCTTTTTCCCAACAAGCAGCAATGGAAGGGCTATGCCCGCCTCACCAAGAAGGCGGCTTCCGTGGTTGGCCTCGCACGCAGCGGCCTGGCGCGGTTCGTCAGCAGCCTGTCTGGCGCGCTCTTCGATCAGGACCTCGCACGGTACCAGAGCCTGCTGCGCGTACAGGTGGCGCCGGACGCCGCCGGCCTCCTGACCGCGACGATGACGCCGTATTTTCAGGAGAGCCTCGAGGCGCTCTACTTCGACCAGCCGGACGCCACCGTGGTCGTGCGCGACGGCCAGCCGAGGCCTTCACCGGCGGCCATGAACCGGCTGACGCGCCGGCAACTCGACGATCCGAGCTCGGAGATCCGGTTTCCGCTCGCACCCTGATCAGGCGTGGCCGACCGGCTCGCGGGATCGCGCCGCGACGACTCTCCACAGGACGAACGCCGCTCCGATCAACGCGGCAGCCGTCCAGACCATCCAGAGCGCGGTGCCGCTTCCTGTAGAAGACTTGTAGGATCGATCGTCGCAGCCCGTGCCCTGATACGGGAGGTCGGCGATGTACACGACGTCCGACCCTTTGTACTCTCCCTGGAAGTAGAGCGGATCGTCGGCCACGTAGCTGCGCCGCAAGGCCGGTCTCACTGGATCGATCGAGAAACGCTCCACGACGTGCAGCCGGTCGCTGTGCGGGATGCGCCCATCCGCCGACAAGATACCCGGCGCGAACCCGACGGTATCGACGACGAGGACGTCGCCTTCCCAGCGGCCGATCGAATGACCCGCGCGCGTCGGCTCGATGTCGGCCGGGTGCTCGGTCATGTTCAGATACACGGTCCGCTCGAGGCCCATCGAGCCATAGAGCAGCGTGATCCGGTCCTCCCGCTGCACGATGCGATTGACGTCGGCCTCGAAGGTCCAGTCGAAGAGGATGTTCGTCGTCTCGCACCGCAGCCGGGGATTGTCGGTCGAGGCACCATCGAATCCTTCCATGGCCCTGGCGCCCGCCTCCGTCAACGGGATCGCGCTCGGCCGGTTCCAGAACGCACCAATCGGATCCTCGGCCAGGGAGACGTCGGTGCCTCGGGTGCCCGGAAACGCCTGCGTGCCTTCGGGCACCTCCCCCGGCTTCAGGCCTTGCGCCACGCCGATGGGAAGGAACGCGCCGCTCATCCCTCGCGGATCGGTCAGCACGCGCTGTTCGGCAGCCCAGTCACCCGCGAGGTTCGGCTGGCCGTTGGGGAGCCTCGACGGCCGCTCGACTGGTGCGGCCGCGGTCCGCTTGATCTGGCCGTAGCGGTCGATCCGCGTGCCGTCGGCGAACACGGCCGTTCCGAGGTAACAGGTGTTCGCCTCGAAACGATCCGGCGAGCCGGTGATGGTGATCCGCGTGCCGGCCGCGAACAGCTCGGGGGACCAGCCCGAGCGCCTGAGCACGGTCGCCCCACGCAGCTCGCACCGCCAGGCGGTCGTCTGCCCGTCGTTCCCCATCACGTCCAGATACAGCCAGGAATGCGGGTTGACGAAGGCGATTCGCGTGACGGTGCCGGTGATCTCGATCTCGGTGTTGAGATCGAAGTTGGCGATCCCGTGATGCGCGGTGGCCGCTGCCATCGACGCGAGCCACAGCAGCGAGGCCAGCGCCGATCGGGCCACGATCGTCTTCGACCGCCTTCGTTCCATGACCGTGATTCTGACATGCCGGCTCCTCCCGAGCCGCGGCCGTCTTGACGCGGGAGCCTCAACTGTCATATTGTCATATGACAGTTAGCCAGCCAAGGGCTCCGCCCTTGATGTCCTGGCAGAGCCCTTGGCTGGTTGCCAGCATCTCTTGGCGCGCTTCGCGCGCCTTGGACCGCTCTGCGGGGCACAACGAGTACGAAATTCGCGCAACGAGCCGCATAGCGTCCAATGCTCTTCACGATTCACTTCAAGTCGGGTAAGCCCGTCTACCTGCAACTGGTCGACCAGGTGAAGGCCGCCGCCGCCTCGGGCGCCGTGCGGCCCGGCGAGCCTCTGCCCCCCATCCGCCCGCTCGCCGAGGAGCTGCGCGTCAACCGCAACACCGTGGCGAAGGCCTACGCCGAGCTCGAAGCGCAGGGCGTGATCGAGACGGCGGCGGGCAAGGGGTGCTTCGTGCGCCCGAACAACTCCCCGCTCAAGAAGGACGTCCGCCGCAAGGCGCTCACCGAGGAGATCGACGAAGCCGTAATTCAGGCACACCACTTCCAGATGGGACGCGCGGAGTTTCTCCGGCTCGCCGAGGAACGGTACGACGCGCTCGAGCAAAGGCGCGCCCGCGCGGCCACGACAGGACGGCTATGAGCACACGCGACATCTCAGCCATCGAGATCACCGATCTGGTTCGACGCTACGGGCCGACCGAGGCGGTCAACGGGCTCACCCTGCGCGTGGCCCCTGGGCGATGCTACGGCTTCTTCGGCCGTAACGGCGCCGGGAAGACCACCACGATCAAATGCCTCCTGAACCTCCTCCGGCCGACGAGCGGCCGCGTCAGGATCTTCGACCTCGACCCGGCGCGCAACGAAGTGCCGGTCAAGTCGCGCCTCGCCTACGTCCCTGACGCCGTGGCCTTCTATCCCTGGATGACCGTGCGTCAGACGCTCGACTACTTCGCCTCGTTCAGGTCACGGTGGAACGCCGACACCTAGCGCTTGCTCGTCGATCAGTTCCGGCTCGATCCGAGCCGCAAAGCGAGCCATCTGTCGAAGGGGCAGCGGACCCAGCTCGCGCTCATCACGGCCGTCTGCGCCGAGCCGGACCTGCTCGTCCTGGACGAGCCGACCTCGGGCCTCGATCCGATCGTGCGGCGCGAGTTCATCCAGACCGTGATCGGCGCCTTTCAGGAAGGCGGCCGGGACCGCACGGTGTTCGTGTCGACGCACCTGATCTCGGAGTTCGAAGGGCTCATCGACGAGTTCACGATCATCGACAACGGCCGCGATGTCCTCACGCTGGACGCCGACGCCGCGCGCGAGCGCTACCAGCGGATCTACGCCCGCTTCCCGGACGAACCGAGCCGGCTCGACCTGACCGGGGCGCACGTCCTTCGACGTGCCGGACGCGAGGTCGAGATCGTCGCGCGCGGCAACTCCGCGCAACTGCTCGAGCGCGTAATGGCCCTCTCTCCGGAGGCGGTGAAGACCGAGTCCCTGGCGCTCGAAGACATCTTCGTCTCCGCCGTCCACGAGCAAGGAGCCGTCGCATGACGTCGGCGCGCGCGGACGGGCTGCTGGCGCTGAAGGAATCACGCGCGCTCCTGCCCCTCTGGCTTGCGTCAGCCGTGGCCATGGGCGCTGCCATCGCCGCGGGGGGCGCGGGCGGTCTGCTCTTCCTGGGAGGTCTGAGTGCATTCGCCCTTGGCTCGGCCGGCCTTGGCGCGTACTCGGTGGGGCACGAGTACGCGCACGGCACGCTCGGCGTTCTGCTCGCGCAGCCCTGCGCGCGATCCCGCCTCCTCCTGGCGAAAGCCGTCGTCCTCGTGCCATCGCTCGCCGGTCTCGCCCTGCTGGCATGGGTGATGTTGCTCGGGGTTCCCTGGGCGCCGGCTGCCCCCCAATCGCTGACGAAGACGGTTCTCCTTCTCCCGCCTCTTCTCGGCCTGTGCGTCGCGCCCTGGCTGACGATGGTCTGCCGGAGCGCCGTTGCCGGGGTGGTGTTCACGCTGGCGATTCCCACGGCGTTCTGGACCGCAGGCCAGGTCACGCAGGCGGCGGCCTACGGCATGGTGGAGGTGCCATTCGGCGACGGGCTCGACTTCCTCAGTCTGTGGACGGGCACGCTGGTCGCGAGCGCGGTTGGGCTCGTTGCGGGGCAGCGGATGTTCTTCACGCTCGAGGCGATCGACAGCTCTCGCGAGATGGCGCTGTCGGGACTGCTCCAGCGGTGGGTACCCCGAGCGGGGAAGGCAGCCGGCCGACGTCGACGTCGTCATCCGCTGGTGGCACTCGTGGGCAAGGAAATTCGGCTGCAGCAGCCGACCTTCATCGTGGCGTCGCTTTACCTACTGGCGTGGGCGGGAATCGCGATCGCGGGCCTCTCTTCCGTGGCCGTGGAAGGCTTTCTCGCCATCACAGTGCTGTACGGCGGACTGATCGCACTGCTCGCGGGCGCGGTCGCGAGCGCGGAAGAGCGTGCGTTCGGCACGCTCGCCTCTCAAGTGCTGCAGCCCGTGGCTGCGTGGAAACAGTGGGCTGTGAAAATGTCGACCGCATTCGCGCTCACGGTCGTCCTCGCAATCGTGCTGCCGCTGGCGCTGGAGCGCACCCACCCGGTGATCGGCGAGACACCCGTGAACTGGATGCTGGTAGGCCTGTCCCTCGTGCTGACCTCCAGCAGCCTGTACGTGTCTTCGCTCTGCACAGGCGGCCTCCGCGCGGCGCTGCTGTCGATGTCATTCGTGGCCGTGGCGGTCCCGACGTTCCGGGTAATCGCATCCGCGAGCTATCGAGCGGGGAGCAGTCTGACGTCCCCGCTTCTTGCTGCGGCGTCGGCAAACTGGACGCGTCCCCTTGTGCTCATGACGGAGACCGACATCGACTGGTGGATGGCGACACGTAGTGGACTGCCCGTGGCTGTCGTCTCAGGGCTGATCGTGCTGGCCCTTCGACTGGCGGCGTCCAATCACCGGTCGGCCGAAGGCGGCCGTACGCGCGCAACCCGACAAATCGTTGCGCTGGCGGCGTGCACAGCCATCGGCGCGGCGATAGCGGGAGCGGTGCCTCCGCTGCTGCTGTGGATCCTGGCGACACACTGATGGGTGGACCGCCGCAAGTGGAAGGTTCGAAGTGGAAAGTGGAAAGTAAGTGGTAAGTGGTAAGTGGATCCTGAGGCCTGTCTGTCACCTCAGTTCGCGGGAAGCACCGCGACGTCGTAGTCGCGAAAGGCAGCATCGTAGCTCACCAGCACAAGCCCCTCGGCCTGTGCCTGCGCGACCAGCAGCCGGTCGAACGGATCCTCGTGGTGCCGCGGCAAGGCCCCTGTACTCTTGGCGTGTCTCCAGCGGACTGGCAGCTCGATCATGGCGCCGGACTCCAATTCGCGCTGGAGCACTTCAGTGTCCACGTCGAGCCTCCCGAGTCCCTTCTTGATTGCGATCTCCCACACCGTCGCCGCGCTGACGTAGACGAGCGTCTCGGCATCGGCGATGGCGCGACGTTCTGGGCCTTTCAAGCGTCGATCGTCTGCGAGCCACCACAGGAGCACATGCGTGTCGAGGAGCAGCCTCAATCGGCCTCGCCGCGAAACGCCCTGGCCAGCGCTGCCGGAAGTGGCGCGTCGAAATCGCGCCGGAGATGAATCCGACCCTTCATCGCGCCGGGACGGCGGGGCACGCTCCGGACCGGAACGAGCCGGGCCACAGCCTTGCCATTGCGCGCGAGGACGATCTCCTCCCCCGCTTCGACCCGTTCCAGCAGCCGGGAGAGGTGCGTCTTCGCCTCGTGAACGTTGACCATTTGCATATGACTAAGCTTAGTCTAGTCGTATCTCCCCGTCAACGAATGGGCAAGCGAGACCCGTTCCGGTCGATCGCCACGAGGGGTCACGGTGCCGATGACGGCACCGGCACCGGCGGCGTATCCGAGCGAGCGGAGCTCGTTCATACACGCATCCGCTCGCTCCCACGGGACTCCTGCCAGCAGGCCGCCCGACGTCTGCGGATCGAAGAGCAGGGCAAATCGTGGCTGAGCCGAGATCTCGGGGGTGATGGCGATCACGCGTCGAAGGCGCACGTTCTGCGGTTGGAGCGAGCTGAGGATCCCCGCTTGCACCGTCTGCTCCGCGCCATCCAGCAGGGGCACGGCGGCCAGATCGATCTCGGCATCGACCTCCGATGTGCGAAGCATCTCGACGAGATGCCCCAGCAGGCCGAATCCGGTGACGTCGGTGCAGGCCGTCGCTCCGTGCGCCTGCAGGCAACGGGCAGCCTCGCGGTTGGACTGGAGCATCGACCGGATCGCCCCCGTGATCCACCGGCCCTTGGCGCGGTGACGCATGTCCGCCGCGAAGAGCGTCCCGGTGCCGATCGCCTTCGTGAGAATCAGCCGGTCGCCAGGCCGCAGTCCGCTCTTCCGCAGGATGCGGCTCGCGTTGACGCAGCCGTTGACCGCAAACCCCAGCCCCAACTCGGCGCCCTCGCTGGTGTGTCCGCCAACCAGCGCCACACCGTCAGCCCGCAGGACTGCCGCGGCGCCGGCCATCACGTGCGTGAGCGTTTCCTCGACCTTGGCCTCGGGTCCATGCGGGATGGTCACGACAGCGAGCGCCGACTGCGCCTCGCCGCCCATGGCGAACACGTCGCCGAGCGCGTGGGCGGCGGCCACCTGACCGAACACGTACGGGTCGTCGATCATCGACCGGAAGAAGTCGACGGTGTGGATGGCCGCCCGCTCCCCGCCCATCTCGATCACCGCCCCATCGTCTGGAGCGTCGAGGCCGACGAGCACGCCGGGGCGGTCGGCGACGCCGATACGCTGCAGCGCCCGCGAAAGGACGGACGCACCCACTTTGGAGCCGCATCCGCCGCACCGCATCGCCATCTCGGACACGGCAGCGATGGCTGCCTCGTCGGCGAGGCCGGCAGGCACCTGCGGCGCCTCGACTGCCTGCATCGCCGGCAGCTCGTTGTAGCGGCGCATGAAGCGCCGATCGATCCGGTCCTTCCATCGCCACACCCACGCGCCTTCCGACGCCCAGGGCCCGCGCGACGCGACGGCGTACCGGTCGCCCGTGGAGATGAGCGACAGGAACTGCCGCTGCGGGCGATATCGCTCGAGCGGCTCTCCGAGCAGCGCGTAGCGCAGGTTCCTGGCAAGCGGAGGGCCTTGACGCACGGCGAACACGCCCGACTTCGGGCGGGGGTGGTCGATCATCGCGGCAATGTCGCCGGCCGCGAACACCTCCGGATGCGAGATCGACTGCAGCGCGCTCGACACGCGGACGAACCCGGCTTCGTCAACCGCGAGGCCTGACTCGGCGAGCCAGGGCGCCGCCGCGGCGGCCGTCGTCCAGAGGACCTCGTCAACGTCATGCGACTGTCCGTCGGCCGTGCGAAGACGCGCTGCCTCCACTTCAACGACAGAGCTGCCTGCGTGAATCCTCACGCCGCGATCCCTGAGGACGCGCTCGAAGATGCGGCAGACCGAGCCGTTGTGTGTCGGCAGTATCCGGCTGCTGTCGGTGAACAGGTGGTACTCGAGATGCGCCGCGCTGCGGCCCTCGCGCTCGAGCAGCGTGCGCATCCGGAACTGCACCGCCAGCAGCAGCTCCACGCCTCCGGCGCCACCGCCCACGACGGCAATGCGCTTGCGCGTGCCGGTCCGCAAGCGTTCACAGAGCAACGTCCAACGATCCAGGAAGCGGCCGATCGGCTTGACGGGAACGGCGTGAGCGGCAGCGCCGGCGACGTCGAGGCTCGGCGTCGACCCGATGTCGATTGACAGGAGGTCGTACGAGATCGGTGGCCGATGGGCGAAGCGCACCTGCCGGTTGACCAGGTCGAGGCCGACGGCCTCGTCGAACACGGCACGCGCGCCGGCAAAGCGTGTCAGCGGCTGAAGATCGATGTGCGCCTCATCGTGAGAGTAGTGCCCGGCGATGAGACCCGGCAGCATGCCCGAGTACGGCGTCTCGAAGCCCCGCGAGATCAGGGTCAGGCGAACCCCTGGCAGCGGCTCCATCCCGAAGCGCTTCAGGACCTCGACGTGGCTGTGGCCGCCGCCTAACAGGACGAGATCCTTGAGGACCGGGAGGGCAGAAAGTAGAAAGTTCAAAGTTGGAAGTTGGAAAGTAAGTGAAAAAGTACAACCAGCTACGCTCGCCGCTTGCGTTTCCTCAACAAACTCACACGGCATTCACCCTGCATCACGACCATCGATGCCACCACGAGACCTCATTGAACGAACGCGTCCCTTCGCGTTGGCGGTCCTTGCGTTCTGCCGAAGAGCGCCGCAGACGCCTGCCGCTCTCGAAGCCGTGTCCCAGCTCCGGCGCGCCGCCAACTCAGTGCGGTCCAACTACCGCTCGGCGCGCAAGGGACGCTCACGTGCGGAGTTCCAGTCCAAGCTCCAAGTCGCGTTCGAGGAAGCCGACGAGTGTGTCGACTGGCTCGAGTACCTCCGCGACGGGAAGCTCCACGAGGACGCAACGTTACTCCAGGAAGCCCGCGAGCTTGCGAGCATACTTGGCGCCGCCGCACGCACGGCCAGGAAGAACACGGCGCGTATGAAGAACGTTCCCAAAAGCTAGCTAGTTGTTCACTTCCCCCTTCCCACTTCCCCCTTCCCACTTACTTTCCAACTTTGAACTTCGCACTTCCCACTTTCAGAGAATCTTTCTGACATCCCCCACCCGTCGTGTGACTCGCTCTCTGTCCAGATACTCCAGCAGCGGGATGGCGTACTTCCGCGTCACCCCGTAGCGATCCTTGAACGACCCCACGTCGATCGACTCCAGCGTTCCCGCCTGCTTGAGCGACTGAATCTCGGCCTTGAGGCGATCGAGGGCCGACTGGTGGAAGAGCAGGTCGCCCACGCGCGCCAGGATCGCCTTGCGCACGAGCAACGTGGCTATGCGGTCGACGACGCCCGGCTGCACGCCGATCGTGGCCGCCAGCGTCGCGGCGTCGGGCGGAACGAGTGCCGCGCCTTTCAGAATCTCGATCATCGCGTCGCGGGCCCGCGCCTCCTCGTCGGTCAGCGCCACGCTGTGGCCGGCCAGCGCCACGCGGTCGCGGGCGACGACGGCCTTCCGCTCGCCGAGTACGCGAAGGACCTCGTCGAAGACGGCGACCGGCGCGCGGGCGAACAACCGCTCGCGCAGTTCCTCACGCGGCATCCCGTCCTCCAGCGGACGGCTCGAGTGATGTCGGGCCAGCGATGCGACGAGGGCCTTCTCGACATCCGACAGGGCGGATGCCGCCACGAGCACCTCACCGATCCGGACCGCGAGGCGTCTTTCCGCGAGCCCGGCGATCAGGGCGTCGTGGGCGTCCCACTTCACGCCGGAGCGGCTGCCGAGCGCCGTCACGGGCAGGCCGCCCAGACCGGCTTCCTCGACCATCACCATCACGGCGTCGGAGGCATCGGCCTCGGGTGGGCAGCCGATGCGAGACAGTCGCGCGAATCTCGCGACGCCGGCAGCGGTGCGGATGCCGCGCCGCGGCGGCAGTGGATCGACGACCGTGCCGCCTGCGATCGTCTCGAGCGGCGAATACGCCCGCAGGATGAACCGGTCGCCGCGAACGAGCACGGCCGGCGCCTCCAGGTGGATCCGCGCATGCGCCGACGTACCGGGCTCGACCTGGGTTGACTCGGACAAGACCAGACGGCCGAGCAATTCGCGCGTTCCCTGGTGAAAGCGCACGCGGGCGCCGTGCGCGACCGGGCGCGCCGACGGCAGCAGCTCGAAGTCCACGTCGGCGCGGCGTGTCACCGTGGCGGCATGGACCGACATCAGCGTCTCGCCGCGCGCGAGATCGGCGACCTCGACGCCGGCCAGGTTCACGGCGACGCGCTGACCGGCGACGGCCTCGGCCCGTGTCTCTCCGTGCACCTGCAGCCCCCGCACCTTGACCCCACGGCCCGAAGGCTGGAGCACGACCTCCTCGTCCTGCGAGAGGCGGCCGGTGAGCAGCGTCCCGGTCACGACTGTGCCGAAGCCCTTGATCGAGAACACGCGGTCGATGGGCATCCGCGGCGGCCCGGCCGCGTGGCGCCTCCGCACCGTGGCAGCGAGTTCGGCGAGTGTGCTCCGAAGCCCCTGAAGACCCTCCCCCGTTCGTGCGGACACAGCCAGCACCGGCGCACCGTCCAGGAACGACCCTTCCACCAGTTCCTGGACCTCGAGCCGCACGACGTCGAGCATGGCCGGGTCCGCGAGATCGGACTTGGTGATGACGACGAGCCCCGAGGGCACGCGGAGCAGCCGGCAGATGTCGAAGTGCTCGCGCGTCTGCGGCATCACCGATTCGTCGGCTGCCACGTGCAGCATCACCAGATCCATGCCGCCGACGCCCGCCAGCATGTTCCGAACGAAGCGCTCGTGGCCGGGCACGTCGACAAACGAGAGCGCGATGCCGTTTTCGATGGTGTGAGCGAAGCCGAGGTCAATCGTGATGCCGCGCGCTTTCTCCTCGCGCAGGCGATCGGGATCCGTGCCGGTCAGCGCCAGCACGAGCGCGCTCTTGCCGTGATCGATGTGTCCCGCGGTGCCAACGACGACGTGCTGCATCCGGTGTGAGCCTCAACCGGAAACATATCAGGTCGTCGATCGAGGAGATAGACTGAGGTGAACGGAAGCGAATGGGGCCCGGTGGCCCTCCCGGTCTTCAAAACCGGACTGCTCCCCGCTTTGCGGGGAGGCTGGGTTCGACTCCCAGGCGCTTCCGCCAACCTCCTCGCGTCGCCAGCGGACCGTGGTGGCCTGTACAGCTTCCTAGAACGAGAATCGGGCCCCGACCCGGACCTGGATTGGCGCCTGAATCTGCGGTCCAGAGGTGATCTGCGAGATTGGGCTGCCAAAATCCGGGTTCGGCCCACCGCCAAAGGGCAAGGCTGTCCAGGTGTCGTACACCAGCGTGCGGCGCTCGTTGAAGACGTTGAAGATGTCGGCGAGCAGCGTCACGCTGCGCGCACCTCCCAGTTTCACCGCGTAGGACGCTTGCACATCGACTTGGCTCTCGAACGGCGTGCGCCTCCTGAAGCCGTCGATCGTCTGGATCCCCGAACCGCGAGGCGCGGTCGGGATCTCACCGCCGCTGCCGTATATGGGGTTGGCCGCCAGCGGCGTCAGAGGCTTCCCTGAGCCAAGGTTCAGGCCAAGGCCGATGCTCAGACCGCTGTCCCACGCGTAGTTGCCAAAGGCCTTGAACTGGTGAGGCCGATCGAGCGGCAGGATGCCGTTCTGGCCGAGGAACCGGATATCGCCTTCGTACCCGAACTGCGTGGCCCCGATCGCGGTGTAGCTGGGATCGTTTGTCGGGAAGTCATAGAGCGACGTCCAGCCAGGATCGGATTGCCCGTTGTCGTCGCGGTAGAACCCGTCGAAGTTGCCGCGCAATCTCGACCAGCGGTAGGACGTCATCAGGGACCAGTTGTCCACAAAGCGCCGATTCAGCGTCACCTCGACCGCCTGGTACGTGTGCACCGGATCATCGAACCTTGCACCGAGGAACTCTGCCGCCGGGAGAATCTCCGACCGGCTGCTGGGGTTCGTGAGCATGGTCTGCACGCCTCCAGCGCCAGGTACGCCGAGATCGAACGCCACGGCCGGCGTGTTGCCAACGTCCTCGAAGACACGTCCGGCGTTGCGGTAGATGTACCGAATGCCGAACGATGTGTTGGCGATCACCTCCCGCTCGATCCCGATCACCAATTCGTCGATGTACGACAACTTCGCGTCGGGATCGATTCTGGACGGGCTCGGATTCAGCAGTACAAAGTGATTGAGGACGCCGCCCGCCAGTGTGCCGTCCGGGATCGGACGAGTCAGCGCGGCGTCGAAATAGTCCGCGCGGCTGGTCGTCACGTCGGCGGACAGCGCGCGGGCCGCGACGTCGTTCGGCAGACGGGCATAGAACCGGCCCCAGTTGCCGAAGATCTTGGTCTTGCCATCGCCTGTGGCATCGTACGCGGCACCAATGCGCGGCGCCCAGTTGTTCTTCAGCTCGAAGTCCTTGACGATCGTGCCCGCCAGCTTCTCCTGCTCGTAGCGAAGCCCGGGGTTGAGCGTCAGGCGG
>Ga0209640_10001354_pt1 | contig 20659 bp, 14 predicted proteins | sample RifCSP10_1_FD_184018 | JGI IMG/M metagenome (GOLD analysis project Ga0209640, IMG submission 184018) | Soil microbial communities from Rifle, Colorado - Rifle CSP2_sed 10_1 (SPAdes) (version 2) | ecosystem: Environmental > Terrestrial > Deep subsurface > Rock core/Sediment | place: Rifle...
TGCGGTGTGTCAGCGGGCTGGCCGGCGGGGTCGGGGAGGGCGCGGCGATCGAGCTTGCCGGTGGGGGTGCGGGGGAGGGCGTCGAGGACGACGAGCTCGGCGGGGACCATGTAGGCGGGCAGGTGCGCGGCCAGGTGGGTGCGGAGCGCCCGGGGGTCGAGCGCCGGGGCGCCGGCCACATAGGCGACCAGCTGCGGGCCGGCCGCCGCACGGTCGCGCACGACGGCGACGGCCTCCCGCACGCCCGGACAGGCGGTGAGTACCGCGTCGATTTCCCCCAGCTCAATCCGGTAGCCGCGCAGCTTCACCTGGCCGTCGCGCCGGCCGACAAAGACCAATTGCCCATCGGGGCGAGCGCGCGCCAGGTCGCCCGTGCGATAGAGCCGCGCCCCCGGGCGCCCGCTCCAGGGGTCGGGGACAAACTGGGCCGCCGTCCACGCCGGGCGCCCCACATACCCGCGCGCCACCCCCGCCCCGCCCACATACACTTCCCCCACCACGCCCACCGGCACCGGCTGCTGGTGCGCATCGAGCAGATGGATCGCCGTGTTGGCCAGCGGCCGGCCGATGGTCTCCGGCCCCGTCGCCGTTCGCGGCCCGCCGGTCACATACGTGGTCGTCTCCGTCGGCCCGTAGAGATCGAGCACGCGCACCGTCGGGTGCTGCGCCAGCACCGCCGCCACCAAGGCTGGCCGCAGCGGCTCGCCGGCCACATTCACCGTCCGCACCCCGGCCGGCAGGGCGCCCTGCGCCACCAGCGCCGCCAGCACCGTCGGCACCGTGTTGACCAGGCGGACCTGGTCCCGCGCCGGCAGCGTCGCCAGTTGCAGCGCATCCTCGGCCAGCACCACCGTCCCGCCCGTCGTCAGCGGCACCCACAGCTCAAACAGCGAGAGGTCGAAACAGAGGGACGTCCCGGCCAGCACCCCGGCGCGCTCGGCCGCCGGATAGACCGTCTCGGCCCACGCCAGCAGATTGCGCAGCTGGCGGTGCTCGAGGCCGACGCCTTTGGGCTGGCCGGTCGAGCCGGACGTGTAGATCACATAGGCGAGCTGGGCGCCCGGCACCCGCACGGCGACGCCGGTCGCCGGCTGCGCCGTGATCCGGGGGTCATCGAGCGGCACCCACGCGACGCCGGGGGTGGCCGCGGCCAGCCGCGCCGCCACCGCCGCACTCGTCAGCACGACCCGCGCGCCGGCATCGGCCACCTGGAACGCCACGCGCGCGGCGGGCGCCGCCGGGTCCAGCGGCACATACGCCGCGCCGGCCTTCCACACGCCCAGCACCGCCGCCACCAGCGCCAGTCCACGCGCGGCGCAGATGCCGACCACCGCCTCCGGGCCGAGCCCGGCGCCGCGCAGGTACGCCGCCACCTGCGTCGCGCGCGCCTCCAGTGTCGCGTAGCTCCACGTCTCCTCCCCCCACACCACCGCCGGCGCCGCGGGCGTCCGCGCCGCCTGCGCCGCCACCAGCATGTGCACGCCCCCGGGGTCGTCCACGGTCAGTGCCGTCGCATTCCACGCCGCCCCCTGCGCCGCGTCCGCCGCCGCCCCCACCGGTGCCAGCTCGTAGCGCCCGTCCGGCGCCGCCCCCAGCGCCCCCAGCGCCCGCTGGTAATACCCCCCGATCCGCTCCATCTCCTCCAGCGAGACGTATTGCTGATCCGCCTGGAGATCGAGGAACAGCTTCGACGTAAACGGATCGACCCTGAAGTTTGCAACGAGCGGGAAGCTCGATTCCTCGAAGAAGCTCGAATTCAGCAGCGCGGCATCGAACCGCTGCAGATTCTGATAGACGTGGTAATTCGTGAAGTAGAACAGAGTATCTGCGAGCGGCTGTCCGCCGCGCCTTCTCTTCAACTCGGCGAGCGGATATCGGCGGAACGGCAGCATCCGCTGTTCGGCATCGAACGTCTCGACGATCAAATCGCTCCAGCTGCCGCCCGCCAGGTTCATGCGAAACGGGACGCTGTTCAAGAACAGTCCCAATACGCGTTCACCGTCCGTGTGCTCCAGCCGGCCGCTGGACACCATGCACGTCACGGCGTCGCTCTGGCCGCTCAGCACGGTCAACACGCGCATGTGTGCGGCCAGAAGCACGCTCTTGAGAGGCACGGTCGTGTCGATGGCCACCTTCTTCAGCGCAGCCGCCACCTCGTCGGACAACGGCACGGCAATCTGCTTCACGATTCGGCCGAGAGAGGCCGCTTCGGTAGTCCCGCGCGTCTGCGACAACATCGCTGTGGGTGCATCGCGAAGCGCATCGTCCCAAAACCGCTGCTGCTCCGCGGATTCGATTGCCCGGCGTTCGAGCGCGACGAACTCGCGGAATGACGATGCGGTAGGCGGCGGCGCGGCGGCGTCGCCATTGAGCGCCGAGAAATACTGCTCGAAGATCTCGGTGACCATGACGGCATCGCTCCACCCGTCGATGATTCCGTGGTGAAAGCTTCCCGAGAACTGAAACGACTCGCTGCCACGCACGTGCACGTGAAAGCGGACCAGCGGAAACGTTGCGGGATCGAAGCCGCGAACCTTGTCTGCCTGGACCCATGCACCGATCCGCCGGTTCTGCTCCTCTGGCGACTGGTCCTGGATATCCTCGTGCTCGAACGGCACCGGCGCCGCGCGATGTACGAGCTGCAGCGGCTCGCTGAAGCTCGAGATGTCGAACGATGTTCGAAGCGCCGCGTGCCTCGCAATGAGACGCTGTATCACGGAGCGAAGCGCATCGACGTCGAGCCGCGCCCGCAGATGCAGGCTGAAAATATCGTGATACACCGACGTGCCCGGATTCGATTCCCGGTGAAACAGCATTCCTCCCTGAAGCATCGTCAACGGATAGGCATCTTCGACGTCGGAGGGCATCCTGGCGCGATCGGCTTGCGATACCAGGCTGAATGGCTCGGTCGTCGGCATATCCGAAGCCGTGGCGTTGTCCGTGCGCATCGACGCGGCGAGCTCGCGGACCGTCGGATTGCTGAAGAGACGATCGATCGTGAAGTTCAGCCCCCGTTTACGGGCGCGAGCCACGACCTGCAGGCTTCTGATGGAATCACCGCCGAGAACGAAATAGTTGTCATCGATACCAATGTGATCGACCTTCAGCACCTCTGCCCAGATGCCGGCAAGCACTTCCTCATCCAGGTTACGAGGCGGGACATACGAGCCGGTCGATCCGGTGGGATCCGGATCAACAGCAGCCAGCGCCCGACGATCCACCTTGCCGCTCGCGGTCAGCGGCATTGCCTGGATACGTACGAACGCTGCGGGTACCAGATAATCGGGCAACCGGGTTGTCAGGAATGCGCGCAGCGCGGTGGCATCCAGGCTCGGAGCGTTCGAATCGAGCACGTAGTACCCGACGAGCCTCTTGCCACTCGGCCCCTCGTCCGTTGCAACAACCGCTGCCTGTCGTATGGCCGGGGACTGCGCCAGGGCGGCCTCCACCTCGCCGAGCTCGACACGGTACCCGCGAATCTTCACCTGATCGTCTGATCGGCCCAGATATTCGAGCTCGCCGTCCGGTCTGAGCCGCGCCAGGTCCCCGGTGGCGTAGAGCCGAGCACCTGGCGGGCCGAACGGATCGGGAATGAATTGTTCGGCCGTCAGTGACGGCTGCTTGAAATAGCCGCGGCCTACGCAGGCGCCGCCGACATACAGCTGGCCCGGTACACCCAGCGGCACGGGGCTCAGGTGCCGATCGAGCACATAGATCTGCGTGTTCGCGATGGGACGCCCGATGGGCACCGAGCCAGCCGGCGCGGCGTCCCGAACCGTGTACGCGCAGCAGCCGACAACGGTCTCCGTGGGCCCATATTCGTTCACGATCGTGCATAAGGGTGAATGCGACCTCCATGGCCGAAGGTCTTCGCCGTGCAGTTGCTCGCCGCCGCAAATGAGCACATTGGTGCGGGCGGCAGACTCGTCGGCAGCCAGCATCTGATTGAGCATCTGAAGCTGCCCTGGCGTCGTCTTGATGAAGCTGTAGTTCCCGCGGCGGAGCGCCGAGGCCAGGCCGCCGGCGCCCTCGTCTTCGGCGACAAGGAACACCGTCCCGCCCGACAGCAGCGGCGCGAACAGACTGGTTACCGTCAGGTCGAACGCGAAGCTGGAGTGAACGATCGCCCCGGCGCCCGCATCGAGCTGGTAGGCGCTCGTGCACCAGTGCAGGTAGTTGACGAGACCTCGATGCGGAATCATCACGCCCTTCGGTATGCCGGTCGAGCCCGATGTGTGGATCACGTAGGCCAGATTGGAAGGACGAGCCCCGCTGTCGAAGTTTTCGGCGCTCTGCTGATCGAGCGCGTTGGATTCAAGGTCGACGCAGACGGTCTGTGGCAGACTGCCGGCAAACCGATCCGCCAGGGTGGTCTGCGTGAGAAGGACGGGAGCGTCAATTGCCTGAAGTACCGCCCTGCGCCGCTCCGGTGGATCCGACGGGTCGAGTGGCACGTAGGCCGCGCCGCTCTTGAGTACGGCCAGCAGCCCGACCACCATTTCAGGCGACCGGACGAAGCATACCGGCACGAGCACGTCGGGGCCGGCACCGCGTGCCTGCAGGTGTCGGGCAAGCTGATTGGCCCGGCGGTTCAGATCGGCGTACGTGACGCTGACGCCGCACTCGACGGCGATACGGTCCGGTGTGCGGGCGGCCTGCTCTTCGAAGCGTTGATGCACGCAGGATTCTGACGGAAACGCGGCGTCGGTCCTGTTGAACTCGACGAGCAGCCGCTGGCGGTCCGTGTCGGTCAGTATCTCGAGCCGCGACACGGCCGCGTCCGCATCTGCGACCGCGCTGTCGAGCACGCGCAGATACTGCGCCGCGACCAGCTCGATGTCCGCGGCCGCGATCCGCTCCCGCGCATGATGCAACTCGAGGCGGAGAGCGCCACCTGTTCGAATGCAGACAAGGCTTGCCGCGAACGAATCGATCGCACTGTATTCCGCAGCAACCGTCCACGACAGGGCCCCTGCGTTGAAGCATTCCGGCCTCTCGACGAACTCGAAGCCGTAGGCGACCTGACCGGGTACGTGGCTCTCCGGGACGCCAAGGGTCTCCGCCGCCGTGTAGTATTCGTGGCGGGCAGAGATCTCATCCACCTGCCGGCTCACCTCGTCAACCAGTCCGCTGAATGGCAGATCGCCGGCGATCTGCACTTTCAGCGGCAGATGCACTGTCAGCGGTCCCAGCGCCTGTTCGAGCTCGGGGTACGCGTGGAAATCGACGGCGGTTCCGACGACCAGCTCACCGGCGCCTGTGGCGCGACGCAGAAAGGCGATCCAGGAAGCAAGGAAGAATCGATCGACAGGCCACCGGCGTTGTCCGCACAAAGCCTGAATGCCCCTGGCCTGTTCATCAGACAGGAGCTGCACGAACAGGCCGGCCTCACGCGTGGCATCCCGAAGCGGATCTCGCTCGACCGGAAGCGCGGCCGGGCGGCGGCCGCTCGCCGGCAGCTGTGCGCGCCAGTAGGCGCGATCGCTCTCGGTCGCGGTCTCCAGGACCTCGTTGTGCCACGCGGCAACGTCGGCGTACTGCATTGGTTCCGACGTGACGCCAGCGGTCGCAGTCGAATCCGCCGAGCAGCCGAGTGCCGTCTCGCGCACCAGCTTGAGGAGCGATTTGCGGTCGGCGCACAGCGCGGGCGCGCTGAGGATCAGCAGGTGACGCTCGCTCGACAGACACACGAGCGACGCGCGAAGCGGCTGGAATTCCTGGAGATCGACAGCCCGCCGGCGATCGGCGGCGAGCAAGGCATCAATGCGGAGCCGGCATTCATCGTCGTTCAGGAGGCGGAGGTCGTGCTCCTCGGCCCATTCAATCGCGGCAGGACCCACGACCTGCAGCGGGACCTGCATTCCCGGCGGGCATTGAAACCCTGTGCGCAGGATTTCGTGCCGCTCGACGACCGTTGTGAGCGAGGCGTGCAGGCGGTCTCTCTCGAGCCGCCCCTCGATCAGCGCCGCAATCTGCGACTGGCACGCGGCCCCATCAGCTGCCTGCTGCAGCAGCCACAGACGCTTCTGATACGGGGATAGTTGAAAACCGTCAACACGTTCGCTCGGCATGCGGTTTCACTGAATGGCGTCCTCGGCACACGGCTCGGACATCGCTACACGGATTTCGCGGGCGCCCGAGTACGGCTCGCGGCCGTGTGCGACCAGCACGTTGTCCAGCATGAGCACATCCCCCGCGTGCCACGGCACGGTGATCTTGGCGTCGAGATAGCACCCGCGCAACGTCTCGAGCACGGCGGGCTCGATCGCGCCGCCGTCGCCGTAGTACGTGTTGTTCGGCAGGTCTTCCTCCCGAAATTCCGCGAGCAATGCGTTGCCCATCTCTCGGGGCAGCGTTGAGACATGGAAGAACGTCGCGTGATTGAACCAGGTCATCTCGCCGGTCCGAGGGTGGCGTGCCACAGCCGGTCCGACGCGCTTCGTTCTCAGGCGGTTGCCGCCGACCCACTCGAAGTCGTATCCCGACGCCCGCAACTGCGCCTCGACGAGGGCGCGATCGTCCGTTCCAAAGGCCGTCTGCCACGGCAGGCCCAGCTGATCGCCGAAGTTCCGGACGTACAGCACCCGCCGCTTCACGAACTGCTCCCGGATCGTGTCCGGAATCGCGCGATAAATCTGCCTGCAGTCGGCGAAGGGCGTCTCCCCGCCCTGCGCCGGCGGCACCACACATAGAAAGAAGAGCCTGAGTGGCCAGGTATGCGCGTAGGAGTTCTCGTTGTGCAGGAAGATCGGCTGATCCGACGGGTATTCCGTCGACGTGTAAATCCTGTCGGTCACGTGCGTGCGTGGTGATGACCGCTCGCGATACTCGAGGGGCTCGCCGGAGACGGCCCGCACGAACGGCGCAAAATCCTGGAGCCCGGATATCTCGAAATTGCGGAACAGAATGGCACCGTGCGTCGCGAGCAGCGATGTGATCGACGCCAGATTGGCGGCCGCCCACACGCTCAAGCCGACACCCTCGACGACAGCTCGCACCGTCACGCTCGGCGACAGCCCGCCGGCCGGAAGCTCAACCGCCGCCAGCTGATCCCCGGTGATCCGCATCGCCTCGCGCTCGGCCGCCTCACGCCGTCTGAGTGCGGGCTTGTGACGCTGCTGTTCAGGCACGCGCTGGGGCCTCGCCCGCATATCGGAAGATCAGATAGCTCGATCGTCCGTGCACGAGCAGCGGCATCGGGAATTCGTCCACCAGATCGAAACCGTGCCGCTCGAAGAATCCGACCACGTACCCGCGGGAGAGCATGCTCGGATATCGCAGCGGGGTGGCGAGCCACGAAGTGATGTCCGCCTCGTCCAGGCAACTCTCGGTGATGACGTCGAACACCACGTGACCGCCCGGAGCAATGACGCGGGCGATCTCGCGAAAATAGCTGCAGCTCGTAAGGAAGTCGAGCGTGACGAACACGCCGTGCGAGTGGACGAGATCGACCGATCGTGAGGCCGTCGCTCGAAGCGTTTCGCCATCAGTTGGTTGCGCAACGACGGGCAAGGCCCTGGACAGGTAATGTGCCCGGCTCTGCTCGAGCTCGTACACCTCGTACCGGTTCACCGGTCTGTGCTTCAGCACTTCCTGAATGTAGATGCCCGATCCTGCACCGATCTCGACGACCGCTCGCAGCGGCCCGGTAAGCGCGCCAGCAGCCGCCATGCGGTCGACGATATGCTTCGCGCGTCCGGGCTTTTCAAACAGCTCTTCGAGCACGTCGCCCGGCGAGATTCCGCGACGCTGCGCTTCCGTAATCACGCGCTCGTCAGACAACCGCCGCCCGCCGATCGTCGGCGCGCGGCCCCGCCGCACGATGCGCACGCCGAGTGGCGAAAGCAGGCCGTTTGCGGTGCGCTCGAGCAGGCGGCGAACAACCATTGCCAAAAGTCTGGCACAGTCATCCTGACGGACCAAAGCGACTCCCAGGCCATGCGCATTAGTGTGCATCCACAAACTCACGGCAAAACATCTCGAACACCAGCAACTGCCACAAGACCGGATGGTGACGCGGCTTGGCCACTTTCGCCGCGTAGGTGTGCACGAGCGCACCGAGCGCCGCACGGTCGTAGAGCCCTCGCTCGACGGTCTTCTGCTGCGTCAAAAGATCCAGTACGTCCTGCAGCGCGCCGCTCTCGTAGTGCCACCGGACCGTGTGCGCCCAGTATCCCGTCTTCTTCATCGGCACGACCGACCGCGGCAGGAACCGCCGGAGTAACAGCCGCAGCAGAACCTTGTTGACTTTCATCTCGTCTGGTAGCGACAGCACGGCCGAGACCACCGCGTCATCCATGTAGGGGAACAACACTTCCGATCCGAACTCGCGGCCGAACTGGCTGATGATCCGGACGTTCTGCCATCCGTTGTTCAGGAAGTGACGCTGCGCGTTCGGCCCCGGGGGGAGGTGATCGTACGCGTGGACGTAGAACTCCGCCTGCGCGGTATCAGGGCATGCGGCCATGTGTCGCCGCATCAGGGGCCGATCCAGCAGATCGAAGTCGCTGCCGACGATGTAGGTGTGGCGGGTGACTCGATTGACAAGCCTGCGCGCGACATAGGTCGCCACGGGCCGGAACAGGCCGTGCCGGATCACGCGCGCCACCGAGATGGGGCGCGTCCGGTAGTTGAACAGAAAGTCGCCTTCCGCGCCGGTGAGAAATGCCTGCGGACGTTGCGGTAGTGACTGCAACAGCGACAACAGCGGAGGCCCCAGCTGGTTCCAGGAGGCGGGCTCCTCGGCGATGCGCACGAAGCAGGCGACGTCTGCGAGCAGGTGCCGCTCGTCGAGCCGGTACGGCACGACGTGATGCGGGATGCCAAGCGCATTCGCGATTCGCCCTGCCTGTCGCGATTCATCGAGCGAGCCCGGCATCTGCTGAGTGACCGCCATCAGATCGCGGATCTCCCTTCGGGCGTACGCCGCCACCAGCGAGGAATCGACGCCGCTGCCGATCATCACCGTGTGGGCGTCGGCCAGTTGTCCGAGCCGGCGCACGGCGCCGCGCATCGCTGCATCGAGACGATCGAGGCAATGCCTCATGTCGCCCCTTTTCGAATCGCCGGCTTCGTGCAGATCGCGGGCCGGCACTTCCGTCACCGCGCCTCGACGGATCGTCAGGGTCGATCCGGGCAACACCTTCGTGACGTGGCTGATTGGCGTTGCCGTTCCGTACACGCCGCCGTAGAGAAAGCTCATCCAGGCCGTGTCGGGATCGAGCTCGAATGTCGCTCCTGAAAACCCCTTCAGGGCGCGCAGATCCGATGCGATCGTCAGCCCGCCGCCAGTCGACCGTGAGTAGAGATGTCGTTGGCCGAACCTGCAGGTGTTCACGGTTGCCGACTTCTCCGCCTTGTTCCAGATAACGAGAGTGTACGCGCCCTGGAGCGTCGAGAGGATGCGGTCGCCCTCACGCGCGAAGGACTCTAGAAGCAGGCGAAGTTCCTGGACGTTGAGCAGGTATCCTTCAACGGCGAGAACGTACCGATCGGTTTCGACGATCTCTCCATACGATCCTGAGGGCGTCGCGTCTGGAAATCGACCGGCGACGACCAGAGCGACGTCGGGATCCACATATGACGTGACGTGGTGGCTTGGCCCGGCGAGCAGAGCGCCGGCCCGCTCCGTATTCAGGAAGGCGTCTGCCACCGTGGGCACGAAGAAGGATCCGGCAAGACCACTCATGGACGTTCGTCGCTCATCGGCGTGGCGTCCGCGGCCCGCCGCAGGAACGATCCAACCGGTGCTTCGAGCCAGCGAGGCAGGGCGTCGGTCATGGCGCCCATCGATTGAAGATCCTGACGAGTCCAGGTCCGCAGAACGACCGATAGAGCGGCGTAGATTGTGACGACGAGGATCACGCCAATCGGCAGCGCCAGCCACACTGGAAGCAGATACCGGAGAGCGATTGCCGGCAGCGTCGAGACCGCCCCGGCACCAAGCACCCGCATGTACGCCGGCCACTCAAAACTCACGCCCAGGGTCCTGCGCGCGTGCCAGAGCAGCACGACACCGAGCAGGAGAGATCCCACGGCGCCCGCCGCAATCGCTCCCGCCAGCCCCAGCGAGCGGATCAGCAGGTAATCGAGTATCAGCGTCACCATCGCCACCATCGTCATCATCAGCACGATGGCCGGATGCCGATCCGTGCCGAGCTGATAGCTCGACGCGCTTGCCGACACGACGCCGATCGCCGACACGGCGACGGTCACGCGAAAGACCGGAACGGCCGGCGAATACGCCGCGCCGTACAGCGCGGTGACGAGATCGCCGGCATAGAGCTCGCAGAGTGCGACCACCGGGACCACGAGGATGACGATGTATCGCGTGGCGGCGAGAAAGCGTCGCCCGAGCAGGGCCGGGTCTTCGCCGAAGGTTCGTGACATCACCGGGACGAGCAGCGCCGTCAGAACACCCGGCACGAGCAGCATCGCGCTGGCCGAGAGCGACCGGCCGAGCCCATAGTAGGCGATGTCGGCCGGCGGGGAGAACCGATTGAGAAAGAAGATCTCGGTCTGCCGCAGCACGACGAGATCGAGCGCGACGATCGCCGACGCATACCGGATGTGTCGGTAGATTCGGCCGACGAGCGCATCCGGAAGGTTGGCAGGTTCCTCGCCGATCCTGCGAAACAACGCCAGACGCATCGCCGCCATATAGAGAAGGGACACGCTCACGTAGGCGTAGACGAAGCCGTTCACCGTGCCGACGACGTACGAGACGACCACCACGAGGAACACGTTGATAGGCGCGACGCAGGCGTGAACCAGCGCGCCCGCCTGGAAGTTCTCGAATCCTTTCGCGCCGGCGAAATAGAACAGATAGAGCGATCGCGCCAGCACGGCGGGTGGCAGGAGCCATGCCAGCATGGGTGCCGTGTGAAGACCACGCGAGACCGCGTCTGCGGCGAAAACGAGAACGATGCCGGAGGCGCCGCATACGGCGACCGCAGCCGTGACCTGCAGCCGTTCGAGATATCGCAGCACACCCTCCGCCAATCCGCCCGATCGCGCGCCGCGGCACTCGCCCACAAACTTCATCACGCCGGTCGTGATCCCGTTGTTGGCGAGCGAGACTCCGACCAGCACGACCCACATCAGCAGCGTGTAGGTGCCATAGTCCTCGGGGCCAAGCCGCCTGGCGATCACGATCGACACGACGAAGGCGGCCGCATAGTCGGCGTACACACCGATGCCCGAGTAGAGCGTGTTCGCAGCGAGGGTGCGCCGCGCGTCAGGCACGAACGCTGCCGGGTGAGGACGCGATGACGGGAAGGACCACGTGAGAAGGAAACCGCTGCTCTCTGCGCAGTGTGACCACCGGCGGTGGCTGAATCACCGGCGTCAGCGCGTTGCCCGCGTCCGCGCCCGTGATGGCGATACGAATCCGCCCGCCGCGGCGGAACACCCGCGAGACGGGGTGCAGATCGAAGGTGAGCGTGACCACGCCATCGCCGTCCAGCGGCTCGACCACCCGGGCGGTACTGGGGTGATAGGGGAGCCCGAGATTGTTGAACGGAGGATCGGCGACGGTACGGTGAGAGGCCCTCAGCACGCCCTCGCTCACGTACGCCGAATACCCATCAGCCCGGACCTCCTCCAGGTAGACGAACAGGTCGACGTCACGCGCGGTGGTGCTCACCCACAGGCACACGACCGGATGTCCGGTTACTTCCAGATCCTCTTCCAGCGCACCGGTGGTGTAGGTCAGAGCCCTCGCGTCGTTCTGCGCCATGTCGCCATACCGGAACTCGCGGCCATAGCCGTTCTTCCACCGCGTGCCATTGCCGGACGTCGTGGTGTAGTCGACCACATACGTGTCACGTCCGCTCGCTGCCTGCGGCGGCTGTGTGGCCAGCATGCCGTGATTCGCCGCTCCATCCGCGGACCCGGTGCAGTAGAACATCGTCCGTTGCTCCTGCGGGAGCGGCCATCGGTCTGTGGCCCGCCACCGGGCGCGCCGCGGTGCACCGATCGTGTAGTACCGGATCGGCGGCTGGGTCATGACGCCGTTGTCGATCCCCTTCAGCCAATAGTCGAACCAGCGAAGGCGTTCGGTGAACAGCTTCCAGCCGGCGTCGTGCGTGTGCGCCCACGGGCCAAGCACCAGCCTGCGGGGGTTTGGAAGGTTGACGTGCCACAACAGCGCGTCGCGTGGCCACATGTCGTACCACCCGCCGAACTGAAGCACTGCGACGCCTGAGGCGGCGATCGCCTGCTGGTGCCGGGCGAGCGATTGCGTGTCATAGGGACAGCTGCCGGTGCGCTCGTCCTGACTGTCGCGTAGCGGCAACCGGAAGAACAGTTGGTGGATGTCGCAGTTCGCCTGATGCTCCGCGAGTGCGCTCGACAGCATCCGTCCGCCAGGGTCGGCGTCGACGGGCGCCGCGCCCCTGATTTTGTCCAGCTCGTCCGTGTTCCTGCCCCACTCGCGTGCGTAATCGTCGCGAAACACTCCGCCTGCATAGGCGAAGTCATAGAGGTCAAAGGGCGTCCTCTCCGGAGCAATCGCGACAAGGTGCGGCGGCGCGGTGCTGGCGGCGAGGAACTGCGTCATGCCCATGAACGACTTGCCGCACATCCCGACTCGGCCACTCGACCACGGCTGGGCGGCAAACCACTCGGTGATGTCGTACGCGTCCCACCGGTCCTCGTCCAGCAGAAGCCCCGAACGGCTGCCGAACGAGGCTCCGCTCCCTCGCACATCCGCCACGCCGACGACATATCCGCGGCACACCAGCGACTTGAGCCAGAACTCGCCGTCGAGACGCGTCCACAGGCGCCCGTTCTCGATGCGCGCCCGATGGTATCGATCGAAGGTCCAGACGACCGGGAACCTGCCCTCGAGCACCTTGCCGCGGCGGGTCGGCCGGTAGACGTCCACGGCGATCTTCGTACCATCGCGTACGGCGACGTACTGGGAGGAGCGGACCCACCCATCGGCTGGCCGATTTGGCAATCGCCACCAGAGTGTCAGCCGATCCAGGACAGCGACGGCACGCCATAGAAGATCGCTGAACCCCAGGCGGGCCCGGGCGAAGAGGCCAGCCGAGGACGCTTCAGGCACGCGTTTTCGCGAACACGAGATAGACGGAGTGTCCGAAGACCATCAGCGGAAAGCGGAAGTCCTCCACCAGCGAGAGGCCGTGTCTCTCGAAGAACTCGATGAGGAACGGCTTCGAGAGGAAGTTCACGTAGCGCAACTGCGTGCGCAGCCATGCGGCCACGTCCGCGTCGTTCACGCACTCTTCGGAAATGATATCGAACGCGACATGACCTCCAGGTGCCGTGATGCGGGCGAACTCCTTGAAGTAGCCGAGGCAGGTGATCGTCTTGAGTGAGGCGAACACGCCGTGGGCGTGCACCAGCTGAATGCTGCCGTCGGCTGTGCCTGAGAGACGCTCTCCGTCGGCCGCGCGGACGACCACGGGATACGTTCGCGCCAGCCACTGCGCGCGCTGACGCTCGATCTCGTAGATCTCGTAGCGCGCCGGCGACGCGACTTCACGGATGCGCTCGATGTATCGCCCCGATCCCGGGCCGATCTCACACACCGTCTGAAGATTCTCGGGCACGGCTCCCATCCCGTGCAGCCGTTGAACGATCTGCCGGGATCGCCCGGATTGTCCCCACTCCGCTTCCAGATAGTCGCCGACCGAGAGGCCTCGTTTCGCCGCCAGTGCAATGACCTCACGGTCGGTTCGATACGGCCCGCCGATTCGCGAGCGCCACGATTCGGCTTGGCTCGGGGCCGCGCGGGTGATCATGAAGCCCGTCTGGGCGAGCAACCGGTTCAGCGCCCCGCCGAACGCATCGGACAGCGTGCTCACGTCAGCACCTCACGCACACGGTCTCCACTCCCTGCATTCGATCGCCGCCGCCCCGCCCGGGACCGCAAGGGCCCCCACGTAGCCGGGCGGCCTTGACGCACCCCTCTTTGCGCGTCCAGAGGCGAAGGAACAGCAGATTCCGATCGCCGGCCGAAGCGCCTGCAATCCGCGCTCGCTCGGCAGACGCGAAGTGGTGCCGTGCGATCGCCTCGATGTCAGAAATCGGCCGAATCGCCTCGACGTCGACGCCAACCTCGCGCCCACTGGTGATCGCAATCACGACCATCTCGCCGGAATGCGAAACGCTGAATGTCGGGCGGCGGCTCGAGGCCGTGTCGGGGAGTGATGGCTTGCCGAACGCGTTCGCATCGAACACGAGTCGCGCCGGATCCGCGTCGACGTACCGGCCGAGGAGGGTACGAAGCATCCCGCGGCGGAACACGCATCGGACGCGATGGCGCTCGAAGCGAAATGCCTCGGTTCTGGCGTTCTCGGACGCGTTGAGCGTCTGCGCGAGCGTTGCGAGCACTGCCGGCCGCGTATCGACGACGGCCGTCCAGATGTGCACGGCTCCCGGCTCGAGCGGGCCAATGCTCACGCGTCCACGATGATCACGGCGTGCGCCTAAATGCCGTCACCGGTCCGGACCAGTGTCCGAGCCGCTCTGCGTCCGCGCCATCGCTTCCCGCAGGCTCCGGGGCCGCATGTCGGTCCAGACCTGCTCGATGTAGGCGAGACATTCCTGCTTGGTCCCGGTCTTGCCCGCATCATGCCAGCCGAGGGGATTCTCCCGGTGGGCCGGCCAGATGGAATACTGCTCTTCGTCGTTGACAACGGCCTTGAACAGCTGCCGGTCTTCGATGTCGTCTTGCATGTTGCCCTATGACCTCCGCCCTTCCGTGGCGCTTGCGCAGGCAGCCGCCGCCCGGCACGCCGAGCGGCGCGCTGTTCATACGTACGGCGCGCCTCATCGGGGCCGGATTCAGAACCTGTAGCCGATGCCGATGACCGCCTGGGAGAAGTCGTACGCCCCGCTCAGATGGAACGCCCGCTTGTAGCGGTAGCCGACGTCCACGTAGACCGGGCCGCTGAAGAACGCGACACCAAGGGCGCCTTCCAGCAGCGGACGCGTAATGCTTTCCGTGGTGATGGCCAGCTCGCCGACACCGAACTCGTCGAGGACTGCCGTCGTGACATCACCCACGCGAGGGTCCACAATCGTGCGCCTCAGATTGATGACACCCGCCCCTCCGCCGACGTAAGGCCGCATAAGCCCTTGCGAGGCTACAAGGTACCGACCACCGGCAATCAACGTGACGCCCCGATCGTGCCCCTGCAGGTTCCACGTCGTTCCCGTGATGGTCGTCAGCGCTGCGCTCAGCTGCGAGAGGTCGTCGCGCAGGTCCTGCCGCATCAGATTGTCGAAGTACGAGACGGTCACGTACGCCTGCACGTTGGGAATGATGTCCTCGCCGTATTCACCCGCGAAGGTGGCACCAGTTTGGGTCTGGGACCCGAAAGACGCGCCCGCCACCGCGGACACCCAACCGTAGTCACGCTGTTCCGTTGGTTGGGCCGCTCCCACCTGTTGGGCCGACACCGGCGCCACAGACACGGCTATCAGACAGGAAACCAACAGGAAAGAGGGAAGTATCGAGGTTCTTGTCAGCTGCATCGAAGTGTGCTCCAGCCTAACGACGAATCGCGGTGAATTGTTGTTCGAGGACCAGACCCGCCACGGGCTTCCGCTGGTCTTCTTCCGTGCTGTCGGAGAAGACGTTGTACCAGGTAGCAACCGTGCCGGTGGCGGCGCCGCCATTCAATGTCGCCGTCACCGTAGAGCCCACCTGTTCCAGCACACGCGAAGCGCCGTTGGAGCATTGAAGCAGGAGCTCGTTGACCTCACAGGCCTGGGTACTCAACGCAAACTCGCCCAGGCCAACTGCTCCCTCGTACCGGCACGACAGACCTGTCGTTGACGATCTGACGACGGCTTTCACGTCCGTGCGAGTCTGCGTAATGACAACCGTGCCAAGATCTGCTGTGCCGATCGTGGCTTGAAAGTACTCTCCAGCGCATTCGCCGCCCCGAACGCTTGAGAGCACCAGAGACCCATCCCAGAAGCCGCCGATCTGAGAGACGAACGGTGATTGCGCCGGCGTCGTTGGCGTCGGGCTGGTCGGCGTTCCAGTAACATTGGGACCGCAGCCCGCCACCATGGTGGTCAGAACGACTGCCAGTCCGATCACAGGACTTTTCATCAGAACACTCCCTCAAATCACACAGCGATCGGTGCACCGGTTCGAGCGCCAGACGTCGTGACAGGCCCGCCATACAAAATGATTCAAGTCTTGCGGGCCTGACAAGACGTCTCGCCCCGCGAAGAGGGGCAAGGCCAATACTGACTAGCGAGGCGAAGCCACACGCAACATGCTCGACGGGCTGAGGCGAAGCCTCGCTAGCCCTGGTGCAAGAGCCGTGCGCGGCCTAATTGCTTCTGATTGCCGTGTCTCGCGCGGGAAGTCTGCCGCAAGCGCGACTTGTTTCCGGCTCGTTCGGGAATGACGCGTACGATCGGCTCTGGCGGATTCGTGATCGCGTGTCTCACGGCTGGAACACGACCCGCGCGGCGCTTTCACACTGTTGCCGCGAGTTTCGCCAAATCTCGCGTGTGGTGTCCCTTGCACCGTCCGATGCGTGCGTTCCCTCGCATGTGCCGCAGTTGTCGTTGCGTTGTCCGCGTCGCTCTTGGCGGCCGCGCGCGAGGCCCCCACAAGTGCCGTCCTCACGGCCGGAGCGGTGCCGGTGACGCCCGCCGTCGGCGGCACTGGGCGCACTGGGGAGTCCAACGGTCCGGAGAGGCTGCGCGTCCAATGGACGCAGGTGCCGCAGCTCGTGGTGCTCATGTCGGTGATGCGATACCACGGAGGATCGGGTGTCGAGTACTCAGCGACCACCGAAGTGCTCAGCGGAGCGGAGGCCGACGAGCTGATCGCCGATTTGACCCAGGCGCTGGCGCTCCTGACAGATGGCCGATTCAGCCAGTTTGCCGCGATACACCGGGAAGTGGTGCAGCCCGGAGCCACCACACGAATAACCCGATCCGGCCGGATTGTGGTCGGGCGCTACGATGGCATTCGCGAGCTTCGGCAGACGGTTGGCTTTGGCGGGCGTGTTCCAGACCGCGACAGGGGGATTGCCTCGGCGGCGGTTCTGCTCGACAGCGGATACGACCGCACCAGCAGTCAGCGCCGCCTGCTGCGCATCCACGAGCTCGGTCATGCGCTTGGCTACGACCACGTCGACGCCCATCCCTCGATCATGAATCCGCGGATTGGCACCCCGCCAACCGACTTCGACCGTCAGGCGGCCCGCCTCTCGTTTAGCAGTAGGCAGTAGGCAGTAGGCAGTTCACAGTAGGGCGGGCCTTCACGGCCCGCCTGGCTGCCTACCGCCTACCGCCTACTGCCTACTGCCTACTGCCTACTGCCTGTGAACTGCCCACTGCCTACTGCTAAAGCGAGTCTCCGAAAAGGCGGACATGAGTCTTGTCCCAGCACTGACTCGGCGACTCCCGGGGTACGAGGTCTGTAATACGCCCCGGGGATCTGACGGCAATCAGCGGCGTAAACATAGACCTCTCAGCAACTTGTGTGGCTATATCACGCTCGGCATATGCACGGCATGGCCGTTGCTCCGAGACGGTCACACCCATGGGCGTGAGCAGAAGGCATCGTAGACATTCCCGCAGAAACCGCGTGCGGCAGTTGTGCCTGGCAGTTTTGTGCGTCGGACTCGTTGTGGCGGTGGGGATTGCGGGCGTCGGAACACTGGGCTTCGGTGGCCGTGAAGGAAATTCGTCTCACGACGGCCTGAGCGCCACCGAGGCGGCGCTCCTGGAAACGGCGCTCAAGGCATCGGCCGAATCCTCGCGCCCGAACTATCCCTTCTCGGTCATCGGCGGCGGCGCGTTCAACGTCGAGGAGCTTGGCGCCGCGATGAAGCGCGACCATGTCGTCGCCGCGCACTACAAGGATGTTTCACTCGAGAAGGTTCGAGCCGAGCGTGTCACGGAACCTCGTCTTGCGTATGTCTCGTATCGGAGGGGGGACCGCATCTACTGGACGAAGAACAAGGTGCGGCTGCATCCAGGCGAAACAATCCTGACGGACGGCGTCACGCAGATTCGAGCACGGTGCGGCAACTGCATTTCCCTGCAGCCGATGGCGCCGACGTCGAACGAGGAACCTGACTCGATCGAGCTCGACGCGGCGCTGCCAGAGGATGACGGTATCGCCCCGCTCATCGCCAACTTCCCGTTTGTCCCGCCGATGACCGGGCTGGGCGGCACGCCGGCCACCCCGGCAGCAACCATGGCAGGAGGGACGGGGATTCCCTCGGTGCCTGGGTTGGGATTTCCTGGCGGAGTCGCGGGAGGCGGCGGCGCACCGAACGGGTTTGTCAGTCAGCCGTCCGCCGGGGGCGTGGCGAGTCGCGCCGTCGTCGTCGCACCAGGTTTGATTCCAGGAGGGACGAACAACGGGCCCGGAGAACCAGGACCCGACTCTCCGAACGGTCCCGACGGCCCAAACGGCTCGAACGGCCCGAACGAACCGAACGGTCCGAACGGCCCGAATGATCCGAACGGCCCGAACGGCCCGAATGATCCGAACGGCCCGAATGATCCGAACGGTCCGAACGGTCCGAACGGTCCGAACGGTCCGAACGGCCCGAATGATCCGAACGGTCCGAACGGCCCGAACGGCCCGAACGGCCCGAACGGCCCGAACGGTCCGGATAGTCCGAACGGTCCAGACGGACCGCCCGTCGATACCAGGGAAACACCGCCTGGGCCACCGGTCGACGGGCCGCCTGTGCCGCCGGGCGATGGGCCACCGATCGACACCGAGAATGCGCCCTCCGTTCCCGAGCCGACGACCGTGCTTCTCGTAGGAACGGGGCTGGCTGGGATGGCGCTCAGAAGGTTCCGCAGGCGGCGCTGAGCTCGAGACGCGCGCGACTTGCGTCGGGCCGACCACGACCACACTACCTACCTCCTCACGCGCACAACGTCTTTGTCGCACTGCCGTCACTGAAGAGGTTCTCGCCGAGATCAGCGGGACCGTAAGGAGAGATCTGGCGCGCCGCCTGCACCTTGAACGTCCGGGCAGACTCAACAGGAGTGTCAGTTATGAATGACCTGTTCCTGGTCGGACGGATTATTTTCGGCGGGTTCTTCGCCTACAACGGCATCAGCCACTTCCTGGACGTGGCGGCGATGGCGGACTACACGGCGTCGAAGGGCGTGCCGATGCCGGAGCTTGCCGTGATGCTCAGCGGTGCGCTGCTGGTGTTCGGCGGGTTCAGCGTGCTGTTTGGCTTCTTGCCGCGCGTCGGCCTGGCGTGCATTGCGCTGTTCCTCATCGGCGTGTCGCCGGTGATGCACAATTTCTGGTACGTGCCGGAGCCGGGACTGCGCCTGAACGAGCTGGGCCACTTCATGAAGAACATGGCCATGCTCGGGGCGTCGCTGATGATGCTCGCAGTGCCGCGTCCCTGGCCGTACAGTCTGGAGGAACGCTACCGCATCGCCGCCTAATCCGGGGGGTCGCCTTATATTGGGGACTACCGGGTGTGCGAGCAGGTGTCTCGCGGAGCCGGCCGACGCGGTCGCCGGGGAACCGCCGTCCCGAATGCCGACCGAAACGTCACGCCTCGAGGCAGGCGTGCCGCGCGGCTGGCGGAGTCGAGATACCTGCTCTCGCACCCGGCAACGCCAACCGAACTGAGCTCCGGTACTAGGGTCGTGAGAGAGCCGCTCTCACGCTTGCGGGAACCGGCATCACGACGTAGACGTTCCCGGTCTCGGTTTCGACCGTCGTCAGGTCGCGAACGGTAGCGCCACTGCGTTTCTCGACGAGCTTTCCCGCGTAGAACGCTTCGATCTTGTTGAGCGGATTGTTCCAGTCCTGATAATCCGCATAGGTGAACTCGGTGACGAGATTGCCGTGGGTCACCTCGACGCGCTCGGCTTGATTGCTTGCGCTGAGGGTGGCCTTCGCGATCGCGCCGGGCACACCGGGAATCGGGAAGGTCACGACCGGCTTGCCCGTATCGTGCGCCACCGACGTTTTGTCGCCGCCCGCAATGGCGGCCTTGGGCGCGCCCTGCGGTCCAGCCCAGAGACGAATGAGCCGCTCCTGAACGGCGCCTGGCAGTGGCGTCGCCTTGCCCTTGCCCTGAACGATTTCGGCGCCCGGGATGTCCTCGTTCCAGGCGTACTGACCGCTGACCACCTCGATGGCCTTGTACTCCTGGCCGTTCGCACGGGTGCACGCGTACTGAATGCGCTGACCAGGCACCTGGTAGTTCGTGCTCACGCGATACGCCGTCAGCGTGCACGGCTGTCCATCCACCTGGATGGTTCCGGTCGCCTTGTGCTCGAGCGTGGCAACCGCCTCGACTTCCTGCGGCCCGCGCAGCATGCCCATGTACCAGGTCCAGTTGAAGAGCACAGCCTTGAGATCCTTGGCGCCTGGCGCCGGAGTGTACCCACGGCGTTCACGCGCCGGCTGCTGGGCCGAGAGCGAGGCATGTTCGAGAGCGCCAACTACGACAATCACCGCGATTGCCATCACAACTGTTGTTGTTCGTCTGCGCATGTGTCTCGTTCAAAATTCAAAATGCAAAATGCAAAATGCAAACAATGCACGATGCGAAACAACTCTTCTCCGTGTCTGCTCAGAAAATCGTGTATACGACGTATGCACCACAAGATCTAGTCGTCATGAGCGTTGAGCACGACAGCCACATTTTCATGCGACGGG